>OIZU01001573.1_pt1 | contig 11733 bp, 13 predicted proteins | sample 1588661 | NCBI WGS metagenome assembly OIZU01 (sample SAMN03283257) | human gut metagenome | biome: human-associated habitat; material: feces | host: Homo sapiens | place: USA | collected 2013 | reverse complement strand
GACGGAATTTGTCAAGGGGTTTTTCTGCAAAAGTTACAAATTGTTCAATAATAGCCCTCGCTCCGTAATGGAACGAGGGCCGAACTTATAGTCTATCAGAACAGCAACAATTGTAATTATAATACCTGCAACTAACATAGCGTGCGATCTCCTTGGTTATTCATCTTCTTTATTCTTGTTCTCTTTGATCTTTTTTGAATGTGATATACCAAGGTAAAGGAGTGTTGAACCAATGCATATCCAAAGACCACCCAAATATCGGCTGTTTTCACCTTCAAAGTTTACAATTGCAGATACGTAGGATAATATTGCTGCCACATAGTACAGTGCAGCAGTAATTTTGTGTTTCTTCATTTTATACCTCTGCCAAATCCTGATTCCCTCAATCCTTCTGATATTCCAGAATGTCTCCGGCTTCGCAATCAAGCACGTCGCAGATCGCTGCAAGGGTGGCAAAGCGAATAGCCGTTACTTTGTTGTTTTTGATTTTGGAAAGGTTGACGTTGGAGATACCTACACGCTCGGCAAGCTCATTAAGGGACATTTTTCTCTCAACCATCATTCTATCCAATCGGAGAACTATTTTACCCATAGTGACCTCCTTACAGTAAACCGTCTACATCATTTTCAAGTGCCACACCGTGAGCAAAAAACTGCGACAGACACAAAACAATAATACCCATAAGGATACCACTCATATCAATGCTGATTTCAGCTACTTCAGAACCTGTTACCAAACGAGCAATGATACTCACAAAGAGTCCGATGACGGGGATTGCAATGGTAAAGATACCAATCTCTCTTATCAAGCGCACATTATCTTTTTGGAACGGAGTAGAATTCTCAGATTTCTTGAAAATCTGATTTAAGTTACGGAACACCATAGCTACCAAAGAAATGATAATCATCGAACCAATACCAAAGACAACAAAAGTAGCGGTATCAATCATACCATCAACAACGGGAGCATTTACTTCAAATCCGTAAACTTCGAGATTTGCTCCGCAGCACTCCTTAGCATCAAAGCCGACAAAGTATCCAACCAAGTTCGGAGCTGCAATAGAACAGATGATAGCAGCTAACATCAGCGCTACCCCAACCCATTGGAACACTTCGATAATTTTTGTAAGAACCTTTCCGAGTTTATTAAGACCTTTCATTACTCATACCTCCTGAGTGATTTGTTGGCATAAGTATAACACACTCCTTAATGTTTGTCAATATACTTTTAACGATATACATTAAATTATATATATTTTACATTAACTTTTGTTGACATTTAAAATTTGATTTGATAAAATATATTTGTCTTTAGGAGGCGAATGCAGTATGGAAAAAGAACTTTACTCTATGATTTTCAAAAGAAAATCCTTTCATATATTTCGTGATATTGGCAGTATAAACCCTGATGAACTACAAAGCATCGAAGAAAAATACAAAAATCTTACGCCGTTGATAAACGGCATACAGACCGCTATCCGTATTGTACCTGCCGATCAAACCACCTGCAGGCGTGGGCAAGAATATTGCATCTTATTATATAGCGAGAAAAAAGATAATTATCTGCAAAATATCGGTTATATCGGTGAACAGCTTGACCTATATCTTGCTTCTCTTGGAATTGGCGCATTGTGGTTCGGTATCGGCAAGCCTGATAAGCCAACCTATAACGGTCTCGATTTCATCATTATGATTGCCATTGCGAAAATTCCGGAAAATAAGTTCCGTAAGGATATGTTTAAGAGCAAACGTAAACCTCTTAATGAAATATGGAATGGCGAGTATTATCAAGATATTGGCAACATCGTTCGCTTTACACCGAGCGCCTGCAACACACAGCCGTGGAAAGTAACGGCAGAAGAAAAATGTTTAACCGTATACCGTTACAAGAAGCCAGGCAAACGTGGCATTATGCCTGCTGACAAGGTGGTACATTACAATCGCATTGATATTGGTATTTTTCTGTGCTTTCTTGAACTGTACCTGATCAAAAACGACATAGCTTTTGAGCGTGAGCTGTTTACAGATACCGCAGAGGATGAATGTGAGGAAGTACTGACTGCAAAATATAAATTGATATAAAATTGGCGGCAAGGAGAGTTGTTCTTCCTGCCGCCGTTAATATTTAATGCGGTGTTCCCAAAACACAGAAATATAGTATCATTGAAATAATATCAACTGCCAAAACCGCCGCCAATACAATACCGATAACTTTAAGTATCTTTTTGGCTTTTCCTTTGTTTTTATCGGTCATTACTTTTCTGCTGATTTCTTCAACCTTTTCGGTAAAGCCGGATGCCTGCGCACCGTTCTTCTCGATCACATCTTCTTTTAACAGATAATCCATTGAACAGTCAAACAGTTTACCAAGTTCGATGAGCTTATCGGTTTCGGGGTAGGCAATGTCTGACTCCCATTTGCTGATGGATTGACGTGACACGCCGAGAATATCGGCAAGCTGTTCTTGCGTGAAATTTAGTTCTTTTCTTTGTTTTGCTATTTTTTCGCCAAGTGTCATAATCATTTCTCCTTATGTTTTCTAACGCTGCGTTGCACTTATTATAGAATACTCAGCGAAAACATACCACCAATCCGGCGTTTCTAAATGTAAACTTTGGGTTGCATTGATATTTTTTGATGTTGTTACATAGTAAAACTGAAATTTTCTGTTCACCCTAACAGGGGTCTGCTAATCTTAATTACCTATATTAACTACAATAAATCTCTATTGCTTTTGCCACAAATACAGCAGTTCCTCTTCCAGCAGCTTTATCGATATTTTCAGTAAATTCTCCACCAGAAGCATACATTGCACCAAGCCCCTTTAAAACCTCATTAGAGCATTTATAAAAATGCTCCGAAATATAGTCTTGCAGTTTCTTAACTTCAAACTGTACTTCCGCATGCTCCGGTTCCTTATCTTTCATTTTTCCAAACTCTACAAATATAAGCATGAGGTTTTTCCAAGCCATTTTTTGTGCGTCTGGAGACTGATTGTTTGCATTTTCTTCATATTCCTTATATTCTGAAGTCTGTCCCCATTGCTCTTTTGCCTTTCTGGCATACTCATCCATTCTTGTTGTATCAAATACTTTAAAATCCATTTTATTCACTCCTGTCGTTTTTATTTTACGAGCGAAATTAATAAGAACTTCAAGATGCTCTTTTTTCATAGTAAGCAACTCAATTTGTTGCTCCAACGCTTTGCTTCTATCAAAATTGGGTGCATCAATTATCGTCTTAATTTCCTTTAGTGGGAATTCAAGTTCTTTAAACAGTAGAATTTGTTGCAGCCTTTCCATTGCTGTATCGTCATACAGTCGATATCCTGCCTCTGTATATTCAGTCGGTGGCAGGAGTCCTATGGTATCATAATATTGCAGAGTGCGTATACTCACTCCGGTCAATTTGCTTACTTCATTTACTGTCATCATTGGCTTTTCCCTCCTCTCGATAAGTATACTCTAAACTATTACGCAACGTAGGAGTCAATAGCTTTTTTAAATATTTTGTTAGTTCTACAAATTCAAGTTTGTAGAACTGTTTCATTTTCTATATGGATAAAAAATCAGCAAAATGTTCCAACTTTCTTATATCATACAATACTTCCATGCTTCTTTCAAGGCATGAGGAGTAGCTGGAGGTATCCATCATTTTATACACTGATTTGGTCAGCAACATTTATCTTGAAAAGGGACAAGTATTTTGGTATCTCCAAAATTAACGCAAATTTATTGTATCGTATTCGACTTGCTTTCATGATACTTTACCTGTTCCGTTGCTATCTCATGCAAAATATCCGAAAACTCCTCAGACTTTGATTCTAACAATCCATGTGTTGTGTTTTCCATAAGATATATTTTTTTATACGGAGCATCTATTTCATCGAAATAATTCTGTGCCAGCTTATAATTTGTCTGGTAATCACGATTTCCATTAATATTGTAATATGGAATCTTATATTCAGTCTTACCTATCAGAGAGAATTTGTCGAACTCATCTGACATCAAAAAATTCATGTATACACTGTAATCAACCTGCAAAAATTTTACCCAGTCAGCTATGGAATAATAGGGATTAAAAATGACTGTGGCCGGCATATTGTAATCCGTTCCATCCACCATCATGTCATAGCCATACTTTTTCATAAGCATGTTTCTGGCATTAAAGTGTTCTTCTGTGAAACTATCAGGAGACAATTTTTCCAAAAGCTCCAAACCTTCTGAATCATTTCCTACCCAGCTTTTTGCAATTTCCAAAAACGCAACTTCATTTTGATGCATATCTACCAGCTGTCCTGTTCCAATGAAGCAATCATAATACTCTGGATATGCAAGAGCTAAATTACTGCCGAAATAAGATCCCCAAGAATGTCCCAACAGAGTCAATTGCTCTTTTCCCAGATAATTCAAAACATATTCTGTGACCGCTTTGCCATCACTCATCATAAGATCATAAGTCAGAACCACATTATTCTGTCCCTCGTCATAACTTTTACCACAGTTTCTTTGATCCCATGTTACTACGGTATACACATCTGCCCATTTTCTTGTAAATGCATAATCATAAGCACTTGTAGCGGAACCCGGTCCACCATGAAGGTAAAGCAAAACAGGATTATCTTTATCTTCTCCATATATACTGATCCACTGCTTCGTACCATTAACATCAATGTACTTTGATTCGTTTACCCCATTGTCCGGTGTCTTTCCATTGATAGCTTTTCCGATAACTCTAACCGCCATAAACACAAATAGAATAAGCAGTATAGTAAGCATCAGTGTTTTTAAATATTTGAAGAGTTTTCGTCCGATTTTTTTCATATTATAATTCTTCTCCCGCAAGTATCTTTAGCAAGCTAAACTGCCATTATATATTTTATCATAAATACCTCTACTGAAATAGTAAGATAATTCAGATGGTTGTGTCAATTCTATTTTTAGCACTTTCTTCATTCTTTCGTTCCTCTTAACTACCCATATATTTATCTAAATAGTAGTTACGCCCTCGCTCCGTTTGGGAACGAGGGCGTATTTTTGCTCTATGAACTTTTCCGGTATTACAGAGGCATCACGCTTGCAACAATCAGTGCCAAGCAACCCACAGCCAATAGAATCATGCCAACATTCACATAAGCAGTTTTAAAGCGGCTTCCTTTGGGCAATTCCATCTCTGCCAGAGTAAAGGATACTCTGCGCTTATTGATGCACAGCAGGACAAGCCCGGTAATGGCAAGCCCGATCAACACCAACACATAAGCGCCGAAGGCAATCAGCCACGGCATCACCGGCTCCAGAGCCGCAAAATCCAATGTTTCCATTGTATCTACAACAGCAATTTTCTCTAAAAACAGCGGTCCGATTACGCTGCCAATAAGGTTTATTAGCATATGAAGACCGATGCTGTACCGAAGCTTTCCGGTTTTCAGATACACATAGCCAAAGACCAAACCCAATGCAAAGGCATAGAAAAGCTGAGACAGGTTTCCGTGGAATAAGCCAAACATCAGAGCAGAGGTAATGACAGCCAGCTTTTCTCCATAGATGTGCAAACGGTCGATCAGCTGCTTGCGGAAGATGTACTCTTCGATCACAGGAGCCAGGATCACCATAAACAGCACTTTGGGAAGAAGTGCATTATCTGTGGCATAACCCAAGATCGGGTTTCCTGCGGACAATCCGGGGAGCAATTGTAGCAGAGCGGTAATGATTGTACCGAGTATATTACCGGCATACATCATAAAGATGCAGATGATAGCCGTAACTATATATCTGCTCGGCTTCAAATCATGCTTTTCCAGAGGTTTGGCAGGAACTTTACGCAAAAGCAACAACCCAATAGGTACCGCTATCAAATAAAGCGGCGCAAAGGTGAGCAACCACATTCCCCAAGAATGCTCCATCACTTGCGGCCATACAGAATTGACCACATGTATCAGAAGAAGCTGAGCGGCGGTGCCGATGCCAAGAATTGCAACTGTACCGATACCAAGCTTCGAAAAATGTTTTTTTGCCTCTTTCAGATTTCCTGTAAAGGGCACTTCCGGTGTGTATTTCTTGCCGTCCTTCGGTTCAAGGAACAGCGGCGACAGGAAGAAGAACACCAAACCAAGCAGAACATTGATGATCGTGCATCCAACGGCAGCTAATACCGGCTGGTCAAAGGTCAGACCTACCGCCATGATAGCGACATCCGGAAGCAGACCAAAGTAAATAAACATGATCTGAACCAACTGCTTCACCATTTTGCCTGCAGATACCGGAACAGAAAATCCGATAAACGCCCCGACCGTCGTTGCGAAGAAATCAACCGAAACAATCAGTGGGAGCCATGCCAGAGCAATCAACACATTCTCGCCTAACAAAAGTGCCGAAACGATCACCGCAGGCAACAAATCCAAGAAACAATTTGCTGTACCGCCCATCAACGACCAAAACAGCTTACCCCAGGTGCTTTCAGGAATCAGCAAGAAATGATCCATCTGCGTATCCTGTTCCAGAGGATTGCCCATAGCACGGAAGAAGGTAAGAACACCCAATGTCAAAATGACAGGAATCAAGCCCTCTGTCTGGATGACAAAGCGGCACAGAACAGCAGCACCAACTGCTGCGACCAGATATGTTTCCGAGGTCTTTGTAAAAATACCAAAGTGGGCAAAACGGAAACGGTTGTACATGGCTTTATGGAAAAATACGTTTGCACCGGAACCGTGTCGCATACCATCCCGCCGCAGATTGTCGCTGCGGTCTTTCTTGCGCTTGACAAGGGCAACACCGCCCTTTTGCGACTGTGCGGCGGCAAGCAGCTCTGCCGTTTCCTCGGACTTAGCCATAGCGTCCTCATAAAAGTCTGCCTTAATGTGCCAAATGATATAGGTGAGCAGGACACCGCCAACTACGATTGCGGCAAAACTCGCCAGCAGCCCCGCAATGTTGCCCTCCATGGCAAACATACAGAATCCCTTCAGCCAGCCCCACAACGGAACGAAGCGGGAAACCGAACTGTTGAAGAACCCTGTGGCTGCAACCAAATAATGCTCTCCGCTTGTCTTCCAGTACAGAAGATAAGCGCCTGCAATTGCCAGAAGGAACACATAAATACCATTACGAAGGTGGCTTTTCAGCTTCACGTTTGTGGAGCATACGATGTACAGAAGAATCTGCAGCAGCTTACCGATCACGATTGTCAGACACCATGTAACGATCATTGCCAGTGCCACCCAAATGCTCAAGCCAAGATTCAGCACCAAATTTGGCAGTTGGAATAACAGGTATACACTTGCCAGAATACTTGTACCGAGCTGCGTCATCAACCGAAACAGCAGAACGGACTGCGGCTTCATTGGTGACGAGAATAACAGATTTACGTCGGCGGGCAGAAAAATCTTGCTGCCGTTTTTGTCAGCACTGATTGCTTGAAAGACAAAAACCACAAGAATAATCCCGCCTGCGATAAGTTCGACGATTTCCTCCGGTTCTATGCCGAGCTGTTCCATAGCGCCGGGTTCTTCTGGGGTTATTTCGCTCTCAACGATTTCTTCCTCTCCACCGGCTGCATCGTCCAACATGGAAGCGCCCACACCGATCAAAACGCCAACCGCAAAGCAAATAACAAGGAAAATCAACACCCATGTTTTGAAGAGCTTACGCAACTGATTTATAAATGAGTGCCATGCGTAATATCCAAATAGTCTCATAGAATCAGCCCTCCTGGGATGCGGTATCCTCACTGTGCGACATAGCGTCCCGACCGATTCCCTCTGTTACATCAAAGAATAGCTGTTCCAGCGTTCTGCCATCCTGCTCCAATTCCTCACGAGTCAAGTTGGCACGAATCTGACCGTCCTGCATGATAATCGTGCGATCCCAAAGCATATCCACGCTGTCAATAATGTGGGTGCTGACGAGCAGAGTCTTTCCGTCATTACGCATCTGCTCGATGATGCTCTTGAGTTGCTTAATAGCATGGGGGTCTAATCCGATCATGGGTTCATCGAGCAGCAGCATCTTGGGTTCCGACAGCAATCCGAGGCAGATATTCAGCTTTTGCTGCATACCCTTGGAAAGCTCGTCACCGAATTTCTTTCGCTTATCATTCAGTTCAAAACGGTCAAACAACTCGTCCACTCGCTGTTTATAATCCGTCAGACGGTATGCACGAGCCAAAAATTCCATATGCTCCGAAACAGTCAGATTCGGATAGAGAGAGGGCATTTCGGGTATGTATCCAAGCAATCTCCGGGCATCGGTAGTCTTGTTTGGAAATCCTCCAACTGTGATTTCACCATCATAGCGCAGAAAGCCGATGATAGACTTCATAATGGTGCTTTTGCCTGCACCGTTCGGACCCAGCAGAACGGTAACGCTGCCTGGGTCTAAGTGAAAACTTACATCATTGCAAGCTGTCACCTTTGCATATTTTTTAGTTACATGAGATACATTTAGCATTGTATATTTCCTCTCTATTTTGCGGGTTTGTTTTCAGATCAGTCTATCAATTATAGATGTTTTTTCATTACAAACCTCATTTTTCGCAATATGTGTCAAACATATTGAGTATCTGTTCCATAAGAACGGGATCGGGTTCAAAGCATTGCTTTTTATCGAGATACTCGTTCATAAATTCTTCTTTGGTTTCGGCACAATACTCTTTGCCGTTGTCCTCAACGTAGGATTTATAATCTTCATTTATCTGCTCACGGTAAGCCCAAGCTGCTTCGGAATAAAACAGATAGTCGTGTCCTTTATCCTCGTACAGTACAAACTCAAATCTTTCCGAGCTACCAAATTCTTCGTAGAATTTATCATAGCCATACTTGGTCGGAACGGTAGTATCGTCTTTGCTATGTACGATCATAATGCCGGCGTTGGTTTTTGCCAATCCCTCGATTGCAGATATAGCCGTGTATTCCTTGCTAAACTTAATACGTTCGTAAAGCGCCATATACGGCGTGAGAATTTTTGCGCCCTCGCCAGCCATCTGTTGCCCTTGATATTCAAGCAGATCTTCGCTTTCATTAAAGCCTGCAACGATTACCGCTGCTTTAATTTCGGGGTGCATATACAGCACGTTTCCGACAGAGTAGCCGCCCCAACTGTGTCCAAACAGAGCGAACGGTAGGTTTTGATATTCCTCGATAGACGCGGCGTGATGGAGAGCATCATCCAAAGAAATAATGCCTTGCGGCAGTCCTCCTACGGAATCGCCGCCACTATTATCATTTCCTCTTGCATCGTAGGTAAAAACATAGTAGCCGTTAGAGGTAAAATAATCAACGAACGGCATATAAGTGTTGTGTCCACCGCCGCCGAGTCCGTGTGCGATAACCACGACGCCCTTGACCTCTTGATTTGCCTTTGAGTATTTATAGCCTGCGAGTGTCACATCCTCAGATTGAAAGTCGCTGCGTTCCATCTGCAGTTCTTCGTAATCCTCAACAGAGAACTGCATCCAGGATGCAGTTTCATACCTCTCACCAAAAATTGACTCATAGACGCCAACGGAAAGAATAGGTAGGATAACCAAAGGGATTGCCAACAAAAAGCTAACAATCGAAATGAGTATAATTTTCTTTTTGTTTCTTTTCTTCATCATGCTTTAATCCCTTCTTGAACATTTTTCTGCATCAATGGCAAGAACGAGCATCAATGCACACAACGAATCCTGCGGGTTATGTACGTCAATTACATAGGTATCAGTCCAGTTCCAGATTTCTTTCGATACAGCAGCTATGCCATGACCGGCTGAGTTAAGAATCGTATAATCCCACTCAAGCCAATCACCGTCTACATGCCAGCCATTATAATCAATATTGAATTTCGGTTTGAAAAACGTAAACTCTTTGCTGATACAACCGGCATAATGGTCGCCAATATACATCTCGAACTTGGGGAGCCAAGTCAGCACCTTTTCTTTAATATATCCAACCTCATTGCCACTGGCATCATAAATACGGAGCAGATGTCCCCAGGCAAGTTCGCCTTTCACAACAAACATGGTATTTCCGGCTTCATCATAAATATCGTAGCTGTCAAACCACGAGAAAAATCTTTGCTTAAATAAAAGTTTCACTTAATATGTTCTCCTTTTGAATTTGGCAGTATATTTCATTCTGCCACAAAATAAAAAAGTGCGTGACCGAAGCCACGCACCGAAAAACGCAAACTCCGATTGTCGCCAAACAAAGCCCAAACAGAAAAGGAAAACCCTTGTTACCATCTGAGTGGAGTTGCGCTTTTACCGAACTCATATCAGATGATAACCAAAAAAGGGTATAATATCCCCTTGGTAAAAAGTGATCCTTTTCCTTATTTAGCTTTGTTTGGCTAAAGTATTATAGCACAAAATCGTTGATTTTTCAATGGACTTCAATAAAAAGTAACAAATTGATCGTCAAATTTTTCCGCATAATGAAAAAAAGCGGGAGTGTATCGTTCAAAAATGCACTCCCGCTGAAATTTTATCGCTCCCAAGTGTCTCGATTTTTCTTCTTGTTCTGTTTCTGCTGTGCCTGCTGTTGCTGTTTCCGGCGAATGACCTCCCGCACAGAGCGTACTTCCGTTTCCTCGTGGAGCAGATTTGCCACATCACGCCTGCTGTCGTGCATCATCATCGGATCGTACTTCTCACCGTAGGCGGCTTTTACACGGCTGGCGGCAGAGCGTTCCTTTTCTTCACGAATGGCAAGCCGAGCGTCCATCAGCTCGGCGGCATCCATACCGGCGGCTTGTTCCTTCAGCTCGGCATACTGCTTCAAAGCTTCATCAAGCTCGGCAGAATATTTCGCTTCCTGTTCAGACAGCTTCTGCAGCGCACCCTCCAATGTGGAGATTTCTTTCTTCACATCAGAAATGCCCGCATCGTCGGCGCAGTCCAAAGAGCGAAGCAGCATTTCCTTTTCGGTTTTCAGTTCTTCCAATTCCTCGGTCAGCTCGGTAATGCGGCGAGTAAGGTCGTGCAGCTTGGGTATCTGATAAAACGGCGTTTCCTTTTTCTCCGCAAGCAGAGCTTTCCGTTCCTTGGATTTCTCCTTGATCTGTTGTACCAAGCCTGCATAACGCTCAAGCTCCGGCTTGACTGCATCAACACGCTTGCCCATACTGTTCTTGCCCACACCGATATAACGAAGCTGATAGCTGAAAATCAGTATGCTGCTGCGAATCTTTTCCAATGCCTCTGCTATGGCAGGAAGCGTATTCTTTACCGCCTGCATCAACTTCTTAACCGTCGCTTTCAGCTCACGGAGCAGAGCATTATCTGCCTTAATCTGTCGGTTAATTTCACAGCGGTCAGAGATGATGCCCTTTTTCTCCAACGCACGGGCAACCACACCCTCGTGAATGGTGGGCTGTTCGGTTAGACCCCGATCTGCATGGCTGCGGTGGTCGATGCGCTCGTCGTGTCCGTATTGCTCCAAATAGCGGTTGGTCACATCAGCCCATGCCTTGCGCCACTCTACAAGCTGTTCCTCGCTGTTCCAACGCTCAGCAATGGGATTCTGTCTGCCGAACTTGGTGCTTTTCGGATGCTTGTTGGCTCGTTCATATCCGTGCTTCTCAGCTTCGGATGGCGGCATATACACTTTCTTTCGCCCGACCTTGTACGGATATTGCTTCTCCCATCCGTCAGCTTGTGCCGATTTGAACTCGGCGGCGGTAAAGCCCCGTTCCTCGCCGTCTTTGACACAGAGATATTCTTTCTCGGTCTTGTACTGCCATTTTCCCTTTTCATCCA
>OIZU01001564.1_pt1 | contig 11810 bp, 20 predicted proteins | sample 1588661 | NCBI WGS metagenome assembly OIZU01 (sample SAMN03283257) | human gut metagenome | biome: human-associated habitat; material: feces | host: Homo sapiens | place: USA | collected 2013 | reverse complement strand
CGGTGATCTTTTACTTTGTAACCCCGGCTCCGCAGCATGATCTTGAGCCAGAACAGCACGTTCCGGCGGAAGGAGCCAATGGTCTTGCCGCACATGCCGAAATTCTGGCCGTGGAAGCTCGCCATGGCCCACATCACAAAGGAAAGGGACATGGCTAAGGTTTTCCCGGACCGAATGGCACCATCGGCGATGATCCCGTCCTTGTCCTTAACCGGGCTGTCCGGACACCACCAGTTTAAAATTTTGCGCTGCTTCTTGGAGAAGGGTTTAAACCGGAAGGCTGCTTTTTTAATCTTCATCCGCCCAGTCCTTCGCCGCGCTGCCGTTCAGCGCTTCCAGGAAACCATCGTCTCCAGGCTGCTCGCCGCCGGCGCGTTCTTTGTTTTCGGCTTCTACCTTGGCAATCTCGGCTCTCAAACGATCAATACGGGCTTTCTGTTCTTCTGTGGCCAGATCAGACTTTAACAGCTCATCATACTGCTTAAACAGGCCTTGTAGGGTCTTCATGGCCCTCGACTGCGCCTGTAAAAAGCTTGCCTGTTTGTCCCAGGCCCGCTGAACCTCCCACCGCTCACTGCTGGAGGTCTCGCCGAAGGATTCGCCGATCTTGGTGGTTGTGACGTCGTCGATGTCCTCGACGTACATGATCCGCTGCGCCCGCACAATGGCAGCATACTGGATCTGAATCTGGTGCCAGAGCAGGTCAATAGGATCTGCGTCCTGAACCGCGTCAAAAATTTCTTTGGTTTCCGGCGGAAGGTATTTGGAGAAGAAGCCGAACTTCTCAGCCTTTTTATTTCCAGGCGGCCCACCGACAGCATTTTTATTGCCAACAGGAGCACCGCATTTTTTCGCAACGTTGCGATCATCCTTTTGCAACGTTGCACTCCATTTGTATCGATTTTTCCAGCTGCGGATGGTCCCTTCAGGTATGTCAAGGGCGGCGGCGATATCCACCATTTTCTGCCCTTCAAGGTACATCTGCTTGGCTGTTTCTGCTTTTTCGTTTGGTGCTCTTGGCATCCATCACCACCTCGCTATTGTCGGTTTTGTAGCATCAAAAAGACCCCGGTGCCGAAGCTTACCGAGGTCGTGGTCCACTAATTTTTATTTTTTAATTTTAGTTTTTCTAATAAATTTTGCATCATTTGAATGATCGCTTGCTTATCATCGTCTTTGCTCTTTTTATTATTAACAATGGCGTATAAAAACGTTTCTTCCCAGCGTTTTTCTAATATCTCTGCTCTTTTTTCGTTCCATTTGTCTGTTTCATGCGATTCAAGCAAAAACGTCTTTTTATTAATTTCGTTTACAATCATTTTATCAAATTCACGCATCCAATCCTGTAAGTCGTGAATAAATAACGTGCCTAAAACTCGAATAATCTCTTCAGATTCAAATTTTCTCGAATATATCAACAAATTACCTACGTATCGCTCAATAAAACATAAGTTTAATGCAATTTCAACACTTAAAAGATTTTCATACTCTTTTCTGCATAGGCATATTTTATCCATAAATGATTGAAGCGTTTCTCTGGAATGCATAACTTCCTGATAAATAACTTTTCCCTGAAAAAGGTTTAACGGCTCATTTCCATCGTCTAATATTTCTTTTGCGTTGAGGATCTCTATAGGTTTCAACATTAACGCTATATTTCTAGTTTCTAAAAGCGCTGTGAGTATTTTATCATTCAACAATTCTCCTACTTTCTTTTTTTGATCCTCATCTAATCTTTTTTTATATAAATAATTTGAAATCAATGTGTTGATTACCCCACTTGATATTATTGCAACTATAATTGAAACAACAATCTCTTCTTTTGCCATATGTATCCCCTCCTTTTCTATAAGGGGAATTATATGATATACAAAAGTTTTTTTCAACCAAAAAGACACCGGTTTCCCGATGCCTGTTTCAGTGCCATTTAAGTCACCATTGCTGTTTTTTTATAGGGCCGCCAAATCTCGCGTGGTGATCAACCCACATCCGGTCATTAAAGTTAACCAGATTTTAAGAAGTGGCGGCCTGCCAGCCGTTTTAGCCTGCGCAGATATGCTCTGCCGGTTTGTCACGGTGGCGATGTTAACATTTTTCGATGCTACCATAGTAACACATTCACAACTCTCATTGACTCTCATCTTTTATTTTTAATAATGATAGCCCGACTCCATGAAGCCGATACAAGTGTTGCTCACTATACCCCATCACAATCGCGATCTGAGCCCAGTCCAGGCAATTAATATAACGATACTTCATCAGTCCCTCCAGTACGCCATCATTCAGCCCCTCAAATGCGATTTCAAGCTCTAATTTGATCTTCTGGGATTCAGATACCTTTGCTCTAATATTATCCATGATTTCGGTCATTTTGATCACAATATCGTCTACCTTTAGGGCGTTTCCCCCTCTCGGCATATCCGATACCACCTGCGTGATCTTCTCCGCCCGAGTCCGCCACTCCTCCAGCTCCCGCTGCCAGCTGTCGATATCCAGCAGCGCTTCTTTATACCGCCAAAGCCAGTCTTTCTTTTCTTTATTGGTCACTTGCGCCCTCCTTGTATGAAACCACAAGATGTGGTATAATGTAGTTCAACATCACATTTGGAGGCGCAAGCTTCCTTTTTTTATTTTAAAGCTGTATTTCCAGCACTACTAGCAACACAAGTGTTACTCCCCAATAAAATGCTACGTCCATTTTTGAGGCCGTCTCTTGAAAAAATAGGTCTATAATCCCTTTCAGCCCCAAAACGATCATACAGCCAATGAGACTTGGAATCACGCAAGTTAGCTGCAAGACCAGCACAACAAACATTTAAATCAGTATTATTATTTTTGCCTTGTTATTTTCCATAAAAGTTCAACTCTCCTAGATCACGCCAAATCCCCTCAGCGCCGCCGCAATCACCACCGTGATAATGCCGACCGGGATTCCAATAATCGCTATACACCAGACCAGGCACCCCAGCCCGGCAGCGATGCCACCAAACAGAGATCCGATCCATTCACTCACTGTTATAAACGCTTTTGTTATTTTGTCTTTCATGCTTCCTCCTCACTTACAATACACTCCCCACCCTTCTCCACCGGACACTTCCACCGCTTTTCACAAAACCTGCACTTGTCCGGGATAACATCTTTAAAATTCTCCGCCTCGCAGATTCCCGTTCGGTCATAGGTGCAGAACTGGTAGAGAATGCAGTTGCTGCAGCGATTCACTTCACCGCTCCTTCCCACGGCTCCGGCAGCTCCCGCCAGGCAAAAACGCCAGAAACCCCGATATTACATTTCCGCTCTCTACCAAACGCTTCACCATTCCAAAACGCAAAATCAATGCTTTTACGGTTATCATTTCTTCCATTCTGTTTTGTTATAAGGTATGTTTTAGCACGTTTTCCATCTTTTAGTTTCGGAGGCAAATCCCCCTCAGCCACCACATGCCAAGTTCGATCTTCCGTCTCCACTAACGGACACCAGTCTTGCCGACCAGCATAAAGTTCTGAAGTAGAACACTCCGGAATTTCTCTTCCTCCGTAGTCACCAACAGCATGGCATCTAGCACAATCCATCTGCCTGTAGTTCGTACAAAATCTGCAATCTCCGCAGCTTCTGGGCATTTCCATATCAATCTGCACTGGCATTTTCAACCCCCTTACTTTTTTCTAAAATCCTAATCGCAGCCATATCGCCTGGTTCCCAATCTTCTGGGCAACGTACATAGAGTGTACGAGTCAGTTCGGCCGCTGCAATACAGGCGTTTTCCATCTCACATTCTTCACAAAAATGGTTGCAATCCGCGCAAGCTTCTTTTATTTCTTCAAGCTTCATTTTTCTTCCCTCCGTTCTCCCCAACTGCAAAAATCATCATAGGTCATCTGCTGGTCGCGCATAAGAATATTGGGGTTTCTGCAATTTTCTGGTTCCCAGTAAACGCACTCCCCGCACCGCACAATCTCCGGCGTGCGGGTGTTCCACATATCAACTACTTCTTTCATGTTTGTGCTGCTATAAGTGCTTATACCGCATTGATCGCATTCAACACAACAAAAGGCCACTTCATTTTCCCTGATTACTTCTAGACTCGCTTCTCCCCGCAGAAGGGACATCTTTTTAGTTTGGTCATTCTTCTACCCCCCAATAATCCGCCCGATACCATAAGCCACAAAACAGCCGCAAACGCCAAGGGCCAACCATAAAACGGTTTGAGTGACAATAATGATCGCAAATATTAAATTTTCTTTTGTTGTCTTTTTCAAGGGCGCACTCCCTTCTTTATCTCCTCGAATTTCGCCATCATTTCGGTCGCTGCTGCCTCTGCTGCCTTTTTTGTCGGGAAACAGTTACCCATGTTTAGCATGGCAAGCTCAACTATACAGCTTTCGTAAAAATAGCGCCACGTCGGACCCCCTCCATCGGTAATAAGCCAATACTTCTCCCCATCTTTTGGCCTCCACGGACGTTTTTGGAGGGTGTAATTGCCCGCCAATAAGTTAAAAAACGCTCTTATATGGAGCGGCTGGCCTCCAGCCTCATCTACAAGCCCAGCATGTGTAATTTTGTAAGGGCCCCAATCTGCTTTTTTCCCAGTCTCGTAGACGATGTCAAATTCTTCGCCAATCTCCACGCCCAGCATCTTTGCCACTTCTGGCATGTAATTTCTTCCCATCGTTATTTCTCCTTTCTGGTAAAGACATCAATGTCCTTCATATGCTTCCCCTTCCACTTCACCACATCGTCAATCTGGAAGCTTTTCCGCAGTACCAGGGTATTCCCCCGAATCGTCCGCAGCCGCACATCCACACCGACGTGTGTGCCGTAAATCCTAATAATCTCTCCAGATTCCCACCGGATTTTATTCTTTCCGTCAAAGGCCACCCGAACCATTTCACCAACGGCCAGATTTCGCTTCAATTCCTCCATGGAGCGCCGATCCCGGTAATTCCTAACCCGATCATAGTCCACAACCGGAACAGGCTTTAACGACGCTTTGATCGGATTTCCCCACTCCGCCGGATCATACGGCCGTCCGATCCCCCGGCAGATTCTCTTTAACGTCCGCTCCGTACAGCTGCACCCACGCATCACGCTGGCAATGGTGCTCTCCGAGATGCCCGACATTCTATGAATCTGGCTGTTGGAGACTTTGTTGGCAGCGGCCCATTGTTTTAGGTCAAACATGTATCCTCCCTTCAAAATATAATTTTTAGCAATGTTCACTCTTGTTCACTTAATTTTTTATTACTGTGAACAGAAGAAACTTCGTCTTTATAAGGGTTCTAAGTACTTTGTTCACATGTTCACAATGTTCACACGTTTTTTTGCTCCTACGCGTATACGTTCCGGAATTCACAAAATGTGCGTTTAAATTTTTTCTTTTATATAAACCTTCTTTGCTACGTGAACACTGTGAACTGTGAACACTCTTTTTATTCCTCTTCAATCTCATAAAAGCCCTCAAAGCCTTCCTGCACCTGGCTTTCATCCTGTTTTTCAAGAATACAGACACAGTTGGCATTATTATCATTAAAGCGCTTTCGCTTTGTTTTCCGGCCTTTATCCGTGATGAGCAGCCCTCTGATGTCCGCCCATTTCAAAAAAGCAGTGCTATTGTAATTGCAGTCCCGGCACATCTGGTCAAAAACATTTTTAATAATATAGATGTATCCGCCCTCTTTAATCCCCCAGCATTCCTGTATAAAATCTTCATTTTCCCGTTTCATGAACCGATGGTGATTCCGCACGACTTCTCCCATGATAAACTCATAGCACCGCTCATTCTCCGAAATCTCCTTCTCAGACTTCAGCATAGCAGCCGTTTCCTCAATGGACAGATAAACCCCATCCTCAAACAGGCAATCTGTAGCGATCCGGTCAGCGGTTAGAATCAGGGACAGGGAGATGCTCTGTTTCTGCATTTTTCCGCTTTTCTCAATCTCAGCCAAAAGCTCCCCCTGAATACGGCATACCTCCTCGGCGCCGATGTTCTGCAGGATTTCAATGAACCTTTTGCCCGCGAAGCCAAAGTTTTCGTTGAGCGTCCGCGCTACCTCGATGCCATTATCAAAGATTTTACTGTAGCCGGCTTCCACCTCAATGACCCGGTTGGCTGCCCCCGCCTGGGAGTATTCCCTGGTGATGGGCAGCTCACCGGTGGTCAGAAAGGCGCAGTGCCAGTTGTAGTTCCGGTTCAGGCCCAGGCTCCGGTTGGATCGGTCCTTGCCATTTCCCGAGCACATGGTGTAGATTAATGTTGAGAAATCACCCTTATACTTCTCCATAACCTGGGCCGTATCGTCCATGATGTAAGGCAGATGATTGAGCATATCGGCCCGCACCTCAATGGCCGTCTGCGTGGAAAGGAAGTCGCCGGTAAAGGCGCTCTCCATAGACGGGTTTCCCCAGATCGAGGCAGCCAGCATCAGACAGAGGGTTTTTCCGCCCTCGGACTGGCCATGGAGATGGACGAAAAACGGCAGGGCATTGCACATCTTGATAATCACACTGGCAAAGCTGGCAGCCATCATAATTCTCGGCTCAATCCGCCCCTCTGCGCGGACTTTTTTAACAAACGCATCCCATTTCTTTTCATTGCCGCACTGCCTTATATCACCGTATACATTGCGAAAACGCACATCACCGTCAAAGACAATGTTGCTGTAGTAGGGAACAAACTCCTTGATGGCGTTCTCTCCATGCCACCCCAGCTTGGAGGTAGACACCCACTCGGGCAGGAGGTCCATATTGAAGTTCTCCACGTCAGCCAGATAGCGAACAAGGTACTTGGCATTTTCACTGGTCACGGCCACCCCAGAATTGGCAAGCGAAATAATCTTGGTGCTGGAGGCGATCAAGTCCTTATCACAGATGATCTCCTTCCAGCGCTCCCCTTTTTTGAAGGCGAGCTTGATCTTTTCATCCCCAGTCTCCAGGTTGGTAAACCGCTCAACAGGTAAAATGGGATGGTAACAGGCCTGTACCTCCCCGAACATGCCAAAGGTCCGGATACCGGTTTCATCGGCGAACCAGTTTCCGCAGCGCAGATCCGGGTAACATTCGCTCCCGAATTCTGTTTTTCTGTCTAGATTCTGGAGCATTCGCGCCCGGCTTTGCTCCTGGAGCTGTTTTTTCTGTTCCTGGAGCATTTTCTTCTCTTCCTTCAGATAGGCCTTGAGCAGACCAGTGAACTTTGTTTTCACGCCGAGCTCTGCAGCCCGGTCCGTCAGTTCATTAATGAGGCGCTGGCGGTAAATTTCGTCTTTTTCGTCAATGATCTCCTCAAAGGTGGTATCCTCCAGAATGGTTTCCTTGGTTAATTTTTCAATTTGCAACGGCTTCACCGCCCTTTACACGATACTTTCAACCAGATATTTCTGGTATTCTAATTGGTGGCACGCCTCAACATAGAGTGGATGAAAGGGTTCATCCTCTGACTCCGGGGCGTATTTAATTTTGTTGGCGTCCAGGCGCCAGAGTTCTTCCAGAAGGGTCATCCGTCTTTTTTCAGCTTTCTCTTTTTTCCGCTCGGCGGTCCGGCGGTCATGCCGGAGCTTCGCGATGGCCCGGCGGCTCCGGAAAGCGCTGTCTTTTTTGTGTTGATTCCGAGAGGATTCTGCGGATTCCAGTTCCGGGTAAGCTCCCCAAAGCCTAAAATGCCCATTAATCTCCTCCAGCGCTGCCTCAAAGGACAGGCCCCGGTATAGCTCCACAAAGTGTACCAGGCCGCCCTCCGCGCCGCAGACAAAGCACTTGAATCCGAACTCCGTAAAACTGAAATTCCGGTCCTTTCCGTCATGGATGGGGCATGGGATACGGTTGTGCCGTCTATTCCCGTCTAAGCCATACATCCCAAGAATCTCCCGCATGGTCAGGCTGGCCTTGATGAGGTCAGCCTTTTCCTTGGTGGTCATGGCTGTACGCCCAGCAGTTCTAAAATTTTAGGGCCGGACTGCTCCGGCGTGCAGAACTCAAAGCGGACGCCATGGCGGATCTGTACAGCATTCAGGATTTTATACAAGGTTTCGCCCTTGACCTTTCCATGAACGTTGTGCCAGTCTTTTGCGTCCTCCAGACAGTTTGCTTTTTGGTCAATCACCAGAAAGATCAGCTCAATGCCATGCGCCTTTGCCTCCACGATCTCCCGCTTAACGCGGTCATGATCCTTTGAGGCGAAGTTCACCGCACACTCTTCAAAGCCTTTTTTAGTGTCAATCACCCGCGACATATTGGTCAGCAGGCCATAATCACCATATGGGAGCTTGGACCGCAGGACGTGGACCCCGCGGTCTTTGAAATACTGGTGTGCCGCCTTGTACTTGCCTTTTTGCTGTCGGGTGTCTTCGATGATGGTCAGCATAGCTTACTCCTAAAAAGGAAGGTCTGAGTCTGGAAGGGGGGTAAAACCGCTCAGGCTGTCATCGGCTTTCACGAGCGTTCTCAATTCTGGCACGTTAAAATCCCCCTTCCGGATCGCGTCCACAGATCGGACCGCTTCGACGTAGTAGCGCTTTTTGACTTTTCCATCCTGCCCCACATACTCTTCATCACCAATGACCAGACCCACCGTTTTTGACAGCAGGCTGTTTTCATCATTGTTAAAAACGAATCCAGGGTTACTCTGCTTCACAGCCGTCAAGAACCCCTTAAAAAACGGCTGGGCTTTCGGCTTATAGGAGCGGATAAAGCTTCCCGCCCAAAAGTTCAGTCCAGCGGCCAGACGTGTAAAGTAAGACTGGTAATCCCCCTCCAGAATGTCAAACTCAACTTTTAAATATTCCCTGTCTGGGAAGTCTTCCACCCCTGTGATCACACAGATATACCCACCAGCTGGCAGGCGCTCAAATTCCTCGGCTTCTTTCACGTTATTCCAATCAATGTTTTTCATCGCTCTTCTTCTCCTTATATTTCGTAATATTCCCGAATGGTCGTATCCACATACTTCAGATCATTTTCAATTTTTAAATCTTCAAACATGTCCATCGGGGTTTTGCACGGGTTGGTTCCGTCCGACTGGGTTAAAAAATAATGCTTGCTGCCATCCACAAAGGCCAATAAAACAATTGAAAAGAGCCCTTCAATGGTAAGCTGGTTATCCAGCATTTTCCCGAGTGTTTTGGCTTTAAGACGTCCTGTGTCCGTACTTTCCACGTGGTGTAGAAAATACACGACCACATCATCTGGCACGTCGTTAATGGCACATTCAATTAAGCTTTCAAAATTCAAAGCCATGTCCGTGAATTTACCGTAGCCTGTTTCTTTTGCTTTCCGGAAGGACTCAAAGGCCATTAAATACTGGCTGTCGTCAATCACATAGGTTTTTAGTGACGCCTTTTTTAAGGACGCCTTGATGACCTCGTAAGAGGTTTTATTGGTAATGTGCTCGAATTTCTTTCGAAACGGCATGGGCTTGCTTGCCACGTTAAAAACGCCAATTTCATCCTCCGCAAAATTCCGGAGGGATGTGGATTTCCCACTGCCGCTTTCGCCTAAAACTAATACTGGTATTCCCATGTTATTCCTCCTCAATAATCTCACCCGGACAGCTGTTCCCAACGCCGATCTCAGGCTCTAGAATCCATTCCTGTGTCGCCTCACAGATATAGCGCCTCAGCCCCGGCTCATAGCGGAGCATATGGCAATATTTGCAGCATGGCGCATCCCCGGGAAAGGCTTTTCTAAAACGAAACTCAACAATGGTGTAGTGGGATACCCCGTTCCTATATCGGTCATCCATTTGTGTTCACCTCCATCGTCTCCCGCACATACCGAAGCATAGTCTCGATGTCTGCGGACAGGTGCGGGTTTCCTTTTAGCATCTTGATTTTATAGGCGTCAAGGCGTTTAGCGGCCTCAAGCACTTCTGCGTTACGTTTCATCGCCTGCCTCCGCATCTACCCGCTCTACACAGTTTTCACAGCCGACAACTGCCCCAGAACAGTCCCGGTAAAAATAATCGCACTCGCAGCCACAGGCTGGACAATGCGGCGGGTATTCGATGTCCACATCAGGGTAACCGGTCTGGAGCGCTCTGGTAATATCAGGATGCTCGATCATTTCGCATCTCCTCAGATTTAGTAGCGCTTTTTAACGCCTTTATACGTTGGAGCATTTCGGCAAGGCTGATCTCTCCATAGAGCGATTCATTCACACCTAAATCGATTTTAGATGTATATATTTCTCCACTCTCGCCCGAAACCCATCCTTTCGGGTGGACTCCAATCTCAATTTTAGAAACGTGTGGGCTTATATTAAGAAAAACGCACAAATCCCCTTTCTTATTTTCTTCCTCCCCGTTGATTTCCGTCACGATATCAAAGATTTCTGTTAGCATTTTTTTCTTTTCAAGATTCATTTCTGTTTTCCTTTCTGCCGCTTCACCAGCGTCTCTTTGCGCTGTTTCCAGGATTCCCGGACACAGCGCGGGCACACAAACGGCTCGTCTAAAATCGGCCAATGCGACTCATAAATCAGGCCGCACCGGGTGCATTGCTTCTCATACGGAAAATACATTTGCATTTTTCCTCCAAAGGGTATATACTTTTCTTAGGTAGTTTTCATATTGGCCGGGATGACGCTGCAACGTCACCCGGCTTTTTTCATAAAAATTAAAACAGGTGCCGCAGATATACGCCACTGCGGTGCTGGCATGACACTCTAATCCATTAAAGCTTAAAAAATTTGACTGTTCAGGTTGGACGGGCGCTCATTCCCGTCCGTTTTTATCTTGTGTACTTGTTTACAAACGATTTTCAATTTTTTTCCGCGTTTTTAGCCCTGCGGATCAGGCTTTTGACTTAAAGATGAACAATATGGCGTCGCACAGCTTCCTTATGGTGGAATGCCCATGTATTGGTTCATTGTTTTTTCTCCGTTTCTGTGGTAGAATAACCACGTAACATATTGTCTGGTCCCTAATGCGTGGCTTCGCTTTGGGACCTTTTTTATTGTTCTAAAATTGGTTTAGGTTTTCTGCCCCGGTTCGGGGAAAGTTCGTCTAAAAAACAATTCTTTATGCAACTGTGCCCGATCTCCCGTTCTAATTTTGCCATCCGTTCAAACGCTTCCGGAAAATCCTTGCGGATCATGTTCCAGTAACCCATGCCGCCCTTTACACAGCCGATACAATTATTGTTCGGATAGCCCATGTCGTACATCTTCGGCCGCTTTAAACCGAGTTTTTTCGAAAGCTTGTGGCAGTCTTCTTTGGTCATGTTGGCATCGATGAGCGGGAATTCGTGAGTTATATCTGGTTCGGATTCTTGTAAACGATCTGCCCGGTGTTTTTCGGTGCAGTCATAGCCCCAAACATAGGTAAGCGGTTCATCCTGTTTCTTCTCCCACTCTTTCCGCACCTGTTTTTTAAGCATATTCGTACATTTTGCCCCATACGGAGAGTTTAAGAACCGGTACTTTTCCACAACCTTCTCGACGCTTTGGTGTTCGGATTGGAGAATTTCGATCTTCTTTCTAAAAAATCCCTCGCAGTCCGATAGAAAACGCAGACTATCGGGATGCTGATTCTCGATGTGGCAGTAAATCAGCCGATCAACATCTTTTGCCAAATATGCTGCAATAAAACTACTCACGCCACAGCTATACCATGCTACTTTCATTTCCTGTTTGCCTCCTCCTTCGCGACCAATATCGCCAATCCAACAATTGTTCCAATTCCAATCTCGATCAACCCAAGCGCAAAACTGTAAATCTTTGCGCCTGTCTGGCATAAGGAGATCAGAATCTCTAACATTAATCCTTCCATAGCCACCCCTTCCGAACTGCCAGGCAGATGCCGCTGTAGACGGCGATGCCGAGGA
>OIZU01001559.1_pt1 | contig 11834 bp, 10 predicted proteins | sample 1588661 | NCBI WGS metagenome assembly OIZU01 (sample SAMN03283257) | human gut metagenome | biome: human-associated habitat; material: feces | host: Homo sapiens | place: USA | collected 2013 | reverse complement strand
TTAGGATATATGCGGGCTGCGTGTCATACTATGGACTCCGTCACCTTGAAAGGCAGGGATTGGGCAAAGACTTCCCGACAACTGGAGGAGAAACTGGCGGAGGTGCATACATTAGATTGTCTGCATATAGGGCATACTCCTTTTTATAAAGAAGTTTTTGAACTGGTACTTCCTTATGCCGGACCTCGTAGTTGCTTTATTGTCGGAGGAATTCATGAATCGAGGGAAAAACGGAAATGGTGGGAGCAAATTGTAGCCAGTGAGTCGACGGGTATCACTTTTGATTTGTATGACATAGGGTTGGTCTTTTTTGATAAAGCGAGATATAAACAGCATTATATTGTAAATTTTTTATAACCGGAACCATGAAGAAAAGCATGATATACACCAAAACAGGTGATAAGGGAACCACATCATTGGTAGGTGGTACCCGGGTGCCGAAAACGCATATACGGCTTGAAGCCTATGGCACAGTGGATGAATTGAACTCCTATTTGGGATTGTTGCAAACGTATTTGACGGATGAGGAGGATAAACAAATCATTTTTCGTATACAAAATAAATTATTCTCTGTCGGTTCGTATCTGGCAACGGATCAGACACAGACCAAGTTGCGTATGGAAAGTCGTATAGAGGATGAAGACATCCGGATGTTGGAGCAGGCAATTGACGTAATTGACAATGAACTTCCTCCTTTGAATGCTTTTATTCTGCCGGGGGGTGACCGTGGAGCAGCCGTTGGGCACATTTGCCGGACGGTGTGTCGCCGTGCCGAGCGACGTATTCTTGCATTGGCTGAAGAATGTGACATAGATGCCCGTGTAACAGCATTTGTCAACCGTTTATCTGATTATTTATTCATTTTGACCCGAAAGTTAAATCATTTAACTAAAACGGATGAAATTTTTTGGGATAAAAGTTGCAAATGAAATAATTTATTATACTTTTGCGGCTAATTAGAGAACGAAAGAAAAGTATTTACTTAAAAAATAAGAAAACTATGTACTGGACATTAGAATTGGCCTCGAAGTTAGAGGATGCTCCCTGGCCTGCTACAAAGGATGAGTTGATTGACTATGCAATGCGTTCGGGCGCTCCGTTGGAAGTAATCGAAAACTTGCAAGAGATGGAAGATGAAGGCGAAATCTATGAAAGTATAGAAGATATTTGGCCGGATTATCCGAGCAAAGAGGATTTCTTTTTCAACGAGGACGAGTATTAATAGCCTTCGGACTAGTAAAGCAATTAAATATCAATGCGATAAACAAATGTAATTTGTTTGTCGCATTGGTGTTTTATGGTGCTTGATGGTGTGGTTTGTTTGTCTAAATTGCGGTTTTTCTTCTCGAAAACAGGGTTTGTTTGTCTAAAATACATTACCTTTGTTTCTCCTCAGGAATATTAAATTGGGAGGAAAAGCATATGGGAAGACCGAAAAGACTATATCCATTGGGCAAATACCGCCTTCGCACGCCGAAAGTGGTTGACAAGGAAAAAGCCTATCCTGTCGAGTTGGAATACACTTGGAACAGGCAGGTAATCCGTAAGACAACAAATGTCTTTGTCAAGGTTGCGGACTGGAACCAGAACGGCAACCAGGGACGGGGTGAAATACGTGCAAGTCATGGCGGTGAATCCAAACGGCTTAACCAGTTATTGCTGGCACGTGTGGAACGTATAGATTCGCTACTTGCCGAATATAATGAAAAGCATCCTAATCAGATAACCGCTGATGTCGTATCCGGCTTTCTTGCGGACAAGCCTCTTGCGCGTCGTGATCAAGGGAAGGACTTCGTGGAGTTTACATTGGAACGTCTTTCTTCAGACTATGCAAGAAACAGAATCGGAAGGAGCCGGTATGAAAACGGAAAGAGCTGCATGAATATATTCCAGACATTCCTGAGGGCTACCCGACAGGGAACCTATCGTTCTGACAGCATTTATGTAGGCGATATGACTCCGGAGCTGTTAGACAGTTATATATCGTGGCGCAGGGAAATCAAGCAGAACAGTGATGCCACTATCAACCACTCTTTGACTCCGATATTAAAAGCATGTGCATACGCCTGTGAAATGGGCATGATGGAACCTGCCGTCAATGCAAGGATTCAAGATATGCGCATTGTAACTAAGGTATCGCTTTCTGAAGAAGAGGCAGAGTTTGACGGCAAAAGTCTAAGTAAGGAACAGATGGCGGCATTGCTTGAATATTACAAGACTTGTACTGAACCGCGCAGAAAAGAATTTCTAGAAATGTTCTTCTTTGCGTTCCACGCCTGCGGTCTCCGTGTAGTGGATGTGATGACCCTGCAATGGAAACATATTGACTTCGCAAGGAAAGAGTTACGGAAGATTATGATAAAGACAAACAAACGACATGTCATACCCCTTACTGAACCTGCATTACATATATTACAGCAATGGCGGGAAAAACGTGAGGGATGCCGGTATGTGTTCAATCTTGTAAAAGAGACTTTGGATCTGGATGATGCGGAGGCACTGTACAAAGCCCGCAACAATGCCACGAAATGCATCAATCAGTCGCTGGCCGTTGTCGGTGAACAAATCGGCCTTCCGTTCAGTCTCTCGATGCACGCAGCCAGGCACTCATTTGCGGTTTTTGCACTTAACAAGGGGCTTTCCATGTCGGTTGTCAGTCGTCTGCTCGGACATAGCAGCACGGATATTACAGAGAAGGTTTATGCCCGTTTCCTGCCGGAAACGCTATCGGCAGAGGTGGCAAAACTGAGCGGAGAATTAATCAACTTGACTATATAATCACTGTGGAAAGATAAAGAAACATGATATCATTGCCATTTCGAGTTGCATGTATCCTGATAGCAGGATTCCTTATTGTACTGGCTGTAACCTATATATACAAGTTAAACAGCCGTAAGGTATTCTGGGGTGTAGGACTCACTACCATTATCGGTATCCTCATCCTTCTTGGCTTAGGGGTGCTTCGTCCGTCTTGGGGAACAGAAACCGGTACGGCTGTCATTGTCGGAATCAGTACTGCTATTGGATGTGCAATAACGTTGATATATGCAGCAGAGGACTTGTATCAAAAGAAACGAATTAAGGGAAAGAAAATCACAGAAACTGAATCTGTGCAAGAAGATATGGTTCCAGACCACCGTAAAGTGACTTTACCGTCTCGGCTTGATACTGAATTGGCAAGAAAGATCTTTGCCAAAGCCATTGAAGAAGGATATATCATTATCGACGACGACCATTATGAGTGGACTTTGAACAAAGTTCTTCTTGCATATATGTGCGGACGTATCTATTGCGAAGATTATCCTGAGAAAACAATATATGATGAGAAGACATATTGGATGCCTGGCAGGGTGGAATTATTTCCGGGTACTGAATTAGATAAGTTATTTAACATGAAAGATCTGACTCAATCAAGGCATACTCGAAAAAACAAAGCTGCGCCCACAGGATCCGAAAAAATTGACAAGTTATTTGAGTAGCCAATGTGCTACTCTTTTTTTTGTTTGATAAGCAGTAGGTTATAAATTCATCACCTCCGTGTTATATACAACTCTAACACGACCTCTAACATAGTATCTAATTCATTCTAACACCAAGATTCCTAAGTAGTTTGAACCTTTGCACCGTGCTTTTGGTACGATGTGCACAGTCGTATCATTGCACATAAACCCGGCTTACAGTCCGAGTGTGCATAAGGAAGGTTAAGCCATAATACGATATACTATGGCTCAAAAATTAAATGAAGAAAAGAAACTATGTGACCGCGAACTGCTTGAAAAGATTCTTAGCATAGTAGAGAAACAGGAGAAACTGCCGCCTCCGGCTCATGAAGGCGGACACCGTCTATATGACAACAAGTCTTTGATGGAGAAATTGAACATCAAAGAAAAGTATCTGAAAAAGTTGCGAGACAACGGCTATCTCGGCTACTCGCGTGAAGGTGATAAATATTGGTACACGCAGGAAGACGTGGACCGCTTTCTGCGTCGTTTCCATTATGAAGCTTTCGCTATTGGCGATGAACTTCCAAAACAGGAAGGAGGTGGCTATGTTTGACACCATTCATTTGACCAACATGCTTCGTTCAGAAGTGGAAGGTATTCCGGAAACAGGTCTTCCGTTGGATGCCTTCCCGGACAAGATACAGGAGATTATCCTCAATCTTGCCAGATACGAAAATTTCAATGTGGAATATACTGCGTCTATTGTTCTTTCTGCTGTTGCTACTGCAATAGGCAACTCTTGTCATATCCGTATAAAGGGCGAGTGGAAAACTTGCCCATCCCTTTATATGATGCTGGTCGGACGTCCCGGGCTCGGAAAGACTCCTCCCCTCGGTTTTATCTATAAGCCGATTAATGAGTATGATGACCGGCTGCATGAGAAATATAATGAGGAATATGACGAATATGAAAGAGCTATGTCAGCAGACAAGCACGGAAGTGACGGGGAAGAACAACTGCTCAAGAAACCGAATTTTGTAACGACGGTCATTTATGACTCCACCCCGGAGGCGATGATGAATATTCATCAGCATAATCAGCGTGGGATAACATTGGTCGTCGATGAAATTCTGGCTTTGTTCAATTCCGTCAAAAGGTACAACAGCAAGAACAACCTCATTGAAGACCTGCTGACAGCCTATAGCGGACAGCCGTTAAAGATTATCCGCAAATCAGAATCACGTCCTGTTCTGATCAAGAATCCATGTATAAATGTCATCGGTTCAGTACAGACGAATATGCTGCAGGAAGTCTTCCGTGCAGAATTCCTTGCCAACGGATTGCTTGACCGTTTTCTGTTTGTCTACCCCAAAAACAGGAAGATATCCGGATGGAGACGGGAAGAACGGAATACGGCCCGTCCTGACATCATGAATCAATGGAGGACAATAATCAACAGAATCCTAAGTATCCCCTGTATCCTTGATGACAAGGGTACAACGGTCAATCCCCGTATCATTACAATGTCTGACGATGCGGAAGAATACTTTTATGAATGGTACAATGGAATTATCGATGCTGTAAATGCCATTGAGGATGATGCGGATGTTGAAAGCCGCAAGATGAAACTCAACGGCCATGTAGCACGTCTTGCCCTGTTGTTTCAGGTAATGAAATGGGCTACTGATAGTGGAGATATGCAATATATTGAGCGGGATTCCGTAGAATCGGCAATCCGTATGATTGATTATTATGAGGAAACATACAGGAGGATCCAGGAAGCCATTGTCATAAACAGTATCGGAGAAACGAAGGAAGCGTGGCTTTCTCTGTTGGAAGATCGGTTCACTTCCGGGGATGCTGTTATTGCCGGTAGAAAAGTTGATATGTCCCGACGTACCGTCTATTATGCGCTTGACCAATTATGCCGGCTTAAGCACCCTCTTATAGAAAAGCTTCAGCATGGAGTCTATCGCAAACTTATGACAGAAAATACTGATGCACCTTGCACTATTGCACTTTCATCATATCAAGATACCGTGCAATCTTCTCAAAGTGCAAAAGTGCAGAGTGCAACCACACTAAAATCAGAGGACCATGAGTGAATACAGATTCCATTTACAGAAATACCGCCCTGGAAGCAAGACTACTTGTCCGAACTGTGGTAAAAGCCGGTGTTTTGTCAGGTATATTGATGAACAAGACAGCATTAGCTTTCCCGATAATGTCGGCAAGTGTGATCATGAAAACAGTTGTGGTTACCACTATACACCTAAGGAATACTTCAAGGATAATCCTGATGTGTTGGAAATGGATGAGGGAAGCGGCAAGTCACTTCTTTCTGCCCCTTATAAGACGGCAGATAAAACTCCGTCTTGTATTGTCCCTTCGTATATTCCTTCATCTTATGTGTTAAGGAGTCTGTCACATTATTCAATCAACCCCTTATATCAGTATTTCTGTCATGTATTTGGTGAAAATGAGGCAAGCAGATTGTTTGAAATGTATCGCATAGGGACATCTTCAAAATGGGGAGGCGCAACGGTTTTCTGGCAGACAGATATAAATTGGCAGGTAAGAACCGGCAAGGTAATGTGCTATAATGCCGAGACCGGCCATCGGGTTAAAGAGCCTAAGGCTTTTGTCAGCTGGGCGCATTCCGAGTTGAAATTGCAGGATTTCCATTTGAAGCAATGTCTGTTTGGAGAACATCTTCTGAGAAATTCATCGTCTCCGGTAATGCTGGTGGAAAGTGAAAAGACCGCTGTTGTAATGAGCCATTTTATCCCCGATTATATATGGCTGGCAACAGGTGGAAAGAACGGTTGTTTCAATAGTGAAGCCATGCAGGTCCTTAAAGGCAGGGAGGTTACTCTCATCCCTGATTTAGGAGCAACCGAACAATGGAGAGAAAAGTCTGCTTTGTTGTCTGGAATATGTAAACGGGTTGTTGTGTCCAATGTTTTGGAATGTACATCCGATGAAGAGCAACGCAGCCAAGGATTGGACATTGCAGACTTCTTTCTGTATTCACCATCAAAGAGACAGATACTCCATCAGATGATACAACGTAATCCAGCATTGCAGTTGCTCATTGATGAACTGGATCTGGAACTTATTGAATAGTAAAGGAACTTGTTCCGAGGATTTATAGAAAGTCCTTAACACAATAAGGACTTTTTGCCTGTCGGCAATAAAATCCGGTCATTGTCCCGCGGAGCGGACTGGCATAAGAGCAAGCTCAAATATTAATCATTTATCAAAAGAATACCATATATGAATACAGATATTAAACAGGCCATGCATGTCGAAGCCGGGAAGTCATTCGGCACAGCAGAGGCGAATGAAAACGAAAGGCATTGGAATGACGACAAGATTGACAGAAAGAATCAGGATTCGACCAATCACTATGACAAGACCCGAATGAAACTGAATTTCGAGATTGGGCCCGATGGGAAAGTTCATCCGTTAGGCTATCAAGAGAAATCGCTTGAAGTACGTTTGCAGGAACGGTTGACTGAACTGGGCTGGAAACCCTTCAAGCCGGACAGCAAAATTCAACCAAACTGTTGTGCGAAATTTATCTTCGGAGGCAATCATGACCGTACGCTTGAGATGGCATTTGAGACCCAAACCGTAAATCTGGAAAAGGGTGCAGACAACAGCCATCTCCAGCGATGTCCGGAAATCGAACAATGGGCAAAAGATGTCTATGACTGGTGCGCCAGGCGATACGGACAGGAAAATATAATCGGCTTCCAGGTTCACCTCGATGAGAGCAGCCCGCATATCCATGCCTTGATCGTTCCTGTCGGACAACGAGCCAAAAGCGGACGCGAATGCGTCATGTGGTCGGCTAAGTTTGGCAAGACCCGCTACGAATACGGACAGATTCTTCGGGAAATGCACACCTCACTTTATGAGGAGGTCGGTAGCAAGTATGGGTTGGAGCGTGGTGATAGTATTGAAGGCCGGAACATCAGCCATCTTAGTAAACGCGATTATATCCGGAAACTGTCCAAAGATGCGAAACAGGCGGAGAAAGCTGTTAAGGGACTACAAACAATGATACGGAAATTGGAGACGCAGATTTATAATTATCAAACGCAGCTTGAAGAAATTGACAGGTCTTTGGCTTCTGGTCAAATTGCACTCAGAGAATACGAGTCGCGAAAGTCCGAGATCCTAAAACAGATCTCTGAATATCAGTCCAAACTTGAAAATAAGGCAGACAAACTCCATTCAAAGGAGCTGGAATTGGAGCAGATTACAAAGGATGCGGCAAAAGTCCGTTCTGTTGTCCAGCCATTCCGTAACCACAAAGTAGATTTCACGCCACCGAGAATTACGGAGAAAGTTCCGATGTTCAGTACAGACAAATGGGTGGAACGCCAAAACCAGCTAATCGCCAAACAGTTCACAGAAGTTGTCCGCAAGATAGAATCTCTGTTCATGAATGATGCAGCCCGACAAGTCGAAGCCGCCCAGCACAATGTCTTGGCAGATTATAGCGAACTCTACCAGTTGCGCAAAGATGTCCAGGTACTTACGGAAAAGAACGACGTTTTGACATCAGCATGTGAAACCATGCTTGACCAACTTGCCAACCCTGCGCTTCGCTCAAAGATATTCGCCATAGTCGATGCCCTTATAAGTGGACAGCCGATATCCATTTCTTCAAGAGGCGGAGGTTCTACTTCCGACCTCCCTTGGGATGGTCGCAGACCTGATGAAGAGGAAGAAGCCTATCGTAGAAGGTGCTTGATATTTGCGATAGGAACGGTAAAGAAGCAGAGTGAGAAGAAAAGTTATAGGAGAAAATAAGTCTATGTTTGTATGTTGTCATCGGTGAAGCGAATTAAAATATCTCTTGTTCTAGCAATATATACTCATAATTCATTAACTGTTTGTTATTTAAAGACGTAAAATATATCGTGATCTCCCCAATTCCTATTGGGAAAATTGCTATATTTGCAATATATTAGGGAGTATTGTTTATAAATTGAATTAAATACAAGACAATGTCGCAGAGGATACAACATATAATAGAAGATATAACAGAACAATATCTTGAAAATGACGGCAATATACCATGGATAATAGGCTTTAGTGGCGGAAAAGATTCAACGGTAGTTTTGACATTAGTATGGAGGGCGTTGCTTGCAATCCGTGCGACACTCGGCAACGAGTCACTAAAAAGACCTGTTTTTGTTGTTAATAACGATACTCTTGTAGAGAATCCGATTATTTCAGATTACATTATTGAGGTTTTAGACTGCATCAAAACAGCTGCAGTAAAACAAGATTTGCCTATTACGGTGCAGATTACAACACCGAAATTGGAAGATAGCTTTTGGATAAGTTTTTTAGGGAAAGGCTATCCCGTTCCGAATAATCAGTTTAGATGGTGTACGGATAGACTAAAAATTAAACCTACTTCGCAATTTATCTTGGACAAGATTGATGCGATGGGTGAGGCTATAGTCCTTATAGGCACACGACTATCCGAAAGTGCCACAAGGGCGAAATCAATACGCAAACATGAGATTAAGGGCAAAAGGCTGACGAAGCATCCTTTGAATCCCAATACTTATACTTATGCCCCAATTAAGGAATTGTATTTGGAGGAGGTCTGGCATATATTGAATAGTGAAGCTTCTCCATGGGGATTTGACAATAAAAAATTGTTCAAAATCTATGCGGATGCCAGTGCTGATGATTATGAGTGTCCAACTATGATGACAGATAAATCACAACCCTCTTGTGGTCAAAGTAGATTTGGTTGCTGGGTATGCACAGTAGTGAAAGAAGATAAGTCCATGAAAGCTCTGATTAACAACGGAAACGAGTGGATGGCTCCTCTGCTTGATTATAGAGATGAAATGGTCAATGGTAGAAATATCTCTGAACATCGTCTAGAAACACGCAGAAATGGACAGACCGCTGTTGATGCTGAGGGGCATAATCAAGGAAATTACACATTTGAATATCGTTGTAAAATGCTTAAAAAGTTATTGGAATTACAACGATTATTGCAACGCACAAAGCCACATATGGAGCTGATAACCAATCAAGAACTTGTTGCGATACAGATAAACTGGTATCGAGATGGTTACTTTGCACCTAAAGTGACGGATATTTTTAATGAAGTGTACAATCGTACAATGCCATTTGAAAATATGCAGTACCAAGAACGACTATTGCTTGAAAATGTGTGCAAGGATAATCCAGAAGATTATCATTTAATAAATGACTTAGTATCTCTTCAGAAAAGTAAAACATTGCTTATGAATAATAATGGATTGCAAGGGGATATTGAGAAAAGACTAAACAATTATATTAACGAGAAGAGATAATGTTTATTGATTCGATCATATTAAATAATTTCCGTGCTTATAAAGGAGTTAATCAAACTTCTTTTCAAAAGAATGGGAAGAATGTTTTTGTCATAGCTGGCAATAATGGCTTTGGCAAGACAACGTTTTTAACATCTCTTGTCTGGTGTTTGTATGGAAAACTTATGGTAGATGTCGACGACAAATTCCGTAAGGATATCAATGATGCTCAAGGGTATAAAAATTTTGCAAAGTCAAATCTAAACAAAGAATGCGCACAAAGTATAGATGGGCTTGAATTAGATATTGAGGATAAAAGAATCATATCTAAAAAAGGGTATTTAGAGCAATTTGAAAAAATAAAATTGGATTCGCAATATTCTGTTGAACTTCACATCAGGGATGTATTTATTCCTGCTGTACCTTGTTCAGAAATATTGATTAGAAGGACATTTGACTATTTGCTGGAATCGGAGACAATAGAAGTCCTAATAGACGGACAGGTAAATGAGTTGGCAAAAGAAGTTGGTTATGACATTTTCATTAATGACTTTATACTTTCTAAAAACATTGCAACTTTTTTTCTGTTTGATGCCGAAAAGATTGTTAATCTTGCAGAAATCAAATCTCTTGAAGAGAAACGCAAACTAAGCTCTGCTTATAGTGAAGTTCTCGGCATTCGAAAATATGAGGACATTAGAAAGAATCTTGAGAATCTAAGAATCAAATTTAGAAAAAAGGCAGGTAGCTTAGTCAGCCAGAACAAATTGGAGAAGTTAACTGCTGATATAAAAAGGATAGAGAGTGAGATTTCGGAGAATGAAACCGCTGCGATATCCGTTGATAATCAGATAGCTACATTTAGAGCTGAAAAAGATTCCTTGCAAGAAAAGTTGATTAGAGAAGGAAACGCTATTAGCATAGAAGAACTTGCACGTCTTAAAGATGTGGTTAAATCGTTGAAAGAAAAAGATAATAGCCTCAAAATTAAATTCAAAGATATGATGGAGATAGCCCCTTTTGTCATATCTGGGAAATTATTGTGCAATGTGCTGGAACAAGCTGATAAGGAACAAGTGTCAAAATCAAAATTAGTTAACTCTGAAATACTTGTTACGGCGATGCGTTCTGCTCAACGCTCAATATTAGTGGGTGCGGCAAGATTGCTTTCAGAACAACAGAATAGAATGCTTGAGGCTATAATAGAACAGTCATTTAGGAATAGCATTACAGAATATGCACCTGATAATATAACAGATGATATTAAGATACTTCTAGACTATACACCATCTGAACATAATGAATTACGAGCTCTTGTGGATAATATTCGCTATTCATTCAGTGTGTCATTTAAACAATTAGTAAAAGATATAAAAAACAATTCTATAATTCTGCAGAAGACTCAACGAAAAATATCATTAGCCGAATATGACGATGAGAATAGTCACATTAAAGACATAAGAACTCGCAAAGCCGAAGTGGAAAAAATGCTGCTTGAGTTAGAGATGAATAGTCGTTCTTTGGCAGAAAAAAAAGGGTTGTTAATGCGTGATTATTCTGTAAAAAAGAAACAACTTTCAGAATGCGTTAAAATGGTCAAGGTTGATGACATGGATAAAGAGAAAGATATAATTGCAGAAAGACTTATCAGAGAATTAACAACATTCTTGACACAACTTAGAAGCTGTTTTGATTTCATTCGATAAATTTGTTAAGCATGATTTGGATGAATGCAATCTGTACCATAGCTTCTGCGGTTTCAGCAAGGAATTCATAATCGATGGTCAGCCTTCTGAAGTTTTCCAGCCATGAGAAAGAGCGTTCCACAATCCAGCGTTTGGGCAGTACTTGAAATTTGGATGGACATTCGTCCGGTCTGAGTACGACCTCCAATATCCATCCGAATTTCTTCTTGACCCAATCAGCCAAATCTCCCCTATAGCCTCCGTCCGCCAGGATTTTCACCAAGCGCGGAAATTTATAAGCGAGTTTCTCTATGGCTTGTGGGGCGCCCTTGCTGTCATGCAGGTTGGCTTCATGGATTGCGACGGCTAAC
>OIZU01001542.1_pt1 | contig 11950 bp, 10 predicted proteins | sample 1588661 | NCBI WGS metagenome assembly OIZU01 (sample SAMN03283257) | human gut metagenome | biome: human-associated habitat; material: feces | host: Homo sapiens | place: USA | collected 2013 | reverse complement strand
TCCCCTTTCCGGGGAGGCGCTGCAGAGGCGTTATGGTTTAGTTTAGTTGTTCGTGAACACTGCCTTGGGCTTCGGCTTTTCACGGCTCAGGAAGCAGGCCATGCCTTCCTTCTGGTCATGAGTCTCGAAGCAGTCGCCGAACAGCTTCTCTTCGACTTCGACAGCCTTCTCGATGGGAAGGCTGATGCCGTCGTTGATAGCCTTCTTGCAGTTACGCACGGCGATGGGAGCGTTCTTGGCGATCTTGTTGGCCAGCTTCAGGACATTCTCCATCAGCTCAGCCTGCGGATACACTGCGTTGACCAGGCCGATGCGATAAGCCTCGTCAGCCTTGATGTTCAGTGCAGAGTAGACCAGCTGCTTTGCCATGCCCATGCCAACCAGACGTGCCAGACGCTGGGTGCCGCCGAAGCCCGGGGTGATGCCCAGACCGACTTCCGGCTGACCAAACACAGCGTTGTCGGAGCAGATGCGGATGTCGCAGCTCATAGCCAGCTCATTGCCGCCGCCCAGTGCAAAGCCGTTGACGGCTGCGATGACGGGGATGGGGAAGCTCTCGATCATCAGGAACACATCATTGCCCAGTTTGCCGAAAGCCTCGCCCTCGGCCTTGGTCATGGTGCTCATGGAGCCAATGTCAGCGCCTGCCACGAAGCTCTTGTCGCCTTCGCCGGTCAGGACGATGCAGCGGATGGCGGACTGGTCAACTGCCTCAAAAGCAGCCTTCAGGTCTGCCAGGACTTCGGGGTTCAGGGCGTTCAGTGCCTTCGGGCGGTCGATGGTGATGATCTCGACTGCGCCCTGCACCTCGGTTTTTACAAATGCCATTGTGAAAACCTCCATTCAGGTTATATCTTATTCAAAACAGTCCCCGGACAAGGGGCAAGTCTCCGGTCTCGCCCACTGTCCGGGCTGTATCAATATCCGGAGTGACCCTTCAAAGGGAAATCAGTCCATCTCGACGATGGTTGCGCAGCCCATGCCGCCGCCGATGCACAGGGTAGCCAGACCCTTGTGAGCACCACGATGCTTCATAGCGTACAGCAGGGTGACGAGGATACGAGCACCGGAAGCGCCGACCGGGTGGCCCAGAGCGATTGCGCCGCCGTTGACGTTCAGCTTGTCCTTATCGAAGCCCAGAGCCTCGCCGACTGCGATGGACTGTGCTGCGAATGCCTCGTTGGCCTCGACCAGGTCCATATCAGCAACGGTCAGGCCGGTCTTAGCCATGACCTTCTTGGTAGCAGCGATGGGGCCAAGACCCATGACCTCAGGCTCGACGCCTGCCAGAGCACCTGCGACCCAGGTAGCCAGAGGCTTCACGCCCAGCTCCTTGGCCTTCTCTTCGCTCATGATGACCAGAGCAGCAGCGCCGTCGTTGATAGCGGAGGAGTTTGCAGCGGTGACGATGCCGTCCTTGGTGAAGGCGGGCTTCAGCTTTGCCAGCACTTCGGGAGCGCTCAGACGGGGGCCTTCATCGGTATCGAACACGGTATCGCCCTTCTTGCCCTTGATAACAACAGGAACGATCTCATCCTTGAAAGCGCCGTCCTTGATGGCCTTGTCAGCCTTCAGCTGGCTGTGGTAAGCGAAATCATCCAGCATCTCGCGGGTGATGGGGCTGTAGCCGTACTTCTTCTGATAGGTCTCGTTGGTGCAGACGTTCTCAGCAGTCATGCCCATGTGCTTGTTGAAGCCGCAGGCATCCCACAGAGCATCGTTGACCATGGTATCCACGATCTCGCTCTTGCCCATGGGAGCGCCCATGCGGTAGCCGTAGCGGCCCTTCATCATTGCGAAGGGAGCCATATCCATGTTCTCCATGCCGCCTGCGACCACGATGTCAGCATCGCCGACCTCGATCATCTGAGCAGCCATGTTCACGCAGTTCAGACCGGAGCCGCAAACCACGTTGACGGTGACGGCAGGAGTCTCGACGGGCAGGCCAGCCTTCAGGGAAGCCTGACGAGCGACGTTCTGGCCCAGACCAGCCTGGATGACGCAGCCCATGTAAACATGATCGACCTGCTCGGGTTTCACGTTAGCACGGTTCAGGGCCTCCTTGATAACGATGGAGCCCAGCTCTGCAGCAGGGACGTTTGCCAGGGTGCCGCCAAACTTACCAATAGCGGTACGGCAAGCAGATGCGATAACAATTTTCTTCATGTTAATAGCCTCCTGAATTTATATGTTTCGGGGTTTCGTAAAACTATTTATCAAAAAGCCCGAGGGCCTTTCTGCATTATAAAAGGTATCAAATCGTCTTTCCTTCCGCCCGGAGCTGCTCCACTTTGGCGTGGATGGCATTCTCTACGTTGGGCGTCACGAACTTGGAGATGTTGCTGCCGTAGCGGGCAGCCTCCTTGACGATGGTGGAGGAAAGATAGCTCCACTTGATGCTGGTGGCAAGGAACATCGTCTCGATGCCGGGCATCAGTGCGTGGTTCGTCTGGGCGAGCTGTATCTCGTTTTCGAAATCCGTCACCGCCCGCAGGCCCCGCACCATCACCGAAGCGTGGCGCTTCTTGGCGAACTCCACGGTCAGGCCGTCGAAGCTCTCCACCGTCACATTCGGGATGTCCTTGCAGCACTCCCGCAGCAGCGCCACCCGTTCTTCTACGGTGAACAGAGGGTTCTTTGCGCTGTTGATGAGCACTGCCACAATGAGCTGGTCGTTTATCTTTGCAGCTCGCTTGATGATGTCGAGATGTCCTCTCGTGACCGGGTCGAAGGACCCGGGGTAAACTGCTGTTGCCATCGGTATGGTCTCCTTTATTTGCGCGCTTTGGAAAAGCGCATTTGGTGTTGCCATGATAGCACTTTTCAGTTCCTGCTTCAAGTACCAGGCCGCATCGCCATCGCAATATCGTTAATTTTTAGTCAATCAACGTCGCACTGGGGCGCATCATCTTGGTACACCCTTAGTAAACCATATCGTCAAAATTTTATCAAGTACTTTTTCGAAAAAAATTGTTTTTGCTATACCAAACAATCGCCACAAATACCTAAGAAATTTAGTCAAGTTGTCCTGTAAGGCATTTTTTCGCGGAAGAGGGCTTGATTATAATGTTTGTTAATGTTATAACTAAGCTGTGCAGGTGTGCCGCTGCCGGAGGCTCCTGCCCTGCCGACCCCAAGGATACCGCCGGGGTGTGATAAGACAGTGTCCGGACTGGAAAGAAACGGTAAATTTCCGGCTAAGATTTTGTCCCGTAGAATTGTGAATAATAAATTTACAATTCTTTTATGTTCTTAAAGGAGAGGATGGTTTATAATGGATTTCATGGAAATGTATGCCCAGAAAAAGATGACTGCCGAGCAGGCTGCTTCTCTGGTCAAGAGCGGCGACTGGGTGGATTACGGCTGGTGCGTCAACACCCCCGTGGCCGTGGACGCCGCCCTTGCCAAGCGCCTGCCCGAACTGGAGAACGTCAATTTCCGCGGCGGCATCCTGATGTGGGTGCCTGAGATCTTCCAGATCGACGACCCCGCTGCCCACATGACCTGGAACAGCTGGCACATGGGCGGCATCGAGCGCAAAGCCATCGCACAGGGCTTCTCGTTCTACTCCCCCATCCGCTATTCGGAGCTACCCCGCTATTACCGCGAGAGTCCCGACCCGCTGGACATCGCCGTCTTCCAGGTGACTCCGATGGACGAGCACGGCTACTTCAACTTCGGCCCCAGCGCTTCCCATCTGGGTGCCGTCTGTGAGAAGGCCAGGAAGATCATCGTGGAGGTCAACACCAATATGCCCCGCTGCCTCGGTGGTATGGAAAACTGTGTCCATATCTCCCAGGTCACCGGCATCGTGGAGGGCGACAATCCGCCCATCGGCCAGATGGCCGCTGCCGGCCCCGCTTCCGAGGTCGATTTGAAGGTCGCAAACCTCGTCGTGCCGCAGATCCCCAACGGTGCCTGCCTGCAGCTGGGCATCGGCGGTATGCCCAACGCCATCGGCAGCCTCATCGCCCAGAGCGATTTGAAGGACCTGGGCGTCCACACCGAGATGTACGTTGACGCTTTCGTGGACATCGCCAAGGCCGGCAAGATCACCGGCGCACACAAGCAGCTGGACAAGGGCCGTCAGGTCTACGCCTTCGGTGCCGGCACCCAGAAGATGTACGACTACCTCAACAACAACCCCGAGTGTATGTCTGCTCCCGTCGATTACACCAACGACATCCGCAGCATCTCCGCACTGGACAACTTCATCTCCATCAACAATGCGGTGGACATCGACCTGTTCGGCCAGGTGAATGCGGAGAGCGCCGGCGTCAAGCACATTTCCGGTGCAGGCGGCCAGCTGGACTTCGTGTTGGGTGCATACCTTTCCAAGGGTGGCAAGAGCTTTATCTGCCTGTCCTCCACCTTCTTTAATAAGAAGACCGGTCAGCTCGAGAGCCGCATCCGTCCCACGCTGGAAAACGGCAGCATCATCACCGATACCCGCGCCAATCTGCATTACCTCTGCACGGAATACGGCTGCGTCAACCTCAAGGGTCTGACCACCTGGGAGAAGGCCGAAGCCCTCATCAATGTGGCACACCCCGACTTCCGCGAGGAGCTTATCAAAGAGGCCGAGAAGATGCACATCTGGCGCCGCAGCAACAAAATCTAAACATCGCCGTACCGGCTCCTGCCGTCTGCGGCAGGAATGGAGTCACACATGATGGACAAAAAGCCGCACATCAAGCCCTATCTCTACGGAATGCTCGCGGGCTTTGGTGCGATAAGTCTAAGCATCCTGTTCTTCTTCTTCATCTACCGCTTCGACGGGTTCGGCGACGCAGTCTCCAAGGTGACCGGCATCCTGATGCCCTTCATCTACGGTGCCGTCATCGCCTATCTGCTCAAGCCGGTGTGCAACACCATTGAAGGCTTTCTGCACCGCATCTTCCCCGAAAAGCTCCACAGCATGGCCAATATGCTTGCCATTGCGGCGACGCTGCTGTTCGGTGTGCTGGTGGTCTACGCCCTGGTGATGATGGTGGTGCCGCAGCTCATCACAAGCGTCACCTCCCTCTACTACACCGCGCAGACCAGCATCACCCGGTTCATGCGGTGGGTGAACACACAGGAAGTCTTCTTGGATAATGAGACACTGATGGGCTATTTCAACAATGCCTACGATGCCATTGCTGACAATCTGACCACTCTGCGCACCACCCTGCTCCCCTCGCTGCAGAATATACAAGGCATCCTGAGCGGTGTGGGCGTCGGCGTCATGAATGTGGTGACCTTGTTCAAGAATCTGCTCATCGGCCTTATCGTAGCCGTTTACCTGCTGGCCAGCCGCAAAAAGTTCGCCAAGCAGGCCAAAATGATCCTCTACAGCGTCGTCAAGCCCCACTGGGCGCAGCTCATCCAGGAGGAAGTCCTCTACGCAGACAAGATGTTCGGCGGCTTCATCAACGGCAAGATCATGGACTCCGCCATCATTGGTGTGCTCTGCTACTTCGCCTGCATCATCTTCAAGTTCCCGAGCGCACTGCTGGTGTCGGTCATCATCGGCGTCACCAACGTCATCCCCTTCTTCGGTCCCTTCATCGGTGCCGTGCCTGCAACGCTGCTCATCCTCATCCAGAGTCCCATCAAGGCCCTCTGGTTCGTGCTCTTCGTTCTGGTGCTCCAGCAGCTGGACGGCAATGTCATCGGCCCGAAGATCCTGGGCAACACCACCGGCCTTTCGAGCTTCTGGGTGCTCTTCTCCATCCTGCTGTTCGGCGGTCTGTGGGGCTTCGTGGGCATGATCGTGGGTGTGCCGCTGTTTGCCGTCATCTATGACGTCATCAAGAAGCTGGTCTTCCACGGTCTGCGCCGCAACGGCCAGCTCGACCAGATGACCGTCTACCACGACGAGTTCGGCGATCCCGGCGACCCGGCTCCCGCACCTGTGGAAGATGAAGGAACGGAAACCGAGATCGTCATTGATTCCGGCGAAGATTAAAATAACAAGATAAAGCCCCCATCCTCCCGGCTGCCTCAGCCGGTGAAGATGGGGGCTTTTCTGCGCAATTTTATGTTTGAAAGACCGATAACGTCATTTCGCGTGAGCAGTGGAATGTGCCGGTTCCCAATCCTTGTAATTCTCGTACCGGCTCTCCCTGAGGGTGACGTGCGACCAGATCTCGTCGGCTACAGGCTGCCAGTCGGCAGCATACGCACCGCATTTGTCGCAGAGATGGTCTACGCTCTCGGGCGACTGCAAGTCGGTGCTGTGAGCACCGGTGTCATGCACCATCTGGCGCAGAAGCTCGGGGTTCTCCAGCATCGGGCAGGGACGCAGGTGGTTTTTATTGAAGGGCTGGCCGTTGTGGTAAGCCATGAAGAGCGGGCTGCGGAGAATATCGAGGATGCTGCTGTCGTGGATGTTGGCGTTGGAGTAGTGGATGAAGACGCACGGTTCTGCATCGCCCGCCGAATTGATATGGAAATAGTTGCGTCCGCCTGCGATGCATCCGCCCACAAACTCGCCATCGTTCTGGAAGTCCATCGGATAGAACGGAATATCGCTCTTTTCGGAGCGAAGATACCGGATGCGCTCAATCATGTACTTGCGCTGAGCAGGCGTGGGCATCAGCTCCGGCGCAGCCTCGTTGCCTACCGGCATATAGTGGAAGTAGAACCCGAAGTGCGCACCCTTGTCGCAGAGCATCCGCATAAAGTGGTCGCTGGTGACGGCTTCGAGATTGTCTCTGGTATAACAGATAGAGGTGCCGAAAAGGATCCCGTGGGCCTTGAGCAAGTCCATCGCATTCATGACAGCGGCATAGTGGCCGTCGCCCCGCCGGGCATCATTGGTAGAGGGAGTTCCCTCGATCGAGAGCATGAAGGCGATATTGCCCAGTTTTACGACCTCTTCGCAGAACGGCTCATCGATGAGGGTCGAGTTCGTGTAGATCGCAAACTGCACGTCGTTGTGCTTTTTTGCCAGACGGAGAATATCCGCCTTCCGCACCAGAGGCTCGCCGCCGGTGAGCATATAGAGATAGACCCCCAACTCCTTGCCCTCGGTGATGATTTTGTCCATATCCTCAAAGCTGAGGTTGTTTTTGTGGCCGTACTCGCCCGCCCAGCATCCCACGCAGTGCATATTGCAAGCCGAAGTGGGGTCGAACAGGATCAGCCACGGGATATTGCAGTGGTACTTTGTGCGGTTCTCGCGGATGGTCTTTGTCCCCCGGAAGAACGCCTCATAGCCAAGGTTGAGCGCCGTGGTGCGTGCCACGCTGGGCGCGGTCTGGTCGAGCACACAGTTGATGAGCTTTGACCACTTGCTGTCCGCATCGGTCAGCACTGCGCGGGCGTGCTCATACGTCTCCTCGCTGAACGAGTCGCCATAGAACTGCTTTGCGACGTCCACCATCTCGGCAAACACCTTCTGACGGTCTTTTCTGACATGAGCCAGTGCCACATCCACCATCGTTCCGACAGCGGCACGCTGTACCTTATGGCTCAACGGCTCCAACGCGATACTCATAAAAGTCTGCCTCCTTATGTGGGTCTTTGCCAGCCCTTTGTTTTGACAATACTTTAACATTTTTCCGACAAAGGTTCTATAAACAAGCAGAGCAGGGTGATAGTTTTTCTATCATCCTGCTCTGCTTGTTCAAATTTTTATCATTCGTCGACTTTTGATGCTCTGCCGTCGGTGCTGAAGCGCAGCAGCGCCCGCTTCAGATCCCCGTGCATCATGGTGTTGAGCCGTTCGGCCATGATGGCTGGTTCGGTCTTCATATCCCGGCGTATCCATTCCAGCACCATGCCCACAAAGCCATACTTATAAAAATCAATGATGAACTGCTTGTCCTCTTCCTGCACCGGGATGTTTTCACGCTCTATAAACATCCGCAGCAGAGGGTCAAGCATTTTGTAGAGGTACTGCTCCACCTGTTCCCGGCTGATGGAGCGGTAGACATTCAGCACCAGCACCCGGTTGGCCTGCACCTTTTCCAGCATATCGCGGAAGGCGTCGCTCCACGTCTCAAAGTCCTGATGGCCTTCCAGTGCCTCTGTGGCATCCTCCACCAGGATCCAGTCCACCAAGTCGTAAATATCTTTGAAATGGTAGTAAAAGGTCATGCGGTTCACACCGCAGTCCTCGGTAATGTCGTTTATCGTGATCTTATTCAGCGGCTTGCGGAGCAGCAGCTTTTTGAGCGATGCTTCCAGCGCGCGTTTTGTCGTCTGTGCCACGAGAATGCCCATCCTTTCGCGTTTGCCCCGTTCTGTGCGGAGTTTCCCAACTTCTATCTATTATGATACCTCATCCGCCCATACAGGTGCAAGCACCTTTTTCGACTTTTTCATGAACTTTTTATGTTTTCTTAAGATTCGGACCGCAAAAAAGCCTGCGCCGCCGGGCAGGCAGACGCAGGCTTTCGGAGAGATGCCGTTACATCCAGAGCAGCGGGACACAGATTGCCACCGCAATGGCCGTGCACAGGCATTCCAGCAGACCCCACTTGAAAATATCTTTGGGGGTATAGTGGCCGCCATCCATAACGAAAGAGAGAATAGGCGTTGCCATCGGAGTCAGGCAGCCGATGCCGCTGCCAAAGAGGCAGGCCATGACAAAGCCATACGGCTCGATGCCAATGCTCTGCGCAATGGCGATGCCGATAGGGGTCATCAGGGCAACAGCCGCGTTGTTGGACATAAACTGAGTGATAAAACCGGTGACGAGGAACAGGACCATCATAATGATGAACGGAGAGGTCGAGGTTCCGACCAGCCCCAGAATGCTGTCCGCAATGACACCGCCTAGGCCACTGGCCTCAACGCCCTTTGCCACAGCGGTCATGCCGCCGATCATAAACACAGTGTTCCAGTTGATATTGGCAAACATCTGCTTCTGGTTCAGGCAGCCCGTCAGCACAGAGGCCAGACCACCAATGGCAGCGCAGATGTACATGGGACAAGCCGGAGAATTGACTACCATGCCCACCACAGTAGCGACCAGAATGACGCCGGAGACGATCATCTTTCCAGTTAATTTATCTGGCAGATCACTGGCCTTGGCTGCTTCAACGGCATCCGGCTTGACAAAAGTATCGGGCAGGAGCTTGTTCATGAAGAGCAGCAGCAGAACGAAATAAATAATAGCCTTGGGCAGACCGACTGTAGTCGGGTCAAAGAAGTTCCAGCTCTGGTAGCCGCTTTCCACCAGAATCGCCGCCGTAGTTGAACACATACCGGAGCCTGCCAGCGTCATGAAGGAGCCGAAGCCGATGCCGGAGAAGAGCGGCAGCAGTACGCGGCTGATGGAAATATCGGAAGCCAGACAGATGGAGGAAAGGATGGGATACAAAATCATCAGCGAGGCCGAGCCGCTGCACACCGAGGACATGATGCCGCCGGCGAGGATGGCAATGATCTGGAGGCTGCGCTCTCCTTTGCCGGTCAGCTTGACGATGGAGTTTCCCATCCAGCCTGCAAAGCCGGTGTGGAACATACCGCCGCCCACAATCATCATGCCGACCATCAGGACGATAGAGGTGCCTGCGTAATATGTAAAGATGGATTTGAACTGCACCGTGCCAATGAGCCCCACCGCCACAGCGCCGATAGTAGCGACGACTGCGTTCGGGAATCTGGGGCTGAAGAACATATAAGTGACGGCCAGCAGAATTACGACCATCAGGATCATTTGCGTCGTCATAATGTCTCCTCCTTTTTAATTTCCCATTGCCATAAAGGCTTTGAACTCTTCGGTCAGCGTATCCGCAAAGCGCTGCCACTCCGTGGGGTCGATGAAGGGGTTCACACCCGGGTTTGCCAGCATCGCTTCCCGCTTTTTGAGCGTCTCATTCTGACGGGGGTGATTGCCCAGCGTAATATCAACCGGAATGTCACGCACCCGCTGCAGCGAGTGCAGGAACTCTTCGCGGGTGGAAAGGGGCAGGCCGTCCTCTTTCAGTTTGTCTTTGTACAGGGTGTTGAAGCCTACGCCGCCAAAGTAGCCGACATGGTACTTCTTGTCCCCATCCACGGCATCGAAGAAGAAGCTCATCACGCCGGGAGAATGGCCCGGGGTCCGCAGACACTTGATGGTGGTATTGCCCAGTGTGATCTCGTCGCCGTCTTCCAGCTCAATATCGGGCGTGAAGAGCGAAGCGTAGGGGTTGGGGCAGGCTTTCAAATAGACCAGCTCCGGGCGGTCCCTCATAATGTCCGCTCCCGCTTTGCTTATGACCAGCTTGCAGCCGTACAGGTCCTTGAATTCGTTTGCCGCACCGATGTGGTCGAAATGCTCGTGGGAATGTATCAGATACTTGATGTCCGCCGGATCAAATCCCAGCTCCCAGATGGCCTGCACCATCAGGTGGATGCTGTGCTGAAAGCCACTGTCGAACACGATGAGGCCGTCTCCCGTGTCGATAAGGTGGGAGCAGACCTTCTGGTCACCAATGTAATAGAGATTTTCCACGATTTTGAACGGTTTGACGTAGTACCGCGCGGGGTGGCGGTAATAGTCTAGATTCTTGGTCTGCTGAAGTTTCTCGATTTCCTGGTAGCTTTTTTTGTACTTTTCCAAGTCCATACTCTCGTCTCCTTTTCACAACATTTTTGCCGTTGTTTGTGAAACAATTATATAATTTGCCATAGAATAAATCAAATTCATTGTTTTTATTGTTTCATAGCTAAAAGTAATATATAATATTTTTCAAAAGGAGACTGTTGAAATGGACACCAAAGATTTTGAATATCTGGTCGAGATCGCACGGCAGGAAAGCCTTTCCAAGGCGGCGGCCCGGCTTTATCTTTCTCAGCCTACACTGACCAAGTTCCTGAAAAAAATCGAGGCTGAGTACGGCACACCGCTGTTTGACCGGGTGGGCAAGAAGATGGTTCTCACCGAGGCCGGGCGCTGCTGCGTCCAGAAATCCGAGCAGATCCTTGCGCTGAACCGGGAGCTGGACGACCGTATCCGGCTGCTGCGCCAGCACGATAAAGGCATCATCCGCATCGGCATCTCTCACAGCCGCTCTGATTTTTTTCTTCATTATATCATCCCGGCCTTTGTCCAGCGATACCCTGACTTGAATTTCATCCTCACCCAGAACACCCGCACCTCTCTGCACGAGTTGCTGGAAAACGAGGAGCTGGACGCCATCTTCGTCAGCAACTACAGCCAGCAGCCCTACCTCGACTATGTTTCCATCGCCCGGGAAGAGATGGTCCTGGTCGTGCCGGAGGAGCATCCGCTGCTCCGGGAGGCCGTTCCTTCCGCGCAGTCGCGTTATCCGCATGTCTCCCACGAAGCCTGGAGCCGGTACCCCTTTGTGGCCGTCCCTCCCAAGCTCATGACCGGGCAGTACACCCGTCAGCTGTTCCAGCAGTGCCATATCCAGCCCCGCATCGTTCTGGAAGTCAGCACGCTGCATTCGGTCTACACCGCCGTGGCGCAGAACATCGGCATCGGCATTGCGCCCTCCATGCCCACCACATCCGACGCCACCCGCAGCCTCCGCTACCTCTCCCTGGACGACCCACAGAACCTGCAATGGAGCTTTGCCGCCATCACCCGCAGCCAAGTCTCGGTACACCCGGTCGTCCGGGAGATCATCCAGATGGCGCAGCGCGTCTATCAGGAGCTTTCCGAAAAGCTTTGACATTTTCCGGCTTTCCTCTTGATTTCTCCCCCGGCCCTGCTTACAATGGAGACACAGAGGGGGCATCTCCCCTGTTCTTTTGATTGGGAAAGAGGTTTTTTTCTTATGCTGAATACCATCGGTTTCTTAGGCTGCGGCAACATGGGCGGAGCCATCGCCCGGGCCGTCTGCAAGGCGGCAGACCCGCAGAACGTCTGGCTGGCCAACCGCACCGCCGCCAAGGCAGAGGCTCTGGCCGCTGAGCTGGGCTGCAACACCACCATCAACGACGAGGTGGCGGGCCGCTGCGACCTCATCTTCTTAGCCGTCAAGCCCCAGATGATGGAGGAGCT
>OIZU01001517.1_pt1 | contig 12114 bp, 8 predicted proteins | sample 1588661 | NCBI WGS metagenome assembly OIZU01 (sample SAMN03283257) | human gut metagenome | biome: human-associated habitat; material: feces | host: Homo sapiens | place: USA | collected 2013 | reverse complement strand
GGCGGCACCTTCCCGAGCAAGGGCGGGGTGGAGAAATTTGAGATGGCTGTGCCGAAGGGGATGACGCTGTATGCAGATGATTTCGAAAAACCGATTAAGGCTGGATGCGTGTTTGAGAAATGGACAACTGTATTTTCTTTTGGCTGGGAATCTAACAATGCAACAGAAATTCACATGAGCGAAAGCAAAACTTTAAAGGCAAACTGGAAAGACGCTGCATCCTCTTCAAAAGTATCATCTACAAATGAGGACATCTTTTCAGACGGAGTAAGTAATGACAGCAATGCTGAAAATACAAACACTGACAGTTCTTTTGAAGTAATAGAGTCTGTTGACGAAAATTCCAAAGAATTGGACATTTCGGAAGACACAGATGAGAGTGAGGTTGAATTTGTAGAAGACAATTTACAATAAAGTAATATAAAAATCAGCGTTCTCGCAAGAGAACGCTGATTTTTATATATCCCCCCCCCTCCTCCTCCATCATATTTTTTTATTTTTTAGCTCCCCTCCGTCAGCGCCGGTGGTGAGCGTCGCCAGCCTCTGGCTGTCGCCTTCATCACATTTAGGGTCATCCCAAACCCCAAACACAGCATTTTTGAGCGGGGAGCCGTTTCCGTCTACTTTTCTAACCTTCGCGCGTACGAGTTCGTACAAGGATTCCACAAGCTGACACAGGGGATGGCGTGGAGGGTGGGGAAGGTTGAGGGGGTGGTGATGCAGGAAATTGTTGGTACATGCCACCGATTCCCTTTGCATTCCATCCCACGATATAGTAAAATTGAACCAGACCTATATGTACTAGAGCAAAGGAAGGAGAACCTATATGAAGAAAACCAGAAAATATCTTCTCTGTCTGCTGACACTCGCTCTAATGCTTTTCCTGCCAGCCACAGCAGCACAAGCCGCATCCGGCCAGCAGCCAGGCTATGTCAGCAGCATTACCGCCAAAGTATCCGGCAGCAACAAGGTGACCATCACCTGGAAGAAAGCCAAAAACGCTACTTCCTACCGTGTATACTACAAACAGGCAGGCGGCAAATGGAAAACCCTTGCCAACGTCAAAGGTACCAAATACACCCACACTTCCAGCAGGAAATATCCATTAACTGAAGGAAAGAAATATGTGTACACGGTCAGAGCATACAACCGTTACGGCCGGAAATGGGGTTCATATGACAGAAATGGCAAAACTGTCACAATCCCGGCTATCCCTGGCAAGGTCAACGTTACCAAGGTAAAAGCAAACAGTTACCAGGAAGTACAGGTAAACTGGAGCAAGGCAAAAAACGCTACTTCCTATCATGTGTATTACAAGGAAGCCGGCGCAAGAAACTGGCGCAAGATTGACTCCGTCAGCGGACGTTATACCAGTTTCAAGCATTGCTCATCCAAGTCCTTTCCATTAGAGCCTGGCAAGAAATATGTGTATACGGTCAAGGCATACAACGGCAGCTTCAAAAAGTGGGGTTCCTACAATACGAAAGGCTGGAGCGTGTCTGTTCCGAAGAAACCGGAAGGAAAAGTGCCGGGAACAGTCAAGTTATGTTATGTAAGCGCAACAACCGACAGCGAAGTCATCATTGACTGGGAAGGTGTAGAGAATGCAACATCTTATTGTATCTATTATAAAGAATCCGGGGCTAAGAACTGGGTTAAGATTGCTACCGTAGGCAGCAATACACAGTTTTACATCCACGAATCCTCTTCCGCTTACCCGCTGAAGGCTTCATGTAAGTACTTATACACTATAAGGGCATACAACAGCGCTTCAAAAAAATGGGGCGGATATAATACGAAAGGCTGGAGCATTACAACTCCTGAAGACCCGGACGCTACACCAACGCCGCAGCCAACCAAAAAGCCGCAGCCGACAGAAGCACCAAAGCCGTCTCCAAAACCGACATCAACCCCGAAGCCAACACCAACCGCTACTCCTACCCCTTCACCGGAAGAGATTGCGGCAAATGCTGAGAAGATGGCCAAGGAAGTCATCCGACTGACGAACATTGAGAGGAGAAAATACGGACTTACTGCACTGAAATATCACGCAAAACTTCAGCAGGCAGCAATGACCAGGGCGAAAGAACTGGAAATCAAATATTCCCACGAAAGACCTGATGGAAGAGACAGCGGAACTGCAGCATTTGAAGCAGGTGTAGGAAATCCTGGTGGTGAAAACATCGGAGCGGGATTTACAAAACCGGAGGCGGTTGTTAAAGCGTGGATGGATAGCGATGGGCATAGAACTACTATGCTGCAGTCCCACTACACCCACATCGGCGTAGGCTACTACAAAGGCAAGAACGGCACCGGATACTGGGTGCAGGAGTTCTCCAGCGGACCGGACGAAAAATGCACGTTAACTGTTGACGCAAACGGCGGTACCTTCCCGAGCAAGGGCGGGGTGGAGAAGTTTGAGATGGCCGTGCCGAAGGGGATGAGCATTGAAGTTAAAGACCTTCCGGTTCCGGTAAGAGAAAATTATCTGTTAAATGGATATATATCATATTCTGATGGAATTCAGCTTAATAAAAAACCATCATTAAGTGGTACGTTACATTTAAGTTATAACCAGGTTTTAAAGGCTGATTGGTCTGAGAAACCAGAATCTGTGTCATCTACAAGCGGCACTGTATCTGTTGAATCAGATATCATAAATGATTTTTCTTCTGGCACAACATCATATGGTGGCGAAACAATAACAGATTCATATAATGACATAACTATTAATGAATACGATACGATTATATCAATCGAAGAACCAGACGATTTCGATAGCAATAATGAAGAAATCGAAATCTCAGATTGTGAATAATATAAAAATCAGCGTTCTCTTACGAGAACGCTGATTTTTATATATCCCCCCTCCTCCATCATATTTTTTTATTTGGCGGTTACTTTCAACTCACTACCTCACGCAGAGGTAGACAAAAACCACCGGCTTTTTTCTTTGCTTTTTGTGTATTTCAACTCACTACCTCACGCAGAGGTAGACTTTGACAGCAGACAACTACCAGAAAACCCTTGTATTTCAACTCACTACCTCACGCAGAGGTAGACCTTGTATTCCTTTTTTTATCTCCTTCCCCACATATTTCAACTCACTACCTCACGCAGAGGTAGACGACTCCTTTCGCAAAGCCGCCAATATTAAGTCTATTTCAACTCACTACCTCACGCAGAGGTAGACCAATTCCTAAAGGTATTATTGCAATCCCCAATAAATTTCAACTCACTACCTCACGCAGAGGTAGACGTTCAGTTCCTGCATTGCCTTTTTTAATTTCTCAGCATTTCAACTCACTACCTCACGCAGAGGTAGACGTTGCAAGGGCAGATGGTTGACGGGATTGATACTGTAATTTCAACTCACTACCTCACGCAGAGGTAGACCATGTCGTATGCGGCAGCTCAAATGGAGTCACGATATTTCAACTCACTACCTCACGCAGAGGTAGACGAAAAATCTGTATGCATGACCGGTAGATTTATCATTTCAACTCACTACCTCACGCAGAGGTAGACAGTTCTAGAAATCACCTGAGACATCGCATTTAGTATTTCAACTCACTACCTCACGCAGAGGTAGACCGTGAAAAAACCAGAGAACTTTGTCCCGTTCTACATTTCAACTCACTACCTCACGCAGAGGTAGACGATTTCCAAGAAGACAAGAATCAAGGAAAAGCAGCATTTCAACTCACTACCTCACGCAGAGGTAGACAAGGATTGACGACCTATCCGGAACACGGAAGTATATTTCAACTCACTACCTCACGCAGAGGTAGACAGCAATTTGTCACAAAATCTATGGACATTAACCATAGATTCCATAACAAATCGCATAATAAATCTTTGTTTTTTGCTTTAATTATCTTATGCCTAAGCATATTTCATTAAAAAAGCTTCCATTTCCTGGTGCGAATCTCCCGGGGAAATTATGCGTGCTTTACATTCGCACTACAGAATCAATGTTTCTGTAACATCAAATCCAGGGTGTGCACCTATATGTTCTACTTTATTTTTGTAATTATTTCCTAAATAATAAAACCGCAGACTGTCAACTTCTTTATCAATGATTTTTTCAAGAATATCCTTTACCTGCCTGCACTTTGTTGCGTCCATTTGACACTCAAATACTGAATTCTGAACTCGTTGTCCATAATTTGTGCATTCTTTGGCAACTTTTCTTAATCTTTTTCTTCCTGCTGCAGTCTGTGTATTTACATCATACGTGATCAATACCAACATCTTATCACCTACTTCCAGAAAAATGGTGGATATTCATCAAGATCTCCTCTCAAAAATCGCGCCAATAACAAGCTTTGAACATATGGTGCCATTCCCCATTCTATTTTCTCTCCTAGAAATGGATGCTTAATTGTCTCTTGTTTCTTTGACTGACATGCAGACAAGAAAACTTTACGTCCCTCATCATTCATGATAACAGCACCATTTTCTTTTTTGATAAAATATTCTGGTTTCATGACTTTCTTATTAATTAATGTCAGTACAAAACGATCTGCCATCACACTTCGAAACTCTTCCATAAGGTCTAATGCAAGCGATATTCTTCCCGGACGATCTGTATGGAAAAATCCCACATATGAATCCAATCCAACAGCTTCCAACGCCGAGCCACACATTCCTGCTAATAGCGAATACGCAAAGGATAACATAGCATTAACGCTATCCAACGGTGGTCTTTTATTTCTACCCTGGAAGTAAAAATCTGTTTTCTGCTGTAAAATCAAATCATCAAACACCGAAAAATATACAGACGCGGCTTCTCCCTCTATCCCTAATAACTCCTCTGCGCTCTCACATTCTCTTATCTTTACAATGCTCTGTGCAAGAAAAGCTGATTTCCTTTTGATCTTTTCAACATCCAGCCGTAGTGCATAATCTCTCGCAGCTCTTTCCAAAACCCATCTGGAATTATATACTTTTCCTAAGATAAAATTTCTCGCAATCCGTACACTTTTTTCTTTGTCTTCACTAATTCGATACTGTTGCTTACGAAGTGTTACATTTCCCTTTGTTTCTCCAGTAATTCTAGCCAGGAATCTCCCATTTCCAGACATAAAAGTCAGATCAATATTCCTTTGAGCGCAAGTCCCCATTAACGCGGGACTTGCGCCGGTATATCCAAACGTTACGATTGCCTGAAGATTATGAAGTGGTACACGCCCTATTTCTTTTTGTTCTTCCAAAACCACTACATTTTCTCCATCTAATGATAAATATCTATTTCCAGATGTAACATACAAGGTATTTAAGAGTCTTTTCATACATTATCCTCTTCAAAAATTACTCCGTTTATATATCCAGCTACCGTTTTCTTCTTATTCAATACTGGCAGGCATATATCTTTCAATGAACATGCATTACATTTTTTCCTGGTTTTTACTTTTGGTGTATATCTTTGTTCATAATATTTATGCATTTCACGAAAACTGCTTGTTACTTTTTCTCTTACCTCATCCGTAAATTCCACTTTTGTGCGCCGCCGCGTCTCACCATAATAAATATATCCATACGGAATGACACAGCATAGCATTTCCTCGAGACATAATGCCTGGGCCGCTACCTGCAGTATATCAGAATCATCTGTTTTGGGCTTTCCTCTTTTGTATTCTACTGGAATCACGGAATAGCTTCCTTCTCTGCCCGCAATAGAAATCCCATCCTTCACTTTATGAAATTCCACCACATCACATTCGCCGCTCACTCCCATTTCCCGTGAATGAACCGGCATTGCTCTGACGATAAGAAGATCTCCTCTTTTTTCTTTTATTGCAGGATCATGTGCATTTTCATGGAGAATTTTTCCTTCCACTGTTCTGACATTTTCCTGCCACTGCATTTCTATATATGCCAGAGCCCATTGCCGTCGACAAAACGCAAAATGTTGTATTCCTGATAGCTGCAAAAATTCCTCTTCTTTATACAAAATCAAACTCCTCCGGTTTTTTGCATCCATCTACATGCCATGAAATCTCATAATCTGTAAATTCTCTTGGATGTTCCTCCTTAGGTTTAATATCAAATCCTCTCTGAATTTTTCCACTGGAAACAGCCGGCGTTTTCTCGTCATGCTGCCACCAGTACATTTTGCAGACTTCCATACTTCCTTCCGGTCTGGCAGAAGAAGCATCGTTTTCGAATAAGGTTTTTAATGCCTCTTTTAGTAATTCTGCATCTTCCTGACTGAATCCTGTTTTTTCAGCAAGCTGGACATTTACACTTCCCATCACTCTATATACAGCAAAACCTACCCTATGTTTAGTACCCATGGTATCGGAAGCTTTACTCTCTTTTCCAGATTCACTGTTCACACTCTTAGTAATCTGCATACTGATGATATCGATTGGAGAAAGGCTGATTGCCTGATGAATAGAAACGGGACCTCTTACTCCAAACGATACAGGAATTCCCTTGAATGCAAAAACCTGTCCAAAAGCTCTGACATCCAACCACTCTTTACACGCAATCGCTGCACATGTATCACAATTTGCATTTTTCTTATTTCCCAGCTGTGCTTTCAGCTCTTCACATCCATCTGCACGATCTTTTAAACTGGTATAACCATCATCTGAACGATCATCTGACTGCACAAAAATTTTCTGCCCAAGATCCTGAAGACGGTTTCTTATCTTTCTTTTAATACACACATCGGATATCTCACCATACCCATCCAGATTGATCCTTGGGCGATTTCCATTCAGTGGATCTCCATTTGGATTTGCATTATCTGCACTTATAAATAAAGTAAAATCAATTTTTCCTCTCAATGCACTCATCGTTTATTCCTCCTCTTCCTTCTCTTTAGAATCTTCCTTTTTCTGTTTCAGATCATAAGCCTGGCTATGAAAACCAAGAAGATATAAACCATCCAGTTTCTTGTTATCACTAAAGCTTTCTACTTCGAACAAATCATAAATATCATTCAACAGATTCTCGTAAAAACGTCTCTCTGCAATTCCCAGCTTATTCACATATGGCTGAATACTTTCTTCGATCACCTTCCATGTCTCATAAGGTCTCTGAGAAAAAGTGCACATATATCTTTTCGCATTTGTAACCCTTGCCTTATCTCCATCATCATAAGTACGATATTCAATTCGATCTGCTACTGCCAGTAAACGTCCATACAGATAATTTCTGTCTTTTTGTTTTTTATCTAATGCCACGTTCCATTCCTCCTCGTATCTTTCACTTTTATCCTTTTTAACCAACGAACACGCCAGTGTTAAAACTCTCTCCCAATTTTTCCAATCTTTATAGGTCAATGGCATGGAAGCTTTTAATATTGCTCTGTCCACATAATCACATGGGATTTTATTTCCGTTCCAGATGCAGGGAATCAGCCTTTTCGCAACTTCCGCATATAATTTCTTTCCATTTGCATCTACAATCATAAGACTGCCTTTATTCTCTATGCCAAATAGAATATCTGCTATGTCCTTTACGCCAACCATTCCTAAAAACCGTATTCTCTTCTTATCTTTCTCTTTCCATTTTTCATGAATCCAGCTACAGCTTTCATGCCATTTTTTTATATTTTCCAGATATCTCGCTGAATCCAGAGTCATCTCTTCAACCATGGATAACCTTCCCGGAGTAGCTGCATCAAAACCGAGTAGAATCATTTCAGATGTATTATCTACCCTTTTTCCATATCCTCGAAGTGCACTGTAAAATTTTTCGGCAGTGATTGCACTTCCATCACATCCACTTTCTTCTCCAGACTCTTCATCATCCCAGTCATCATCCTCATTATATTCTGACGCAATGGTGTCCGTATCTACATTCCATCTCGGCATACTCAGGCGGTGGGATTCCCATGTAACAACTGCCAGCGTATCAAAAAATGTTCCCTGTTTTCGAATGATCCACTTCAATGCATTATGGATTTTCTGAGAGGTTTCATTTCCTACAGCAAAAGCATCTTCTTTGGTTGCAAAACGTCCCCGATAAGTAAAATTCTGACTGTCATTTGCGGAAATCAGCTTTGCCCCGTCACCCTCATTACGGATCTTTTTGGAATGAAGATAAGAAATAGCCTCTGTACTTCCGGTAAGGTAACATAATCCTATCTCTTTTTCCTGAGAACGCACATAATTTATATAACAGTCTTGAAGGGTCTTGTCTTTCCAGCATTCGTCCGGGGGAGCCTCAAAAAAATCTGTATTTGGCAAACGGATGATAAAACGCACAAAAGCTTTTGTCTGTACAATCCCCTGAATATTTTCTTTATCATCAATCCGGTTCTGCTCATTCAATTTTATAATTTTTTTCTCAATCAGATTGGAAATCAGTGTATTTTTTTTCAAATATAGATAAATTGCCCTTACTTTCTCATGACAATACTCTGATTCAACCCATTCTTTCAACTGAGAAATATACAGTTCATGACAGATTCCATCATCTTCATAATATTTCGTATAATCTCCCGCAAGGTATCTCAGATTATCGCATAAAGGATGTGGCTCCTTTCCTGCGGTACGACTTCCAGATTTTTCTGTAACCGGTATGATCGTCAATTTATCATTGGAATCTACCGGCTCTGCATTCATAAAATTCCCATCCTGGTCAATAGTTACTGTTATCTGTGCAGTCACAGTGGTATGAAACGGCGGCAAAAGCACATATGGCATATCTCTTCGATATTCAATGACACCTATTTTGTCACTGTTTATCTCATACAGATCGATCAACTCATTTACCCAGCTCACTCACCCACCTCCTCGTCGGTAAATTCTTTTAGACCAGTAAAATTATCTTTTCCAAAAACTTTATGTTCCATCTCTCTGATATGGCGTTTCTGTATGCACGCTTCCGGCCTTATAAATTCTATGATCCCCCCTTTTTTCATAACCGGTCTCCAGAAACGTACTGTCATTTTCCCCTTGTCTTCTGGAAGAATAGCTTCATCTGCATATGTGATTCCATGATACATGAATCCATAGTCTATCTCTCCTGGCATATCATCATAATGGCTTTCTCCTTCTCCAAATACACATGGCTCAACAAATGCCTGACATTCTCTTGTCCCCAAAAAAATATCTCTACGGCCTCCTCTTTCTACCATACGCTTTGCAATATTATGATGTTTGTGTTCATTTCGGTCATCCTTTAATTCTATATGGTTAAGATTAAACTCAAAATGCGCTCGCACCTGATAACGTACATCTTTCAGATAAGTATAATAAGCCAGTTCATTTCCACCATTATAGGCAATCGGACGAATTCCTTTTGTCTCAGTTTGAATAGGGTTCATAACACGTACAGCATCTATGATCCACATGATCGTTGGCTTCCAGTAAATGCTTTCTGTAATTCCTCGCAAAGCTTCATACGTCGGAATATGATAACTTGTTTTCTCACCGCCAACTCTCATGACTGGATCAGAAAATAATGCATATGGACCACATACTTCAAACTCTATTGTATTTCTGTATTTCTTCATAGCTTCTGCCCCCTATATGTTACAAAAATCCATTTTGGGTTCATCCACAACCCCCACTTTCTTATCATAATAGCCATCACATAGTACCAGAATCCCCTCACTGTTTTCGTATACGGTATTTCCGAGTTTATTTCTCCTGCTCTCTGAAATACCAACGGTATATCTTTGTAATTTTCTCAGTATCTTTTTCTTTTCTGTCTCTGTACGCACTTGCGACAGTTCTTTTAATAGCAACTTTGGTTCAATACCATATGGCACTACAACGCTTAATTTATAAGTGTCAGAAATCACTTCGAACTCACTCCCGGCTGTTTGAAAAGCCTGAGGCAGCTTTGTACGAACTTTTTTTTTATGTTTCCGGCAATATTGATTCTGCCCAATTTGGTTTTTCCCTAGTAAATCTGTCAGTGTTACCGTTACGTCACATACTTCAACTGGAAATTTGGTTTCTAGCTTTCTTAACTGCGAACGATAAACCGAATAATAAAATTTTATAGCTATTTCTGAATCTAATGAATAATTAAACTTCTTATTATCATACTTAAAATCGTCCAAGATTTTCTGTAGCGCAGCCTGTGCATCTCTGATTTCCCGCAAACGTTCCAGATGTTCTGCATCATGAGCCATCTGGACAATATAAACTGCTCCCATTTTTCCAAGTTCTTTATGTCGATTACATCTTCCTGCTGCCTGGATAACATTATCAAGTCCTGCTTTTGATCGTATCACGCATCCAAAAGAAAAATTCACTCCGGCTTCTACCACCTGTGTGCTCACACAAATAATCTTTTTGTCTCTTTTCCTTAATGCGTTTCTTATCTCTGCCAATGTATCCAATTTATGCTGCGGACACATATTATTACTCAGATGAAAAATCTCATATTCTTCCGTGCAACAATCTTCTAGTTTTTGAAACACCTCAAATGCACACTTTGTAGTATTTAAAATTACCAATGTACTGCGATATTCTTCCGTTTTTTCCAATACAAACTCTTTTAAATCCTCTGTTTCCATTCCCCCTTGATAACGTTTATTTTTTGTTTCATCAATAATTTCCACTCTTTTGAAAGCTTTTGCATATTTTTCGGATTCTCCTGACATTTCCAGACACTTACAGATATTATTCTCTTCAAGAGAAGCTAATGTCGGCTGTGTAGCAGAACATAATACTACGGTTGTCCCACAAAACTGCGAAAGGAAATTCACCGCCAGATTAAAAAGTTCTGTACATTTAACCGGGAATGCCTGTACCTCATCAAATATAATAATACTGTTGCATAAATTGTGCATTCTTCGAATACAGTTCTTCTGGTCAGAAAATAATGTATTTAGAATCTGCACGGCTGTTGTTACAATAATTGGTGAATCCCAAGTTTCTGTGAGATTTCTATATTTTTCCTCTTCTCCCTCTTCACAGATGACATTGCAATGATGTTCTAAAACAGCTGAAGGTATTCCTGTTGCTTTACGAATTTCTTCTGCATTCTGCTCCAAGATAGAATTAAATGGCGCTATATAAATAATCCGATGTTTCTGCTCTTTCTTCGCATGATAGAGTGCAAATCGAAGACTGCTGAGTGTTTTTCCTGCACCCGTTGGTACTGTCAGACGATATAATTTCTGATCTGTTTCTGCAGCTCTCCGGCAGGAGTCAGATATCTCCTGCCGGAAAACATTCAGTTGATTTCCATTATCCGGATCATTTTGGATTTCATTTCTCAGATACTGTTCAAAATTCTGTATGCATTTCTCCCATATTTCCTGTGTTTCTTCCTGTGACATCCTTTTCGATAATGGAATATCCTGAAAAAAGCATGCTGTATCAGTCCAGTCGCCATCAATCAGCAAAGATAATGCAGTCCGCAGATACATTCCCAGATAAAAATATCTGCTACCATATTTTTTTCCAGAGGAATCATACTTTTTAACAAATCCGTTTATCTTTTTGAGAATTTCCTGATATGACTGAACTGCCTTCTCTCCTGCTTTCTCCAACATTGTTCTGTCATAAATCTGAAAAAATCCCTCTTTGATATGTCTATACTCAATTTCTTTTTTCAGCCGGCGTTCCTGTAGACTTTGACCATTTTCCAGATTAATGCAGTCTTCCATACCGTGGTGAAAATAAATTAATGTACTGATAAATTCTGAAACAGGCTCCTCTTTCATCAATTCAAGTGCAATTCTTCCACCCGCGGTAGAATGATCCAGTCCATGTTTATGTACCTTATCTCCCAGTTCCAGAATATTCTTAAAATCATCCTGATTTGCTGTGCCAAGTTTTCCTGCATCATGAAGAATTCCTGCCAGTTCAACAATACTTCTCAATTCTGGAAGTTCATAGGCATCCCTCGCAAAACGCGCAACATTTCCAGCATGCTCCTGCATAGACTGACATCTTTTTGTTTCATAATCTACATGAGCCAGTTTACATTCTTCTGTTTCCAGAATACTTGTTTTTTTATTTTTCATCCAGCCCTCCTTGTATCATATGTCTGTTTTTCCATTATTCTATTTTTAATTTTTATGTATTTTTACTATATTTTACCAAGTTCATAACCTTAGTGCAAGGCAGATATCGAAAAAACGTTCGATTTTCTATATTTGCCTTACAGATGAGGTATCGGTCTTTATTCACG
>OIZU01001516.1_pt1 | contig 12116 bp, 15 predicted proteins | sample 1588661 | NCBI WGS metagenome assembly OIZU01 (sample SAMN03283257) | human gut metagenome | biome: human-associated habitat; material: feces | host: Homo sapiens | place: USA | collected 2013 | reverse complement strand
CGTCGGCGGCCGCATCCAGCATGCCGCGCACCGCCTTCACGTCCGAACCGTAATACAGCACGTATTCGGCGGCCTGCCATAGCATGCCCTGGGTTTCGTCTCGCGCCGCGACGATGTGACTGCCAGCGCTGTCCATCTGCTCAAGCGCCTGCTTGAAGTCGCCCTGCCCGACGGATTGCTGTGCTTCAGCCGCATATTCGCCCGCCTGCTGCGCCTCGCCGATCACCCGTTGTACCGACTGCCAGAACAGCCAGCCGGAAACGCCCACCGCCAGCAGAATAGCGACCAGTATTGCAATAACAACAGTGCCGGTATGTTTGCGCTTAGCCATAAGACCAATGTACCTGCCACTCTGACCAGCGTCATTCACGGATTAGCATCATGGCCGGGGCCTCATTCTGGCTCATCGGTATGTTATTGGCGATGCGTAGTGGTGGTTATGCGAGTGTCTTTTGATTAGTGCATTCGCTTTTTCGGAACGGGATTGCCGATTCTGCAGGAACCTATTCCGGTAGGTATGATTGTTTGCAATGAGGAGGTTGACATGACGGAACAAGAGATACGTGCGATGAGAGTGGCGGAAGCCGTCCATTCTGCCCGTATGGAAGGCGGCGGTGTCACATCCTCGTTTTTTGCAGACGCGCGCGACTATATCGAAGAACAAATAGACGCACACGAATTGGTTAATCGTACACGTCGCCGATACGGTCTGGAATCCGTGTGATTGAACTGCCCGAAACCTTTGACACATATCTGATTCCCGGCACAAACGTACTGCGCAATCTTATCGGTGCCACAACCGTTACAGAACTTGAAGCGGCTGAAAACGATCTTGTATCTGCCAGAATGTTGGAATTCCAATCGAATCTTCCTGTCGCTCAAGGTACTTTGCGACAACTGCAGCAGATTCATCGACAATTATTTCAGGATATATACGACTGGGCCGGTCAAATCAGAACAGTAGATATCGTGAAGGGAAGCAGCCAGGTCTTTCAGCCTCTTGCATTTTTTGATGTTGGCGTGCAATACGCCGAACGAATCCTGGACCGGGACATCAAGACCGCCCGCACCCAGGAGGCGCAGAATCAAACCGCGACCGTGATGAACGCCATGCCGCTGTCCGGCTCGCTCGGGGCCATCCGCTCCGCGCTGGCCGGCGACCCGCGTTTCGCTGACCCGTGTGGTGAGGCGCTCTACGGCAGCAAGGCATGCGCCGACTTCGTTAACGAAGCCAAGAACATCCACGCACGGCAAATCGCCGAACAATTCGCGTCGGAACAGGGCGTGCGGGATCAGCCGAAATGAGGCGCGATCCTGCGTGAATATGCTGTCATGCGATTGCTTGACATGGCTGGTCTGCGAATGCATGTTTTACCGGTCGCCATCGATTGGAATGCTGACATCCAGCTGCCAGTGGGCTTGTCCGGCGCGGGTTTGGAAGGTGCCGCCGCGTGTTTCGATGATGGTCCGGTAGCGGTCGAGGCCGCTGCCCAGGCCGAGTCTCGTGCCATCGGATGCGATGGTGTCGCTGGCGGAGACGTGAATGGCGTCCGTGTCGAAGGTGACGCAGATGGCGCACCAATTCGCCCGGATCTGTGTGTTTGGCGATGTTCGCGTACAGTTCCGCCAGCAGGCCCGACAGCAGTCGCATGGTCTCCGGCGTGAGCGGCCGGTGTGGTTCGGCGAGCAGGTTGTCGCCGGTGAATCCCGGGGCTTCGAGTCTGGACTCCTCCTCGTCGATCAGCGATTGCAGACCGGCACGCTGCGCGGCGATGCCGGCTTCTGCGGGCACGGGCCGGCTGCCGCACTCAAATCGCCGTCGGCTGGTTCAAAGCAGGATGTAAACCCGCTATTTGCCCAAACAGTTCGTCATGGCTGCCGGTTCGCATGAACATGGCGGTACCATCATCGCGAATCCATAGAAGTAGCCAGTCGCCGGCATTGCCGATGTGGCATTCCAGTACGCCGTTTAAATCACCGGTAAGTGTGTGGGCGCGATGCCTACGCCTCAATACTTCCTTGGAGTCCGCCGTGTCCTCAAGAACCAGACGAATGACTTCTTTCAGCGGGCGTAAATCAGTGTGCTTGCGTTTGAGCTTCTTGATATCTCGCTGGAATGCCGCCGTGTAATCCGGTTTGAGCATTGATCAGATTCCCAACGAATCGAACATCTCATCGGCACTGTTGAAGCGAGGTTGGCCGTCGGCGAGCCTGTTCTTCGCCTCGTCAAGGGCCTCCATGGTTTCAGGCGGCACGATCGTATAGGAAAGGTTTAGGGGAATGCGCTTCTCCCGGACAATCTGCTTGTAGAAGGCGCGGGTGACCGAAGACAAGTCCAGACCGAGATCCTCGGCTATGTTTGCGGCTTTCTGCTTGGTGTCCGCATCCACGCGGACTGTGACGGATGCCATGCTCACATTAACCTCCACCATCATTACGTAAGACAATAGTATGTATTTGTATGCTAGTAGTCAACATTCTGCGGTTGCGACATCTCGACCATGGTACACATCCCGCAAGCGGATCGTTTACCGGATGCAATCGATGATCGGAATGCCGACCATCCAGCTGTCGGCGGGCTTGTCCAGAATGGCTTCTGGTTCATCGCAACGCCAGCGCGGGTTGCAGCCGTATGGCTTTGATGGCCGGGGCAAGAGAGCCGACAAGCGAGGTGACGATGGACGCACAGGCCGCAATCATCGCCGCCGTATATGGGTATGCGGGCGGTTCCAGCGGCGAGTCGGCGGGCATCATCCACGGAATTGCCCAGACCAGCACCGCGGAGATGAGCACCGCGGCGAAGGCGATGATGAGGCCGAGCAGCACGGACGAGCCGATGACCTGTATGGCTATGCTGGCTCTGGTCGCGCTCAGTGCGCGGCGGATGAGCAGCTCGTGCGAGCATTGCTCGATGCCGGCCAATCCGATGTTGATCATGCCGATGGCGGATACCGACAACAGTAATATCGCGGTGACGGTGACGCCGAGTTGGAGAAAACCGATGACCTGCTCGTAATCATCGGCGTTGTCGGAACGGTTCCATGACGATATGCTGCCGGTCTCGACGTCGGACAACAGATCGTCCAACACGGTTTTGGCGTGTTGATCGTCCACGCCTTCATTGGGATGGACGAGGATGGTCAGCCCATCCGGTTCCCAGGCTTGCGGCCAGTAGCGTTGCAGTGTGGTCGCGTTGACGTAGATGGTGGGTGTGTCCGTCCCGTCGGCGATGACACCGTTCACCCGTGCCGGCACCTGTTGCGGATTTCCTGTCCGGGCGAGTGCCACGGTGCCATCGTGCACGTATTGGCGGGCGCTTTCGTTGACTGCGGTTTCCAGCGTGGCGGGTTCGTCCGCTCCGGTCAGCCATGTGCCCTCGATGATGGGGGCGGGCATGATTCTTGTCCGTTCGGCGTCGGTGATGATGATGGTGACGCGGCGTATCTCCGTGTTGCCGTCATCGGACGACGCCCATATGGCGAGGTCGTTGAGGTGATATTGCGCCGATGCGATTCCCGGACGGAAATGCGCGAGGCGTTCCTGCAAAGCCGTGACGACTTGTATGTTCACCGATGATGGCACGTCGACGATGGCGCTATAGGTGGGTGACTTGCCTCCCAGTCGCGCGTTGACCGCTTCCAGATAGTCGCGTCCGAGCGTGCCGACGAGAACGCCGGCGATGAGGGCGATGATGCCGATGAACATCGACAGGGCGGTGAGGCTGGTACGCAACGGGTTGATGCGCAGATCCTTGGCGATCATGCGGATCACGACAGTCGCCCCCTGTCGATTGTCAGTCGGCGTTCGCATCGGGCGGCGAGCTGCGGGTCGTGCGTGACGAGGATGAGTGTGACCCCGAGTTCACGAACATGTCGGAACAGTATGTCGGCGACCATGTCGCCGGTTTCGGTGTCGAGCGCGCCGGTTGGCTCGTCGCAGATCAGCAGATCGGGATCGCCCACCAGCGCTCGGGCGATGGCCACGCGCTGCTGTTCGCCTCCCGACAGGCGCGACGGCATGCTGCACACCGTCCGGCTCCCGAGCCCGACGGTGTGCAGCATGCGCGAGGCTCGTCTTCTGATGACCCGCAGGGGGATGCCTCCCCGGTATTGCAATGGGAGTGCCACGTTCTCCCATGCGCTCAGATGCGGTATGAGGGAGTAGTTCTGGAACACGAAGCCGACATGCCGGCAGCGGAAGCGCGCCCGGTCGGCGTCGTTCCACGCGGCGCAGTCCCGCCCGTCATAGGAGAGCGTTCCGTCATAGTCGTTGTTGAGCAGCCCGACGATGGAGGCGAGACTGGTTTTGCCGGATCCTGATTTCCCGATGATGGCGGTGGACGTTCCCCTCTCGAACGATGCGCTGACATCGTCCACCGTCGTCAGGCGTTCGCCGTCGGGCAGCCGGACTTCGGCGCTCAGATGTTCCAACCGGATGAGTGTGCTCATGATTGCGCTCCCGGTGTGAGATTCGGAGCTGTCGCGGACACCATGTCACCTTCCTCGAGACCGTCGAGGATGATGATCGACGTGCCGTCCGATGCCCCCAACTTCACGTTCACGGTGGCGAACGAATCTCCGTCACGCCTGCTGACCTGGCCGGAGGCGAGCCTGCCGGCGACTGCGGTGGCAGGCAGGATCAAGGCGTCCTCGACCGCAGTCGCGGTCAGTACCACGGTGGCGTTCTGCCCGGGACGCGCCTGCACGTCCTTTGGGAACAGGCATTGCAGTGTGCGAGTCGATTCCGTCCCATGCGCAGTCGTCGCCGATCCGGCCGTATCTTCCGCTGAAGAGGGCGGAGTGGCGACGCCGTCATTCACTACCGCGGCACAGTCCGTGGGCCCCTGCGCGTCGGTGATCTGGAATCGGCCCGTCAACGGCTGGTCCGGGTCTATGGTCGCCAGCAGCGCGGTCGCATCCACGCTGGCGCTCATGCCGCCATACCGTATCGAGAACAGCGGATAGTCCGCGGCCATGTCGTTGTCCTGCGCGACCGTTTCGATCACGCCGTCGACCGGAGCCGTGACCTGCTGATCGCCGACGGTACCCAACACGTCGCCCGCATGCACGTATGCTCCTTGATCAGTCGTGGAGTGGAACCAGCCTTTCGCCGGAGTCGTAAGCGAGAACACAGGAGCCACCTGCACGCCGGTGGAGGAAGAGGACAACGGCGTGATGCCGCCCCTACGCACCTCGACCGTGGATGCTGGCCGCTTCGCCGTGGAGGAGGCGTCGGACGATGGCGTCCGCGACGGCGAGCAAGCCGTCATCATCGCGCACATCGTCGTGGCCGTCACGCACGCCAACAGGCATTTGAACGGTGCGATCGCATTCATTTCGTCAGTCCGTTCTCATGCCGGTACCATGTGCAGTCCGTGGTGTAGAAGTCCCGCATGGTCGAATAGTCGCCGAGTTCGGATTTGCCGATCACATCGTTCTCGTATATGCCATCCTTGTCCTCGTAGTAGTTCTTGAACCAGTCGGTATCCAGCAGCTTGCGCAGCTGCTGGAGGGCGCCTCGGGCTGCTTCCGCGTTGGTCTGGCTGTTGTCGAGAATGTCGCGTTCCACCGAGCACTGCCAGTAGACATACGCCTGTCCTTCCCCACTTCCCTTGGCATACAGCGAGGACGCGGCCTGCGCCTTGGGTATATTCGCTGGAAACGCATCGCCGTTCATCAGTTCAAAGGGGAAATCCTCGACGGTCGCCTTGTATTCCTCGTTCGCCTGCTGCCAGGTCAGCATGCCGCCACTTCCCGAGGTGCCGCGGTTCGGAGTCGTCCCGCAACCGGACAGCAGCATCACTGCGGTCAGAATGGCGGCCCTGCGTCGTGTTCCCGATTTCATCATCATGCCCCTTCGGACGATTGCACAACTGTCTCCAACCATTAGCCCACAGACGGCGATCCGGGAGCAAAAGACTGTCATGCGCGCGCATGACAACGATACGTCGAGGAGCATGGGATGCGCATACGATGGGTGGCATGACAGACCTATCGGACTCGCATACCATCTCCATCGGGGTGCTGGACAACGATTCGCTCGCCCTCAACGCCATAGCCGTGATGACGAGCCGTCTCTCCCCGCGGTTCCACATCATCTGGAGCACCACGTCCCCGGCGATGGCATTGCAGCGCTGCATGACCCACGGCGCGCGACCCGACGTGCTGGTCGTCGACATGGCCTTGGGAGGCATCACCGGCGCGGACATATGCGCCAGAATCCGTCGGCGCACTCCGACGATCGGCTTGGTGTGCGTCACCTCCTATGACCTTGATCCATATCGGCAAGACGCGGTCGAGGCGGGCGCACAATGCCTGATAGCCAAAGATGACATCGTCAAAGAGCTCCCGCAGGCCATACGATGCGCGGCACAGGGCGAGCCCGTCCCCGGCACCGGATTCCCCACCGCACGGGAAGCCAATCGCAAACTCAACGAAGGACACGCGACCGAGGGCCGGCTGCCGGAAAACGACAAGCCATCGCTGTCCTCCAGGGAACGGGACGTACTGCGCCTCTACGCGCATGGATCATCCACCGACGAGATAGCCGCGCTCCTGAATGTCAGCAAGGGCAGCGTCTTCACCTACGTCAACAGGGCATGCCGCAAGCTCCATGCCGCCGACCGCAAGGAGGCCCTCGCCATATGCGCCCGATACGATCTGCTCTGAACCGTATACACCACCCAGCCATACTGGCCGCGGGGCTGGTCCTCGCAGTGGCGATCCCTGTAGAGATGGGCGTGTACTCATCCCAGAACCTGCTGTCATGGTCGACCATACGCATATCGCTGCTCGTCGCCGTCCTGTGCGCCATGCTCGGAGCGGCACCGGTATGGGCCGCCTGTCTGCTGTTCGCGGTCTCAGGATACGCGTTGCTGTGGCTGTTCTCGCCGTTGACGACCATCATGATCGCCGCACTGACCTCCATAGCGGTCCTCTCGTTCGTCAAACCCCGCCTTGGAGCCGCTTCCGCACTGGCGGCCCTCGCCGCCCTCGCCGCGAACAACATGCAGAACAACCTCACCTCGTCGAACATCGTAGGCATGATCATCATGTGCCTATGCCCATTGTCGCTGGGGTTCAGTCTCAACCTGCTGTTCGCCCAACGGCAGGCGACCGCGACACTCAGGCAACGACTCGACCGCGAACACACGGCGCGTCACCTGCACGATACCATCAGCAACGACCTCGCCTACATGATCCTGCGCATCGACCAGGCAAGCCGCAGTGATTGCCCCGCCGATCGGGAGCAATATCAGCGCCAACTCACCGATCTGCGCGCCATCGCCGAAACGGCGCTCGACCACACCCACCAGGTGATACGACAACTTGAACGCACCGACAAACCAGACGATTGCAGCCGCATCGTCAAAACAAATAACGACGACAAAACCGACAGGAAAATCGAACAGCAGCGTGAACGGCTTGACGGCATCATTCAATCGCAACGACGTCGCCTTGGCGGCCTCGGATTCCAAGGTGACGACATCCTCGGGACGTTCGACCATCCACTGGCGGACGACATCCTCGACCTTCTCGAAGGACTGCTCAACGAACTGTACGCGAACATCGCCAAGCACGCCGCCCCGCACGAATGGTACGCCGTCACGATCTCCTTCGACCGGCGGCACGTCATCATTTCGGCAAGCGACGTACTAAAGGACGAAGCGGTACGGCTCGGACTCGGCAGCGGCCTCAAGAGATACCGAACCGTTATCGAATCCATGTCCGGGACGTTCGACATCACCGATGATTCCGACAACTGGAACGCGAACATCACCATTCCATTGTCTGTAACACGCCGGTAAAGGGAATGACGGCCTCCAGCTGCCAGTGGGCTTGTTCGGTGTCCGGCTGGCTTGCGCTGGTGTGTGTTCTTCGAGCGAGTCGATGACCTCGTGCGTGTGGCCCATGGCCCGGCTGGCGGCGTCGCGCAATTCGTCGAGCTGTTGCTGGTATTCGTGTTCGTCGGCGGGCATGCCGTCGGTCCCGGCGTGACCATCGGGACATCCAGCATGAGGATTACGCCCGTGACAAGCGCCGGCCACAGGAACCGGTCCGGGCGGAACATGCCGCCGACCAGGCCGGCAAGCACAGCCAGAGCCAACATGATATCGCGCACGGTCGCGGTGCCGGGGACCCGTGCCGCCATCGAGAACACGTACTCCGCGAGCACCGCCACGGACAATACGGCGCAGGACGCCGCGATCACCGGATGCCCGGCATGCCGCAGGCCAAGCCGGTCGGAAAGCCGGGGCAGAGCAGATCGTATCTGGCGCATGCGTCCAGCACCTCCTTGCGGCTGGCGACTCCCAGCTTGTCGGCCACGCGGTGCACGTACGTGAACACGCTGCCCGTCCCGCCGCTCCTGCGACGGATGCGCCGGCACACGTCAGCGCCCGTGATTTTTTCCCCCCAACGCCATATCCAACACCAGCGCATCCGGCCTGGTATGCGGGTTATGGCAATGCTCGATCGCCACCGCGGGCGAACCCGTGCCCCACATGACATGGAAGTCCTTGGACACGGCCGAGATCATCGCGCACATCGCATCCAGGGCGAACGGATCATTGTCCAATACGGGCGATACGGATCGACCGCGCCGCAGCCCCGGTCATGTCATCATGTCCCATGCCGCTCATCGTGGCCACGGTCGCAGCCGGACAAAACCTGCTATCATGCGATTACTTGACACGATGTTGCGCTTGCGGGCGCGAACGGGCCTGTCTCGTTAAGTGTGTAACTGGCGTTTTCATTGTTGTGTTCCCTCGCTTGGCCAGCGGTCGGCGAAGGTGATGGCAAAGGCGTTGAGCGCGGGCTTCCGGCGCGCGCTCCATCGTATCCGTCCCTTGCCGGTGGGGTCCAGCGAGCGGACGGTCAGGTACATGCACTTGAGCGCGGCCTGCTCGTCGGGGAAGTGGCCGCGGGCGCGGATGGAGCGCTTGAATCTCGCGTTGAGCGATTCGATGGCGTTGGTCGTGCAGATCACGCGCCGGATCTCCACGTCATAGTCCAGGAACGGTATGAACCGTTCCCACGCGTCCATCCACAGCCTGCGGATCGCGGGATATCTCGCCTCCCACTTGTCCAGCATCGCGTCGCGGGCCGCCGCCGCGGTGTAGATGGGTTTGACATCGCGTTTGATGGCGTCCCAGTCCTTCTTCGACGCGTGGCGGAACGTGTTGCGCAGCAGATGCACCACGCAGGTCTGCACGATGGCCAGAGGCCATACCGCGCCCACCGCGTCGGGCAGGCCTTTGAGCCCGTCGCAGATCAGGAAGAACACATCGTCCACGCCCCGGTTCTTCAGCTCGGTGAGCACCGACAGCCAATAGCGTGCGCCCTCCGCGGCGGGCGACGCCCAGATGCCCAGCACGTCGCGGCCGCCCTCCAGATCCACGCCAACGGCCACGTAGAACGCGCGGTTGGCGACCTGCCCGTCGCGCACCTTGACGACGGTCGCGTCGATGAACACGGCCGCGTACACACGATCCAGGGGACGCGAGCACCATTCGTCCTTCTCGGCCACGACCCGCTCGGTGATGCGACTGACGGTCTCCCTGGACACGTCCGCCCCGTAGATCTCCTGGAAGTGGGCGCTGATCTCGCCGGTGGTCAGGCCCCTGGCATACAGGGACAGCACCACCTCGTCCACCCCGGGCAGCCGCCGCTGCCGTTTCCTGACGACGACCGGCTCGAACGAGCCATCGCGGTCTCGCGGCACCTCGATCCCGACCGGACCTACCGAATCGGTGACCACGGTCTTGGCGGTGGTGCCGTTGCGCGTGTTCGCGGCCCTGCCGTCCTTGGATTTCTTGTGCTTGGCGCGGCCCAGGTGCTCGGTCATCTCCTCGTCCAGGGCCGTCTCCAGCACGCTTTTGGTGAACTGTTTGAGCAGTCCGTCGGGCCCTGTCAGGTCCAGTCCTTTTTCCTTGGCCATGCGCACGAATGTGAGCGCCGCCTCCCGCTCGGCGTTGCGTTTTTCCGCGTCCGGCTTCTTCGTCGGTGTCATGTTTCCCCTTGTCCCAGCAGACATCGTCCACCAGCCTTTCCGACCGGCCACACGACCGGCCAGTTAAGGCCAGTTACACACTTCGAGAGACAGTCCCGCGCGAAGGATTGAATTGGACTAACGGGTTTTATGTAGGGATGCCGAGGAGGACAACCATGAATCAGGGGAGGGCTCGACTGGAACGAATTCGGTGATGGAGGGCTTTGCGAAATCCCCGGTCAATCGATTTGCTGACTGGTTGGGATGGGGATTCGTCTTCCTCGGAGCGGGTATAGGAGCGTTTCTGGGTGTCGTCGCGTACGTTCAACACTGGATTAGCTGACGGCTTCGAATAGTTCTCCGACCGCTTCTCGGATTTGCCGGGTGGCATGAGGTTTTCGACCGCTCACGTAGTGGCGGCGACCTCACGCTAATCAGTAATACACACTTTGATCTAGCAGACCCTACGGCTAAGGCTAGGAGGCCGACGATGGGAAACCGCGTATGGAAAGGTGAACCTTCCGCCGGTGGCCGGGCCGGAACGATCATCGCTTTGGGCATCGCGGTGTTGGTAGTGGCGGGAGTATGGTTCGGATGGACTCGATACTAGGGCTATAGTCCGGTTTCGAATCTGTCGCAGACGTTCTCGATCTCATTTTCCGAGGATGCGCGGGCAATCGTCAGCAAGGACGAGGAAAGCTTTCATGGGGACGGATACCGGGTACGTGAAGGTCGCCGCTGACCCAGAACAAGTCGACGGCACCATTCTGGACGGCAGGGATTACTCCAGTGGCCAACTGCCCCAGGAGAACATCCGCATAATCAAGGAAGCGGATGCGACCCTGCGATTGAACCTGGGAACACAGCTCGATGCGCTCTACGACCGGCCTCATAAGGAGATAACCAACGAGGGCGGCACGCTGATCATCATCCATGATGCCGATTCCTCGGAATGGCATTTCTTCGAATGCCTCGTCTGAAAGCTGAGCACTCCCGAAACATATGCGATTGTCCTGAAGAAGAGCCCAGACCAACCAAGCCCCGATTATCCAGATAAAAAGAAACCCCCAGTGCATCACGGCTGAGTCGAAGACCGTCCGGAGAGGCCCTTTGGGGGAATTCTTGATATATCATAATGAGCCATGAGCCGACAGTCAAATTCAACAACTGATTTCCTCTCACGGACTCCAAGGAAAGGAAGTCCGCGGGAGAAGGCGCTGCGCGCGTGCATTACCGATGAACGGCTTGCCACCTACAATTATGAGGCTCAAAGACGTTCATGCCCAGCGCTAGAGCTGTACCTGTGGGATCACGACATGGCCAGCGCCTGTATGGGCGACATCGCCATCCTCGAGGTCGCTCTGCGCAACCGCATGGACCGGCAACTCTCCCTCCTCGCTCTGGAGCAGAATGGCACTGAAGACTGGTATATGGCAGGGCTACAATTCGATGACCGAACCCAGTACCAGATTCGTGAAGCGTGGAACCATCTCACCCCGCACCAGCGAAAAAATCATACGCATGGCCATCTCATAGCGTCATTGACATTCGGATTTTGGCGCAATCTCTTGGAAGACGGCGGAACAATCCACACGAAGTGGCCAGACCAGCGCCGTGCAGATTATGAGAACGATTTATGGCGCAAAGGACTCGATAAGACATTCTCCAATGGGCGCCAGTATGCCCGTGCAGTGGAAGAACGCTGGACGAGAAAGTACGCGCTGGATATCGTAAAAACAGTGCATGCCCTGCGTAATCGGGTCGCTCACCATGAGCCGCTTGTCAACGGCATACCTCTGCCGGGTGAGAATCGACGGATTGCATTGGAGAATGCGACGCAGGCGTGCTTCGCTCTGGCGATGATCCTGGACCGAGACCTACACGCATGGTTGATGGATAACAGCAAGATGAAACTTGTGCTCGAACACGAGCTGAAGCCTAATGAATAGGTAGTGAGTATCGTTTTCGCCAATCATCTCTTCAGTGGGAATGGCAATGAGCTGCAGCGACACCAACAGATTCCTTAGGATCCGACACCGGCACGTCCGGCCTGGTATGCGGGTTATGGCAGTGCTCGATCGCCACCGCGGGCGAACCCGTGCCCCACATGACATGGAAGTCCTTGG
>OIZU01001493.1_pt1 | contig 12273 bp, 6 predicted proteins | sample 1588661 | NCBI WGS metagenome assembly OIZU01 (sample SAMN03283257) | human gut metagenome | biome: human-associated habitat; material: feces | host: Homo sapiens | place: USA | collected 2013 | reverse complement strand
AATATGGAATACTAGATGTTAAACATATAGAAGATAGAGTATACAAAGTAAAAGACATGGTAGAAAAACCATCTGTAGAAGAAGCACCATCAAACGTAGCTATACTTGGAAGATATATAATAACTCCAGCAATATTTAATATATTAGAAAATCAAGAACCAGGAAAAGGTGGAGAAATACAGTTAACTGATGCCCTAAAAACTTTAGGAAAGCAAGAAGCAATATATGCATACAACTTTGAAGGAAGAAGATATGATGTAGGGGATAAGTTAGGATTTTTAGAAGCCACAATAGACTTTGCTTTAAAAAGAGACAACCTAAGAGATGACTTACTAAATTATATGAGAAAAATTATAGAAAGGTAGTGATGCAATGGCTGTTTTAGTAACTGGTGGAGCAGGGTATATAGGAAGTCATACATCTATAGAGCTTTTAGAAGAGGGATATGATGTAGTAATAGTGGACAACTTATGCAATAGTGACAAGATAGTATTAGAGAGAATAAAAGAGTTATCAGGAAAGACTCCTAAATTCTATGAAATAGATATAACAGATAAAGAAAAAATGGAAGTTGTATTTAAAGAAAATGAAATAGATTCAATAATACACTTTGCAGCACTTAAGGCTGTTGGAGAATCAGTTTCAATGCCAATGGAATACTATTCAAATAATATAGGGAGTACATTAGTATTATTTGAGCTTATGAAAAAATACAATGTAAAAAACTTTGTATTTAGTTCATCAGCTACAGTATATGGAGATCCTGAGACATTACCAATAGTAGAGGATTCTTCATTATTTGTTACAAACCCTTATGGAAGAACTAAGCTTATGGTAGAAGATATGCTAAGGGATATATGCTTTGCAGATAAAAGTTTAAATGTAGCAATACTTAGATACTTTAATCCAATAGGTGCACATAAGAGTGGTAGAATAGGTGAAGAGCCAAATGGAATACCTAATAATATAATGCCATACATAACTAAGGTTGCAGTAGGTCAGCTTCCATACTTGAATGTATTTGGAGATGATTATGATACTGTTGATGGAACTGGGGTAAGAGATTATATACATGTACTTGACTTATCTCATGGTCATGTTAAGGCATTAGAAAAGTTATCAGAAAATCCAGGGCTTGTTACATATAATTTAGGAACAGGTAAAGGATACAGTGTACTTGAGTTAGTTAATGCATTTTCAAAGGCTAGTGGAAAAGAAATACCGTATAAAATAACTGAAAGAAGACCAGGGGATATAGCAGCTTGTTATGCAGATCCAACAAAGGCAGAAAAAGAACTTGGTTGGAAAGCTAAGTATGGAATAGATGAAATGTGTGAAGATTCATGGAGATGGCAAAGCCAAAACCCTAATGGATATAAGAAATAGAGAGAGCTTAAATTGAGCTCTTTTTTTATTTATAAAAAATTTATCTATAAAGTGCTAAAAAAATAAGCACTTTATTTTTTTTCGTCAAAATATACATAAAAAAATATCACAAAAAACTTTCAAATGTTGAAAACACCAAGAACAACACTAAAGGAAAAACAATAAATTTATCAAAATATTAAAGAGCGAAGAGGGGGGGAGTAAAATTGAAACAAAAAATAAAAAGATACATAACCATGATGCTTTCAATAATACTAATAGGTGTATCTATACCTGTAACAAAGGTAGAAGCAGCAACAAAACATCTGATAATAATCAACACAAAAACTAATAAACTAGGGTATTTTGTAAATAACAAACAAGTAAAAACATTTCCAGTAGCAACAGGAAAAGCAAGCACACCAACACCAACAGGAAAAAGTAAAATCGTAAATAAAATAAAAAATAGACCATACTACTCAGGTGGAATACCTGGTGGAAGTCCTAGAAATCCACTTGGAGATAGATGGTTAGGATTACATATAAGAGGAACTTATGGGACAACTTATGGAATACATGGAAATAACAATGAAAGTTCTATAGGAAAGCATGTATCTGGTGGATGTATAAGAATGTATAACAGTGATATAAGATGGTTATTTGATCAAATACCAAATTATAGTGATGTAATAATAAAAAATAGTAATCAAAGCTTTAAACAAATAGCGGCTGAGTATGGAATAACTTTAGAGGATGATAATATTACTACAGGGTGGAAAACAATAAATGGTAAAAAATATTACTACAATGCAAAAGGACAAAAGGTGACAGGATTCCAAACTATAAACAATAATAAATATTACTTTGATGCAAACGGAGTAATGCAAACAGGATGGCAAGAAGTAGTTAAAGGAAGAAGAAGTTACTTTGGAACTGATGGAGTAATGAAGATTAAGTGGCAAGTAATAGATGGAAAGAAATATTACTTAAATCCACTAAATGGAGTAGCATTAAGATACTGGCAAGAGCTAGATGGTAATAGATACTACTTTGGAAGTGATGAGGTATTAAGAACAGGGTTTAAAGAAATAAATGGTAAGAAGTATTACTTTGATGGAAATGGAGTAATGCAAACAGGATGGCAAGAAGTAATTAAAGGAAGAAGAAGCTATTTTGGGGAAGATGGAGTAATGAAAACTAAATGGCAAGAACTAGATGGTAAAAAATATTATTTAAATCCACTTAATGGAGTAGCACTTAGATATTGGCAAGAAATAGATGGTGAAACATATTACTTTGGATCTGATGAAGTAATGAGAACAGGATGGCAAGAAATAAATGGACATAAATACTACTTTGGAAATGATGGAATAATGGTAAAAGGAGCACAAATAATAAATGGAAATCAATACTATTTTGATGAAAATGGAGTAATGCAATCTGGTAAATGATACCGTAGTAGAAAATCATAAACACTTATGATAGACTTAATAAATAAAAATAAATCATCTTAGGGAGGAAAATGTGCAATACTTAAAAATAATGATATTGTCAATGTTACCTGTGGCAGAGTTAAGAGGAGCAATACCTATTGGAATAGCAATAGGTTTAAATCCAATAGGGGTTTATATAGTAAGCGTTGTTGGATCTACACTAGTATCAATACCTTTAATATTAACATTTAGGCATATAATACATTTTTTAAGAAACATAACAATATGCGAAGGTTTAGTAAAAAAAGTTGATAGAAAAATAGAAGCAGGAATGAAGAAGTTAAAGAATGTATCAATACTGGGAATTGTACTATTTGTAGGTGTGCCACTTCCAACAACAGGAACATGGACGGCATCTGCAATAGCATCAATTTTAAAGATGAGAATAAAAAATGCATTATTAGGAGTGCTACTTGGAAATATGATGTCTGGGATAATAGTATCAGCATTAGCACTACACTTAATATAAATTTCTATAAAAAGAGTATCGCTTTAGTGATGCTCTTTTTATTTTATAAAAATCTAGTCAATATAGTTAAAAATAAAGTATAAAAAAATTAAAAATATTGTTTAAAAAATAACTAATCATAAAATAAAAAAGAAATAAAATGTAAAATGATGGTAAAAAATGCAAGTGAAAATAAAAAATAAACATAACAAAATACGACATAAATACGACAAGATTACGACAAAAAGCAACAAATGGTAAAAATAGACTTAAATAATGAAAAATCAAATGATTTCCTAGAAAAAATATTCAAAAATGCAAAAAAAGCTATTGACTTTTGTATAAAAATGTCGAACGAAAATTGCATAAAATTTGTCAAAAAATATTGAATTACCCAAAAATGTATATTAATATAGGTCCTGTGAGAGATACGAATATTAGATGTTATTAAATAAATACAAAAAGATATTCGGAGGAAATTATATTATGAAAAAGAAAATGGCAATTATAATGGCAGGGGCAACAGTTGCTACTTCAGTAGCACCAGCATTTGCTGCACAAGAAAATCAAATAACTCTTAGAATAGATTCTAAGAATGAAGCAGCAGTAAAGGAATTAACTGATAAATTAAGAGAAGCTTCAGAACTTAAGTATGAAGATGCTAAGTTAGAATCAACTAAAAATACTAACGTATACGATATAAAAGTAAATGGTCAAGCTTTTGTAAATGCAAGTGAATTAAACCAAGCAATATCAAAATTAGCTGAAGGTACACAATTAACAGTTACTGTAAAAGATAACGGACACCAAATATTAGATGGTAAAGTTGTAGATTACACAGTAGAAGAATATACTTCAGTAAAAGAGATATTAGATGCTCTTCAAGGTAAGGGATTATATGTTACAAATACAACAGATTCTGTAACAATAAAAGAAACTGAAAAGTCATCTGCATCTGTAGTTGTAAGACCTGGAGATAAGAAATTAGATTTCAATGAAAAATTAACAGATGATAAAGGTCAATTAATAGGATTTAAAAACAAATTAACTAAAATAGATGTAGTTGAAACTATGGTTATAACTGTTAAAAATGTTAATGAAATAGATGTAAATGATTTATTTGATGGAGTTAGATTAACTTCAAAAGGTATGGAATTAGTAGAAGCTTTAAATAAAGATAAAGAAGCTACATTATCTCAATTACCAGAACTTCCAGGATTTAATGCTGAAGTTGATGGATTAACAAGATTAGATATAACAGTAAATAAGAAGACTATAACAGTTGCTGGTGAATTCAGAACAATGAAGGAATTCAGAGCGGTATTAGAAAATAGAGCAGACATGACTATAAGCTCATTAGCTGGAGATGATAGATTTGCAACTGCTATAGAAGTAAGTAAAGCAGGATTTGAAGATGGACAAGCTGGTGCAGTAGTATTAGTTGGACAAGATGCAATAGTTGATGGATTAGCAGCAGCACCATTAGCAAAAGCTAAAAAGGCTCCAATATTATTAGCTAAAAAAGATGGATTAACTGAAGAAGTAGAAAAAGAAATGTTAAGAGTTCTTGGAACTACAGGTTTAGGAAATAAGACTATATACATAGTTGGTGGAGAAAGTCAAATATCTAAAGAAGCAGAAGCTAAATTAGCTAAATTAGGAACAAAAGTTGTAAGATTATCAGGAGATGATAGATATGCTACATCATTAGCTATAGCTGAAGAAGTAACTAAGGAAGAAAAAAAATTAAAGCCTGCTTTCGTAGTTGGTGGTGAAGGTGAAGTTGATGCTATGAGTATAGCTGCACATGCTGCCAAAGAAGAAGCTCCAATAGTTGTAGTAAACAAAGATGTAGTAAGTGAAGATGCTAAAGAATTCATGGCTGACAGAGAAATTGTAGTAGTTGGTGGAAAGAGTTCAGTATCTGAAGAAGTTGTAGCGGAATTAGATGTATTAGATAAAATAGAAAAGAATGTAAAGAGATTAGCAGGAGATGATAGACAAGGAACTAACGCTGCTGTTATAAATGAATACTACAACAAGAATCATACTACAGCATTCGTAGCTAAAGACGGATATGTTGGTGGAAAGAGCCAATTAATAGATGCTTTAACTGCTGCTCCTTTAGCTGGAAATGCAGGTGCTCCAATAGTATTAGCTACTAATAATGTAACTGTAGAGCAAAAAGAAGCTGTACAATCAAACTTCAAAGGTGTTAAGAAGATAGTTCAAATAGGACAAGGTATAGCTGATTCAGTAATAACTAAAATAGCTGAAATAGTAAAAGGTAACTAATTAATATAGATTAAAAGCGTAAACATAATGTTTACGCTTTTTTATTATATATAAATATATGTTAAATAAAAAATACATCTATTGATATACATTCAAAAATGATATACAATTAGAATATAGTGGTAAAATGTACCAAAAATATACAAAAAAATAGGGTGAGAAATATGTTAAAAAGAAAAAAAGAAATCATAGCAAAAGTTATGGCGACAACAATGTTAGCATCAACATTAACATCTACATTTACAACAAATGTAAGTGCAGCAGAGCCACAAACTAAAGCAACAGTATCAGAAACTACTATAGCAGGAGATGACAGATACAAAACAGCAGTAGAAATAAGTAAAAACTACAGCTCAACATCAAAACATGCTGTAATAGTAAATGGACAAAAAGGAATAGTTGATGCATTGACTGCAACTCCATATGCATCACTAAAAAAAGCTCCAATACTTATGACTCAAAGTACAAAATTAAATGCAGATACTAAAAAAGAGTTAACAAGACGTGGAGTAAAAACAGTTGACATAGTTGGGGGAGTAAACTCAGTAAGTGATGCGGTAAAAGCTGAGATAGAAGCTATGGGTATAACTGTAAACAGAATAGCTGGAAATAGTAAATATGAAACATCTTTAGAAGTGGCAAAAAGAATAGATGCTATATCTGATGTATCAAAAATAGCTGTAGCTAATGGAGAAGTATTGGCTGATGCTGTAAGTGTTGCAGCTCCTGCAGCTCAAAATAAGATGCCAATAATACTTGCACATCCGACAAATGGATTAGATGCAAAAACTAAAGCATTCATAGATGGGGAATCAATAAGTAATTCTTATGTTATAGGTGGTACTAGTTCAGTATCAACAGCAACTCAAAATTCGTTACCAGGAACTAAGGAAAGGTTAGCGGGAACAGGAAGACAAGAAACAAATGCTGCTGTAGTTAAGAAATTCTACACAAGCTCATCATATGATAATATATATGTAGCAAAATCAGGGCAAGTTGTTAAGGCAGATGAAATAGCAGATGCATTAGCTGCTGGAGTACTTGCTGCAAGCAACCAAGACCCTGTTATATTAGTTGGGAAAACTCTAGCAAATGATCAAAAGACTTTATTAGAAGGTAAGAAATTTACTAAAATAACTAAGGTTGGTGGTGAGATACCTACAGCTAGTATAGATGCTATAAAAGCAACTCAAAATGACCCAGAAGCGATAGTTAGTGGAGTTACTTTAGTTAATTATAAAACTATCAAAATAACAGGAAAAGAATTAAATAGAATAGATAAATCAAAGGTTTCTATAAGTGGAAATACTACAAGTTCATATACAGCTAATAGTGCAGGAACAGAAGCTACTGTAGAATTTGCTAATGCATTTAGCAATGGAACAAATACAGTTAAGGTTACTAGCAACTTAGGAAATGTAACAAGTCATACTTTTACGTATAACTCTCAAATAAGTAGTGTAGAGGCTATAACTTCTGAAATAGGAACAGGAGCTAATGGAGCTATACAATACTTAGAATTCACAGTAAATGGTGGACAAAAGAGAACTGTAGAAGAGCTAAAAGCACTTGGATGGAAAGTAGAATTTAAGTCATCAAGTGATATATTCTACTCATCAGCAACTTTAAATTCTAATACATCATTAGATGGTAAGTTAAGAACTAAAAACGCAGATAACGGAAGTACACCATTTGTAAAAGACCAAGTATATGATTATGAAGTTGTATTAACAAAAGGTTCAGAAAAAATAAAATCAGGATTAAAAGCATTTAGAGTAGTAGACAAGAGTGTACAATACAAAGAAATAAAGTCTTTTGATATTAAATTAAATAATGATGTAAAAATAAAGAGTAATAAATTAGTAGTAGGAGAAACAGCTGACCTTATAAATTTAGAAGTTGTAGATGCAAATAACAATACAGCAAAACTAGATAATGCTGATAATTTTACAGTAACATCATCAAACCCAGCAGTAGTAAGTGTAAATAGCGTAAGTGATAAAAATAAGCTAAATGCAAACTCAACAGGTACAGCAGAAATAACTATAAAAGGTGGAACAGCAACTAAGAAATTTACAGTAACTGTAGTTTCTGATGCACGTAAAGTATCAAATGTTTCATTATCAAAAAGTACAATTTATTTATCTGCAAATAACCATGGAGAAATAGAAGCGACTGTAAAAGATCAATATGGAGATTTATTTAAAGGATATGAGCTTATAAAGGATATTACAACTATAAAATCAGGAAATGAAGACGTAGCTACTATAAACAAGACAGATGCAACAAATAAAGAAGGAAAGACTACTATTATTATAAATGCAAGTAATGTTTTAAAAAATATTAATGGAAGCTTAGCTATAAAAGAAAATGATAAAACAATAGCTACAATATCTGTATATGTTTCAACAGTTACAGAAGCAACTAGTTGGAAATTAGAAAATGAAATTGGAAAAGATAATATACTAGATTTATACACTCCAACAGGAAAAGAAGATGATAACATATTAAACTTAACTCTTAATGGATATAATGGAAGTTACTTAATTGGTAAAGTAGATGATGATATAAATATACATACCTCAGGAAGTATAGACAAAACAGGTTATGTAGTTACATCTACAAATTCAAATGTTGCAAAAATTACAAGTACAGAAGATGGAAATATAACAGTCAAAGCACTTAAAGATGGAAGTGCTACTATAAGACTTTACAAAGATGGTTCAGAAAAAAGTTCATTTAGTGTAACTGTAAAAGATAGTACACCAAAAATAACTGAAATATCTACAAAATCTGTAAATACAGTAGATAAGGTGAATAGTGGATTTGATGTTATAAATGCACTACTAAATATTACAGAAGTAAATGAAGATAAAACTGTGGTGGGTGGTTTGACGATAAGTGGAACTACAGAAGAAGTGTTAATGGGTTATGATGAAAATGAACGAATAGTTTTATATGTTGAGAAAGAAGATTCTGGATATAGTAAAGAGAAAGATTTATTATTAGCAACAATAGACGTAACGACAGACTTTGGTGCAGCTGTAACTAAAGGTAAAGTAAATATAGAAAGTAATAAAAATGGAAATATAATAGTTAAGATATTTAGAGGAGAACATCCAGAAGATACTTCTAATCCATCAAATCCATTCAAAGTAGAATTGATAAAAGTTGATACAAGTAACTAATTAAAATATAGGATGTGTAGATAATTTTGTGTATTCTATAGCAAAATTAAAGAACAATAAATACTTATTTTGAAAGGGGCTGTCGCATGAATGGTTTTGCATTTCCATGTGGCAGTTCTTTTTTTGCTTATTTTTTCTGGATTTTTTAGCTGATCTATATTTGATACTGATTTGATTTTTAAAATGGAATAATTTATAAATTTCAAAATTAAGAAATATTTTTAAGAGGATAAATATACACACTACATTTATTATTCATTATTTTATTGTGTAATTTATAGATATTAGGGGTTAACGTCACAAGTATATATTCTGAGAGAATATTTCTATTACCTCTACTTAGAAATCTTTTAAAGTTCATATTATGCTTTATTTGAGCTAAAGTTCCTTCTGCCTGGATACTTCTATTCATCCTAAGTTCACACCATTGTGAACTAGTAATCCTTTCTAAATTCTTCCTTTAATTTTTTATATTTATAATAAAAATATAAATTTAAGTTTATTGATTTGTATGCTTTATTATAATAAAGGCTATTTTGAATTTATACAGATTAAATTATAGTGAATCTTAATTTTATATTTAAATTATTATACAAAAAAAACGACAAAATTAAACATAAAATATAATAATAATTTAAGAAATAAATGATGCAAGTTTTAAAAAGTAGAAAAAGACAAAATATAACAGAAAAATAATATATAAATTTAAAATAATAAGATGCATTAGAAAAAAATGTGAAAAAAAGTAAGAAAAACAGGAAAAATGTAGAAAATAATTCATTGAAAATAATTTATTAATATACTACTATTAGTGTGTGAGAGATACGAGAAATACAACGGAAAATACATAAAGAGATGTAATTATTATATAATATTTGGGAGGAATACAATATGTTAAAGAAGAGAAACATAGCAATGGTTATGGCTGCTGCTACTGTTGCAACTTCAGTTGCTCCAGTATTCGCTGCAGTTGAAAATCAAAATGTAGATGAAGCTACTTTAATAGCTAAAGTAGAAGAAATGTTAAACACAAAATATAGTAACTCAAGAGAAGATGGAGATGGAAACTTATCAACTCAAGCTACTGGTGTTAATGCATACAAAAACTCTGTATATCAAATAACAGCAACAGCTCCAACAGCTACAGCTATAAATGAAGAAGTTAAGAGTGTAAGTCATTTAAAGGAATTAATAGAAAAAGTTAAAGTAGAAAAAAAAGTTTTAACTTTAGCTGTAGTAGATAAAGGGCATAAAATAGTTGATGGTAGTATAGAGGCTACAGAAGTTAATGATAGATTAACATATGCAGCTACAGCAGATTCTACAAAAGGTCATGTACTTTTACCAACTGCAGGTCCTATAGGTACAGTAGGTACTGTAGATGCAGGTCAAACTAAAATAACTTTAGCAAATGGTAATGAAATAGAAATAGCTATAGGGCAATATGCTTTTGATTTAAATAAACCAGTTGATGCTAATGGAAATGTTATAGATGCAAATACAACAGATGCAGCTACACAAAGAAGAGTAGTTGGATTTGAAATGGCAGTAGATACAGTAAATGGACAAATGGAAAGAGATTTAGGTTCAAAAGCTGTAGTTAACTTAGTATACAACAATAAAGATACTAAAATAGAAAAAGAATTATCAAACTTAATAACTGAAGATGGATACACTGAAGAAGGTGCTAAATTTGTAAATACTTTATTAGCAGCTAAAGTAGCAAATAGCGCAAGCCCATTATCAGTTGTAAAAAATGGAGTTAGATATAATATAGGTTATGCAACAACTACTTCTGTTACAGCTGTTAAAGAAGGTGGATATGAGTTTACAGTTAACTTAGAAGCTGTTAAAGCTGGAGAAACACTATCAGGAATAACAACAAACGTAGAAATAACTGTAAAATCAGATTCACAAAAAGATTTAGCTGACTTAGAAACATATATAAGAACTAAAACAACTGTTACAGATGATGTTGTAGCTGGAAAAATAACTAAACTTGCTGGTGAAAGTAGATTTGAAACTGCTGTTGAAGTTAGTAAAGAAGCTTATCCAACAATAGCAGTATCAGGAGCACAGACAGCAGCAGGAGCTGTAGTATTAGTTGGTGAAAATGCGATAGTTGATGGATTAGCAGCAGCACCATTAGCAGCTCAAGAAGATGCTCCAATATTATTAACTAAGAAAGATACTGTTCCAACAGAAACTATGAAGGAAATAAAAAGATTAGTTCAAAAGGGTTCTGATATATACTTAATAGGTGGAGAAAATACTATATCTAAAGAAGTAGAAGCTGAATTAGTTAAAGAAATGAATGCTAATATAATAAGACTATCAGGTGATGATAGATATGCAACTTCTTTAGCAATAGCTGAAGAAATAACTACACCTAATTCTAGAGCTTTCGTAGTTGGAGGAGAAGGATTAGCAGATGCTATGTCTATAGCTGCTATAGCTGCAGATGACACTACTGCTGTATCTCCTATAATAGTTACTCCAAAAGAAGGATTAACTAAAGATGCTAAGTCTTATATAAAAGATACTGTTGCTATAACATCTGTTGATGTAATAGGTGGAGAAAGCAATGTATCTACAGACGTATTAAAAGATATAGCTGGAATAAAGAGATCTGGGGTTGAATTTGGTGCAACTAATGTAGAAAGAGTAGCTGGTGCAGATAGAAATGATACTAATGCTAAGGTTATAAAGAAATACTTCTATACAGAAAATACAAATACAGCTTCATTATCTAATGTATATGTAGCTAAAGATGGAAATGCACAATTAATAGATGCATTAGCAGCAGCTCCTTTAGCAGGTAAACATCAAGGTGCTATAGTATTAGCTACAAATGATTTAACTAAAGCTCAAAATGCTGCAGTTAAAGTATCTATAACTGGAACTAAGACTTTAACTCAAGTTGGAGGAGGTATAGCTTCAACTGTAGTATCTAAATTAGTAGAATTATTAGGATTATAAGATAATCTTTAATATATAAATAAAAGAAGGTTTCTCTTTTGAGGAATCTTCTTTTTATTTTACACCTAACTGATAAATATCTAAATTATGGTATAATATAACAAAAAAATAGTAATAGAGGTGTAAAATGAAAAAATTTCAACTTGGGTATATGACAATAATAACTTCTCTAATAACCACAAATCTAGCGTTTGGACAATCCATAATAATAAAAGGAAATCAAGAAATAGACAAATTTGTAGAAGAAGTAAATTCATTACTACAAATTAAATATACAGATAGTAGAGAATATGGGGATGTAAATAGCAAAAGTAATAGTGTATATGAAATAAATGCTAATGGTGAAAAAATAGAAAATTCTTTTGACTTAAAATTAAAAATAGAAGAATATATATTAAGGGAAAATGTATTAGATATAGAAATAATAGATAAAGGTCATAAAAAAGAAAATAATGAAATAATATGAAAAGAGTACTCTACATACGATAGATACCAAACTAATGAA
>OIZU01001490.1_pt1 | contig 12308 bp, 11 predicted proteins | sample 1588661 | NCBI WGS metagenome assembly OIZU01 (sample SAMN03283257) | human gut metagenome | biome: human-associated habitat; material: feces | host: Homo sapiens | place: USA | collected 2013 | reverse complement strand
CTGGGCAGAAGAGATAAAATATCTCGTTGATGTCATGTATCCTGATGCAGAAAAAATAATTCTTGTTATGGATAACCTTAACACCCATAAACCGGCGTCCTTGTATAAAAGGTATCCAGCAGATGAGGCAAGACGGATTATCAAGCGTTTGGAAATTCTCTATACACCCAAACATGGAAACTGGCTTGACATTGCAGAAATAGAACGGAATGTAATGACCAGACAGTGTTTGTCACGAACGATTGAAAACATTGCAAGTCTTCGTGAAGAGTTAGCTGCGTGGGAAGTCGAGCGTAATAAAGTCGCAGCAAAAGTTAATTGGTAGTTCCGAACTGCTGATGCAAGAGTGAAGTTGAGTTCATTGTATCCTACGTTTACAACAGCTTCCGAATAGGAAGTTGTTGTAATGCTAAATATCAATGTGCCGGCACACTGGTGGCAGAACGGTTTAGTGACAGGGTTAAATACTTTTTTACACTGAATGAACCACAGTGCTTTGTGGGTCTTGGATTTCTGAATGGAGAACATGCACCAGGTCTGAAAGCACCTCTCAGGGACACTTTTGAAATGGCACATAATGCGATGAAAGCACATGGAAGAGCAGTTCAGATGCTCCGACAGTATGGAAAACAGCCGCTTATTATTGGTCATGCACCTACATGCGGGATGTGTTATCCTGAGACAGAAAAACCGGAGGATATTGAAGCAGCAAGACAGGCTGTGTTTTCTATGCAGTCAGATGACAGAAACTGGACATGGTGTATCATGGTGGTCGGATCCGGTTCTGCTTGGACATTATCCGGAAGAGGGTATGAAACGTTATGAAGCATATCTTCCGCAGATCATGGATGAGGATATGAAGCTGATTTCGGAACCGATTGATGTTTACGGACAGAATATCTACAATGGGAGATGCGTTCGTATGGGAGCAGACGGAAAACCTGAAGATGTGAAACGTTATGAAGGTTTCCTGAAAACAGCAATTGACTGGCCGGTAACACCGGAGGTACTTTACTGGGGACCTAAATTCTTATACGAACGGTATCAGAAGCCGATGTACATTACGGAAAACGGTATTTTCAGTGGTTGCTGATGGATAATTTTGAATGGTCAAAAGGTTATTCGGAACGTTTCGGACTTATATATGTAGATTTCAGAAATCAGCAGCGGATTCTGAAAGATTCCGCATACTGGTATCGAGATGTAATACAGACGAATGGAGAAATGCTGTAAGAAAGTACAGAACAGAAAAAGACTTCTTTATCGGAAATTGGTTGTAATTTTCGAAAAGAGGTCTTTTCTTTGTTTCTTTTGCCAGTTTTTTCTTTTCTGTTTTGGCGGTTTTGTATAACTTAAAAAATTAAGTTGACTGGAAATTAAAAATTAAGTATACTGACAGAGAAAAGAAACGGAAAAATCCATCCAACACAACGGATGAAACAATTTTCGCAGAGACTGCATAACAGAAAGGAGCAGAAATGGCTGTTCAGTTTAATGAAGACAAGAAAATCTTCCGTCTGGATACGGAAACAAGTACTTACTTAATGGGATTAACTCCGGAGGGATATCTGGGACATATTTATTACGGAGACCGCTTATATAAAGCAGCAGAGAATTATATGCTGCGTATGGAGGAGCCACCGTATACACCATCTGTAAACAAAAGAGAGAAATCTTCTTTTCTGGACAGTTTTCCAATGGAATACCCGACCGGAGGAATCGGAGATTACCGTGAAAGCTGCCTGAATGTGCGCAATGAAGCTGGTCAGATGGGATGCGAAATCCACTATGTTTCCCACGAAATTTATAATGGGAAAAAAGCTCTCAAAGGACTTCCGGCATCTTTCGGTACAGAGGAAGAAGTACAGACTCTGGATATCCTCTGCGAAGACGAGATCCTGAGATTGCAGGTAGTGTTAAGCTATTCTGTATTTGAAAAAGAGAACGTGATCACCAGAAGTGTGAAATTAATTAATAAGGGTGATCAGAAGCTTAAAATTGAGAAAATCTACAGTGCATGTCTGGATATGGACAACGAGAACTTTGAGATGTTGACACTTCATGGTTCCTGGGCAAGAGAGCGTCACATTCAGCAGGGACCGCTCCGTTATGGAAAACAGATGGTATCCTCTACAAAAGGAGAATCCAGTCATCAGGAGCATCCCTTTGTGGCTCTGGTAACACCGGGAACCACTCAGCAGCAGGGCAAAGTTTACGGAATGCATTTCGTATATTCCGGGAACTTTATCGGACAGGCAGAGTTAAACCAGTTTGATTCTGTACGTACAGTTATGGGTATCAACAAAGAAGAATTTGGCTGGATCCTGAAAGCAGGAGAAGAGTTCCAGGCACCGGAAGTTGTTATGACTTATTCTCATGAAGGTCTGGGAGAAATGACCAGAAGCTATCATGATTTCTACAGAAACCACATGATCAGAAGTAAATATCTTCATAAGAAGAGACCAATCCTGATCAACAACTGGGAAGCTACTTACTTTGATTTTAACACTGATAAGCTGTTAGATATCGCAAGAGAAGCGAAGTCCTGCGGTATTGAGATGCTGGTTATGGATGACGGCTGGTTTGGCGTGAGAAACAGCGATAACTGTTCTCTTGGCGACTGGAAGGTCAACACAGATAAGATCACAGGTGGTCTGAAACATCTGGTAGATGAAGTAAATAAGATCGGTCTTGAGTTTGGTATCTGGTTTGAGCCGGAGATGATTTCTCCCAACTCTGATCTTTACAGGGCGCATCCGGAATGGGCAATCCAGATTCCGGGAAGAGAAGCAACACAGAGCAGACAACAGTACGTCCTTGATCTTTCCAGATCAGAAGTACTGGATTATGTATATGAGAGCGTGGCTTCTATCTTAAGAAGTGCCAATATTGCTTATGTGAAATGGGACATGAATCGTCAGTTAAGTGACCTGGGAAGCACTTATCTGGGAGCGGAAGAGCAGCAGGAACTTTTCCATCGTTATGTTCTGGGCGTTTATGCACTGCAGGAGAGACTGGTTACAGAATTTCCTGATCTTCTTTTGGAAAACTGTTCCGGAGGTGGTGCACGTTTCGACCCGGGTATGTTATACTATAGTCCACAGATCTGGTGTTCTGATGACACAGATGCCATCGAGCGTCTGATGATCCAGGAAGGAACTTCCCTGATTTATCCGCTGTCCACCATGGGTGCTCACGTCAGCGACTGCCCGAACCATACAGTTGGCAGGGTAACACCTTTTGAGACAAGGGGGCATGTGGCACTGGCAGGTACTTTTGGATACGAACTGGATGTGACAAAGATTCCGGAAGAAGACAGAAAGATGATTCCGGAGCAGACAAAGATGTACCACAAATATCATGAACTGGTACGTGAGGGTGACTACTACAGAATCGCTTCCTACAGAGAGAATCATCTGTATGACTGCTGGGCAGTGGCGTCAAAAGATAAGAGAGAAGTTCTGATGACCTATGTGCATGTTCTGGGTACACCTAATGTGCACAGCAGAAGGATTTTTCTGCAGGGATTTGATCCGGAGGCTGTCTATGCGCTTGAGGGAACAGAGGAAAAATATACAGGCGAGATGTTGATGAAGTGTGGTTTCCTTGTGAAAGGATTCTGGGGAGACTTTAAGAGTAAATTGTATCATTTTGTGAAAGTGACTGAGTAAAGGGATAAGAAAGGACATATAATGTAATGGGAAAAGTAAGAATGGCTGATATTGCCGCAAAGGTAGGAGTCAGCACTGTAACTGTTCATAATGCTCTGGCCGGCAATAAGGGCGTTAGTGATGAGATGCGGGAGAAAATCCAAAAGGTGGCAGACGAGCTGGGTTATCATCAGATGACGGCAGCAGCCAAGCGTGAACGCAACAAAGGCGGTCTGCGCAATATCGGTGTTATTATTTCTGAGAGATATTTGGCTACATATACTACTTTTTACTGGAAAATGTATCAGGAGCTTGCTTTGGTTGCTACTGATAAGAATTGCATGGCTGCAGTGGAAATACTGAAGCGGGATATGGAGGAGAATTTCATCCTTCCGAGAATTCAGGAAGAGCATACTGTGGATGCTCTGATTGTAATGGGGGAAATCAGCAGGGAATATATTCATTTTATGAAGAAACATACAGATATGCCGGTGATATTTCTGGATTTTTATGACAAAGAACTGGCTAAAGATGCAGTTATTGCGGACAATTTTTATGGTATGTATCTGATGACTGAATATCTGTTTGAACAGGGGTTTACAAAGATGGCTTATGTTGGTTCTATTCATGCCACCAGCAGTATCATGGATCGTTACTGTGGTTTTTATAAAGCTCAGTTAGAACATGGACAGATTCTTCCGGAGGAATGGCTGATCGAAGACCGTGATGAAAAAGGTTCTACGCATATTAAGCTGCCACAGCATATGCCGGAAGCCTTTGTATGCAATTGTGACCTTACTGCCGGAATACTGATTCTGGAACTGGAGAAACAGGGATATCGTGTACCGGAGGATATTTCTGTAGTCGGTTTCGATAATTACCTGTATCCTGGATTCCCGGATAAAAAGATTACCAGTTATGAGGTAAATACCCTGGTAATGGTAAAAGTAGCACTGGAAAAGGCACTGAAACAGATTAAGAATCCGGATTCAGGACGAGGCTTAAGTATTGTTTCAGGAAAAATCGTAGAAAAGGAAAGTGTACAGAAAAGCTGTAGAGAAAGTTGAAAAACTAAATGAAAAATTAAATATAGGAATATGAAACATAAAAAATAATCTATTAAAGATTAAGCGTTAATAATTGTAGCTCGCAGGAAAATCAAGAAAATTGGTTTACCTGTGAGCTTTTTTGTTTTGAAAATATACAAAAACAGAACTTAAATATTTGTGGTTTTTCCAAAACCACTTTTTTAAGCAATTAAATGTTGATAATTAAGTTAATCGTGGTACAATCAAACCAGAAAATATCAGGACAGAATGACAGGAGGAGAAAAATGGGTACATTTGTGAAGGAAATTGAAGAGGAATTAACACAGAAGCTGATCCCTTTCTGGGAAAACCTGAGGGATGAAGAATACGGCGGTTTTTATGGCTACATGGGTTATGACCTTAAGGCGCAAAAGGATTATGAAAAGGGATGTATTTTAAACAGCAGAATCCTGTGGTTTTTTGCCAATGCCTATATGACACTTGGAGAAGAAAAACTGAAAGAGGATGCAGATCATGCCTATGCATTTCTGAAGGAGAAATGTCTGGACAGAGAATATGGTGGCATGTTCTGGTCAGTCACTTATGACGGGAAACCGTCAGATACAACGAAGCATACCTATAATCAGGCATTCGCAATTTATGCTCTCTCTTCCTATTATGATGCAACAGGAAACAAGGAAGCACTGGAGATTGCCAGAGGTCTTCAGAAGGTGATCGAGGACAGATGTACGGATGAGTATGGATATCTGGAAGATTTTAACCGCAAATTTGAGCCGGAAGAGAATGACAAGCTTTCTGAAAATGGTGTTATCGCAGAGAAAACAATGAACACACTTCTTCATGTTTTTGAAGCATATACAGAGTTTTACCGCGTGACAAAGGATCCGTTTACAGGAGACAGGATTCGTTTTATGATGGATCTTTTTGCAGATAAGGTATATAACAAAGAACTTGGCAGACAGGAAGTATTTTTTGACAGAACCTGGAACAGTCTGATTGATCTGTATTCCTATGGACATGATATAGAGACTTCCTGGCTGATGGACAGAGGTCTGGAAGTACTGGATGATGAAAAATATACTGCGAAGATCACACCGATCACAACAGAGATTGCAGAAAATATTTATCACAGAGCTTTTGTGGATCATTCTCTGATGAATGAATGTGAAAACGGGGTCAATGATACGAGGAGAATCTGGTGGGTGCAGGCAGAGACAGTGATCGGCTTTCTGAACAGATATCAGAAGGATTCGGAGAAAAAGGAATATTTACAGGCAGCAGAGGATGAATGGAATTATATTAAAACTTATATGTTGGATCCAAGAGAAGGTTCTGAGTGGTTCTGGTATGTAAAGGAAGACCACACACCTGGAGACGGACCTATTGTAGAACCATGGAAATGCCCGTATCACAACGGGCGTATGTGTATGGAAGTAATAAGGAGGATGAAAAATGCTGAATAAATAGTATTACGTTGAAAAAGCGAAAGTAGAAAAACTGATCGCAAGAAAAAATCAGAAAACAGATTTTTATAATGGAATTTATGATCGTTATGAGTATCCGGTACTGACAAGAGAATTTGCGCCGGTTGAATGGAGATATGACCTGAATCCGAAGACAAACCCCAATTTTCAGGAACGTCTCGGAATCAATGCAGTGATGAATTCCGGTGCTATTGAGCTGAACGGAAAATATTATCTGGTTGTCCGCGTAGAGGGAAATGACCGTAAATCTTTCTTTGCAGTAGCAGAGAGCGATACAGGAATCGACGGAGGAATCGGATTTGGTCTTTGTGACGATATTGAGCATGCAGTGATCGATGAAGAGAAGATTATCAGCAAGAGAATTTATCATCCTCTGACAGAGTCCAAGAACGGTGCAGGTGCAGTGCCGATCAGAGGTAAGAAATGCTGGATCAATATTGCTCACGGTGTAAGAAATACAGCAGCAGGACTTCGTTATGTTCTCTATGTATTCGGAACAGATTTGAATGATCCGTCCAAAGTGATCGCTGAGCCATCCGGTGTATTTCTTGTTCCGCTTGGAAAAGAGAGAGTCGGAGATGTTTCTAACGTAGTATTTACAAACGGTGCAATTGCAAAAGATAACGGAGATGTTTATATCTACTATGCATCCTGTGATACAAGAATGCACGTAGCGACAACTACAATTGATAAACTGGAAGATTATCTGTTCAACACACCAAGAGATCCGCATCGTTCTCCTGACTGCGTAAAACAGCGCTGCGAGCTGATTATGAACAATACATACCAGCGTTGGTGCGAAGATGAGTATTTTGACGCAGACACACGAGCTGAGTTAAAAGCCATCGCAGATGATCCACAGGAGATCAAAGAACGCTTCTACAAAGATCTTGAGTTTGGTACAGGCGGACTCAGAGGAATTCTCGGTGCCGGTACAAACCGTATGAACATTTATACAGTAAGAAAAGCAACTCAGGGACTGGCAAACTTTATCATCAAAGAGAATGCTCAGGCTAAGGGTGTTGCCATCGCATTTGATTCCAGACATATGTCACCGGAATTTGCCAAAGAGACAGCTCTTTGTATGGCTGCGAACGGAATCAAGGCATACATTTTCCCATCTCTGCGTCCGACTCCGATGCTTTCATTTGCACTTCGTGAGTTAGGCTGCACAGCTGGTGTGGTTGTAACTGCAAGCCACAATCCGCCACAGTATAACGGATACAAAGTTTACTGGGAGGACGGCGCACAGATCACAGCTCCTAAGGACAAACAGATCATCACAGAAGTTCAGGCAATCACAGATTTCGCTCAGGTGAAGACAATGTCCGGGGAAGATGCAAAGGCAGCAGGTCTTTACGAAGTGATCGGTGAAGAGATCGATGATAAATATATGGAAGCTCTTAAGAAACTGGTTCTCCGCCCGGAAGCCATCAAAGAGCAGGCAGACAAGCTGAAGATCGTTTATACATCTCTTCACGGAACAGGAAACATTCCGGTAAGACGTGTACTGAAAGAACTTGGATTTAACAATGTTTATGTAGTAAAAGAGCAGGAATTTCCTGACGGAGATTTCCCGACAGTAAGCTATCCGAATCCGGAAGATAAGAATGCATTTACACTGGCTCTGAAACTTGCGAAGGAAGTAGACGCAGATATCGCAACAGGAGAGACTTCTGTACTGTCACTTCCGGAATCCAATGTTCTGTACTTTGAGCTGGAAGATGGCGCATGGTTCTGCGTAAGACCTTCCGGAACAGAGCCGAAGATTAAATATTGTGCAGGCGTAAAAGGCGCAGATGCACAGGATGCGACAGAGAAACTGGAAGCATTATCCAAGGCGGTTGTAGAACTGTAATTGTCTGGATTCAGTATTACTCAGAACAGGCTATGAGCAAGATGTAAATTGGATAGTTGTTCAGTTACTGATAACATACAGCAGCAACCTGGAATATTAGAATTAATTACAGAAGTAATATTGAAATATCTATTTGGTTTAGGTAAAATAATGGATAGATAATAAAGGAAAAAGGGCACGCAGGAGAACCTCTCAGGCGTGCCTGAAAATAAATGGAGGGATTTTTCAAATGGCAATTTTGAAATTAAAACCAAGCTGCAAAGATTATCTCTGGGGCGGCACAAGATTAAGAACAGAGTTTGGAATTGAATATGACAAAGATCCTCTGGCAGAGTCTTGGGAACTTTCCTGTCATCCGGACGGACCAAGTTATATCGTAAATGGGGAGAGTGCAGGAAAAACTCTTCAGCAGTATATTGATGAGAATGGCAAAGAGATTCTGGGAACAGACTGCCAGTCTTTTGAACAGTTCCCAGTTCTGATCAAATTTATTGATGCAAAGAAAGATCTTTCTATCCAGGTACATCCGGACAATACATATGCTCTGAAGAATGAAGGACAGTATGGTAAGACGGAAATGTGGTATGTTATGGATGCTGAAGAAGGTGCCAGTCTTTTCTATGGATTTGCAAGAGAAGTTTCTGAGGAAGAGTTCGAAGAACGTATCCGCAACCACACTTTACCGGAAGTCCTGAACAAAGTTATGATTCATAAGGGCGATGTACTTTTCATTGATCCGGGCACCATTCATGCAATCGGAGCAGGAAGCCTGATCGCTGAAATTCAGCAGAATTCCAATGTTACTTATCGTGTTTACGATTACGGACGCAAGGGACCGGACGGAAAAGAAAGAGAACTTCATGTAGAGAAAGCTCTTCAGGTAACCAAACGTGAGCCGGCGGCTAAGAACAGAGATTTCGGACCGCACGTTGCATCCTGTGAATATTTCACAGTAGACAAAGTAGTTCTGGATGGTCTGAGAAGAAAGAAACTGGCAGGGGAAGCTGACGGAACTTCCTTTGTAAGTGTACTGGTTATGAGCGGGGCAGGTAAGGTTACTGCAAGTGGCGAGACCATGGAAGTGAAGAAAGGTGACAGCATCTTTATCACAGCAGGTTCCGGTGAGTATGAGCTGGAAGGTGATATGGAGGCACTGATCACTACTGTGTAATTTGAAAGAGAGTGTCTGATTCAAATTCAGAGTTCTGTTGTTGCTGCCAGCTTTTTGGAAAAGACAGTTCCGGAAAATTTCACTGTGCAGCAGTCAATCAGGAGATTAATCTCAGCCGGGATAAAACAGTTTCCGGAAGCAAATGAAAGCTTCTATGAATACTGCAAACGTCAGGGTGGAGAAATTTATTAAATATGTGAAAAGCTTGTAAGTTTGGATAATGTCTGTGACAGCGGATAAGATTATGAAAAAGGTTTCTGCAGAAAATAAAAAAATCTGTGGGAACTTTTTTGTACTTTTTACAAAACATTTCCATATATAATGCTAAACAAAGGGATTTTAAGCGGAATCAGCCTTGCAATTTACAGAGGATACGTTATAATTAGAAAACGTAACAAATCGTAATTGGTTAGACCAATATAAAGGAGTTGAATATTTGAAAGAAAAGAAAGAACGAGACTGGAAGTTCATTATTGGTATGGTTGTTCTGATTGCCATCTTCGCAGTGATGGGAGGGGCTTTCTGGAATATGGTCGGAAAGCAGGCACAGATCGTAAAAGAGGAAGAGCAGGAGCAGGAAGCAAACGCGATATCCGCAATCTATATCGAGACAGGAGAATTTCTGAAAACCGGACTTTTTGTAGATCTGAACAATGGTACGATCTTCGATGCAAAAGTACCGGCAGAAGGTATTTACAATAAAAAGGGAAAATTAATTTCTGATGATGTATTGGAAAATGGGGATAAAGTAAAAATATACGGCGATGGGATCATGCTGGAATCTTTTCCGGGACAGTACCCGGGTGTGACGAAAATTCAGAGAACCGGAAGGGCATCTCTGGAGGAAACACAGGAGTATGAAGATAAGGTAAACGAACTGATGAAACCTGTGGCAGTTCAGTAACTTTTGGGATGTTCAGTGCCGTAGAACCAGGTACGGTTATTCAAAAATGATGTACTTGTACCAGAAACAGTGGTGATGAATGTTCTGCAAAGTGGAGTGGACGGAGAAATCGTCCATGCTACATCAGCAAGAACGAAATTAGAGGAGACTGAAAATGAAATACGTAAGACAATTCTGGATTATTTTACTGATATCCGCAATGGGAGAGGCATTACATGTTCTGATCCCGCTTCCTGTACCGGCAAGTGTGTATGGACTGGTGATCATGCTGATCGCATTGTTAACTCATATTATCAGATTAGATCAGGTAAAAGAAGCAGCTGAATTTCTCATAGAGACCATGCCGGTTATGTTTATTCCGGCAGGTGTCGGACTTCTGACAGCCTGGAGAGTATTAAAACCTGTATGTGTGCCAATCATTTTAATCGTTGCGATCACCACAGTTGTGGTAATGATTGTGACAGGACGTGTCACTCAGGCAGTTATTCGTATGGACAGAAAGAAAGGACAGAAGAAATCATGACAAACTTTATGAGTAACTCAATATTTTTTGGCGCGGCGCTCAGCCTGATTGCATATGAGGTGGGACTTCTTTTAAAAAGAAAATTTAAGATGGCGATTTTTAATCCACTTTTGATTTCGATCATCGCAGTGATCGCAGTACTTTGCTTATTGCATATAGATTATGATACTTATAATCAGAGCGGTCAGTATATCAGCTATCTGCTCACACCTGCGACGGTCTGCCTGGCAGTTCCGCTGTATCAGCAGATGGAACTTCTGAAAAAGAACCTGAAAGCTGTTGTCATTGGGATTGTTTCCGGTGTACTTGCCAGCCTGGTCAGCGTGCTGATTCTTGCAAGGCTGTTCAGGCTGAGCCATGAGCAGTATGTGACACTTCTTCCGAAGTCTATTACTACTGCAATCGGAATGGGTGTTTCAGAGGAACTGGGTGGTATCGTGACAATTACAGTTGCAGTTATCATCATTACAGGTGTTCTTGGAAATATGGTCGCAGAGACAGTGATCAAACTGGCACATATCGAAGAACCAATTGCCAAAGGACTTGCGCTTGGAACTTCCTCACATGCCATTGGTACTGCAAAGGCAATGGAACTTGGCGAGATAGAAGGTGCCATGAGCAGCCTTGCTATTGCGGTTGCAGGTTTGCTCACAGTTGTAGGAGCATCTGTATTTGCACAGTTTATGTAAAAATAAATAAAGTAGAAAATAAAGAAGGCTATCATGCAGAAAGCAACATTTAACCAAGCAGCGTGGCAGTCTTCTTTTTGAATTAATTAACAAAACAAATGTTCGAAAAACTCTTCCATTTTCGAACAGGGTGTGGTATCATATAACAAAGCCGAATATACGTTCGGAAAATATGTTCGATATAATCAAGGAGGAGACGGATTATGACAAATACAGCAAATACCACACAGGGAATGAGAAGAAAAAAAGCAAACCGTAAATTTTCTAAAACAATGGCCGTTATTCTGGGACTGATCGTGACAGTAGAATTGATCATTGCAGGTGGAATGATTTTTAATATTGATTTTCATTCTACGGATATAATTACTTTATTTATGGGATTTATGGTGTTATATGCGGGAGTGGTGGCGTTACTGACGGATAATTAATGTAATCATTAGACAAAAGACTTTCAAGATGGTATGATTGATATATCATAACTAGTGTAAAAGGGGTAAAGATGACCGTAAAATCAAGTCTTTTGGAAATGTTAGAGAAGAATAAGGGTGAGGTATTATCGGGAGAGCGTATTGCCGGAGAACTGGGATGTACCAGAGCAGCAGTGTGGAAGGCAGTGAAATCTCTTCGGGAAGACGGATATCGTATTGAGGCAGGTCCTAATAAGGGATATATGCTTGCAAAGGATACAAACCGTCTGTCGCAGGAGGGAATCCGTCTGTTTCTGGATGATTCGAAAGTTAAAATAGATATTTATGATAAACTGGAATCTACAAACCAGACAGCCAAGAAAGAAGCCATGATGGGAGAGACCGGACACGGGGCATTTGTCATTGCCAGAAGTCAGACTGCAGGCAGGGGACGCAGAGGACGGGAATTCTATTCCCCTGCAGATGCAGGTCTTTATATGAGCGTGATCCTGAAGCCGCAGGGAACTATACATGACAGTCTGCTGATCACAACTGCGGCAGCAGTGGCAGTCT
>OIZU01001482.1_pt1 | contig 12401 bp, 8 predicted proteins | sample 1588661 | NCBI WGS metagenome assembly OIZU01 (sample SAMN03283257) | human gut metagenome | biome: human-associated habitat; material: feces | host: Homo sapiens | place: USA | collected 2013 | reverse complement strand
CGTATATCCAAGCCGTAACGGAAGACATGGTCATGTTTATACAAAGCATGGTAAGCTGAATCTGTTCAATGCAAAATTTGAACTGGATGAACGCCCGATCGAAGAAGGCTGTCAGTGCCCGGCCTGCCGCCGTTATTCAAGAGCTTATATCCGTCATCTGCTGAAAGCAAAAGAGATGCTTGGAATGCGGCTTTGCGTTCTCCACAATTTATATTATTATAATCATCTTATGGAAGACATCAGAGGAGCGATCGAAGAGGGAAGATATGCCCAGTTCAAGAAAGAGACGCTGGCAAAAATGGAAGAAAAAGAAGATTAGGATAAAAAAATTCTAAAATGTCTTGATGAATGTCCTATTATTGTGTATGATGGTAACAGTGTCTATTTTAGCAGGAGGAAAGAAAAATGAATAATCCAATCGTACTTATTTTATTTTACGTTGTAATTATCGGAGGATTCTGGTGGTTACTGATGAGACCACAGAAAAAGGAACAGAAGAGAGTACAGCTGATGTTATCTGAACTGGCTGTAGGAGATACTGTTCTTACAACAAGCGGTTTTTACGGAGTTGTTATTGATATTACAGATGAAGACGTAATCGTTGAATTCGGAAGCAACAAGAACTGCCGTATCCCGATGCAGAAGTCTGCGATCATGCAGGTCGAAAAGCCGGAGAACAACTAAATCAAATTTTTTGAAAAAAGTTGAAAAAAGCATTGCATTTTATGTGCAATGCTTTTATAATACAATTATTGGAAACGTTACCGTTACCGTTACCGATACCGAAACCGTTACTGTAGAAAGATATGAGGTGCATATTATGAGAACAAGCGGTATATTACTGCCGGTGGCAAGTCTGCCATCAAAATATGGAATAGGTGCTTTTTCGAAAGAAGCATACAAGTTTGTGGATACACTTGAGAAGGCAGGCCAGAGCTACTGGCAGATCCTTCCGTTAGGTCCGACAGGGTATGGAGATTCGCCGTATCAGTCTTTCTCAACTTTTGCAGGAAATCCGTATTTTATAGACCTGGAAAAGCTGATAAAAAAAGGCTGGATTACAGAAGATGAATGTAAGGCATATGACTTTGGTGATAATGCGGGATATGTGGATTATGAAAAGATTTATAACTGCAGGTATGAGATCTTAAGAAAAGCATATGAAAGAAGCCGGATCGCAGATGATGCAGATTTTCAGAAGTTCTGCAAGGAGAATAAAGAATGGCTGGATGATTATGCGCTTTATACGGAGATCAAAGCCGCGAATGATGGGAAAAGCTGGAGTGAATGGGAAGATGAATATCGTCTGAGAGATGAGCTTGCGCTGGAAAAATTCGCCAAAGAGAATCAGGAAGGGATCCTGTTCCAGAAGTTTATGCAGTATGAATTCGCAACACAGTGGGGTGCACTGAAAGCATATGCGAATGAAAAAGGGATTGAGATCATTGGTGATATCCCGATTTATGTAGCGTTTGACAGTGCAGACAGCTGGTCGCATCCGGAACTGTTCCAGTTTGATGAGAACGGACTTCCGACTGGTGTTGCTGGGTGCCCGCCGGATGCATTTAGTGCAACCGGACAGCTTTGGGGTAATCCGCTTTATAAGTGGGAATATCATAAGAAGACCGGATATGCATGGTGGATGAAGAGAATCCGTCATTGTGTAGAGCTTTATGACGTGATCCGAATTGATCATTTCCGTGGATTCGATGAATATTATTCCATTCCATACGGAGATCTGACAGCGGAATTCGGACATTGGGAAAAAGGACCGGGAATGGATATTTTCCGGACAGTAAAAGAGACTCTGGGTGATGTGAAAATTATTGCAGAGGATCTTGGATTCCTGACAGACAGTGTGATCCGGATGGTGGAAGAGTCCGGATATCCGGGAATGAAGGTTCTGGAGTTTGCATTTGATTCCAGAGAGCCTAGCAATTATCTGCCGCATAATTATGATAAGAACTGCGTAGTATACACAGGAACCCATGACAATGAAACGCTGGCAGGATGGTACAGAGAATTAAAAAAAGAAGATAAGAAGTTTGCACTTCGCTATATGGGAAGAAAGAAACTCAGTGTCAATGAAGCAGTATGGGAAATCATCCGTCTTGCGCAGTCGAGCGTGGCGGATACCTGTATCATTCCGATTCAGGATTATCTCTGCCTCGGTAATGAAGCGAGGATCAATCATCCGTCAACCCTTGGCGGCAACTGGATCTGGAGACTTCATAAGGATGAGATTTCAAAAAAACTTGTGAAAAAGATCCGCAGAATGACAGAACTTTATTGCAGGATCCCGGAGAAGACCGAGATGACACTTAAGGTTGAAGATGCAGAGGACTTAGGAGAAGAAAAAAAATAAAATGGGAATGACGATCAAAGATATTGCGAAGAAGTGCGGGGTCGGAGTCAGCACCGTATCCCGTGCGCTGAACAATCATCCGGATATCAATCCTGAGACCAAAAAGATGATTTTAAAGACGGTTGAAGAATCAAATTTTGTGCCGAATAACAGTGCGAGGAATCTGAAACGGACCGATTCGAAATCCATTGCGATTCTGGTAAAGGAGATTGATAATCCATTTTTCGCGACGATGATGCGGGTAATGGAAAAAAAGATCCGCAGACAGAAATATTCCTTTTTTATCCAGCATATGGGAAAGGATCAGGATGAGGTCGATACCGCACTGGAGCTGATCAAAGAAAAAAAGCTCAGAGGGATTATTTTCCTGGGTGGAGATTTCAGGAAGAACAAAGAGCGGATTGCAAAGATAAAGGTTCCATTTGTTGTTAGTACGGCAGCATTTGATAAACTGCCGGAGAAATGTATCGCATCCTATGTATCAATTGATGACCGTGCGGAAAGCCGTAAGATCGTAGATCATCTGTGCGAGACCGGACATAAAAAGATTGCAATCCTTGCCTCAGATAAGAAAGATGAGAACATCGGAAAACTCAGACTGGAAGGTTACAGGGAAGCACTGAAAGCACATGGTCTGGAAGTGGATGAGGAAAGAATCTGTTATCTGGATGAAGAAGATACCACATATTCGATGGAAAACGGATATCGGATGATGAAAAAACTGCTGAAAAAAGAAACAGAATTTACCGCAGTATTTGCAATTTCCGATCTGATGGTGATTGGTGCATGCAAGGCGCTTCTGGAAGAGGGAAAAAGGATTCCGGAAGATGTGGCCGTTGCGGGATTTGACGGACTTGACTATACCGGATTTTATCAGCCGGCGATCACTACGATGGCGCAGCCGGTCGAAGAGATCGCGAGACAGTCCGTCGGGATTCTGTTTGACATGATAGAAACAAAGAAAAGCCAGGAAGGGAAATATCTTCCGGCAACACTGAAAGAAAGAGAATCAACTACAGGAGGTAGAAGAACATGGAAGCAAGACTGACAGAGATTTTACAGGAGAAATTCCAGACAGGACTTGAACAGGCAACGAATGAACAGGTATATTATGCGCTGCTTACACTGACAAAGGAACGGATCAAAGAAGGACCGAAGAACGAAGGAAAGAGAAAACTCTATTATATTTCCGCAGAGTTCCTGATCGGAAAGCTTTTATCCAACAACCTGATCAACCTTGGAATTTATGATGAGACAGCAGAGGTGCTGAAAAAGCACGGGAAAAATCTTGCAGAGATCGAAGAAGTTGAACCGGAACCGTCTCTTGGAAATGGTGGACTTGGACGATTGGCAGCCTGCTTCCTGGATTCCATTGCAACACTCGGACTTCCGGGAGACGGAATCGGGCTGAACTATCATATGGGTCTGTTCAAACAGGTATTTACCGACCACAAACAGGATGAACAGAAGAATCCGTGGATTGAAAAAGACAGCTGGCTCAATGATACCGGTATTTCATTTGAAGTCCCGTTCAAGGATTTCAGTCTTCGTTCCCATCTGTATGATATTGATGTAACCGGATATGAAGGCGGAAGCAACAAACTTCATCTTTTTGATGTAGAGACGGTAAATGATGCAATCGTTGGAAACGGAATCAATTTTGATAAGAACGATATCCGTGAGAACCTGACGCTGTTCCTCTATCCGGATGACAGCGACAAGGCAGGAAATCTGCTCCGTATTTATCAGCAGTATTTTATGGTTTCCAATGCAGCACAGTACATCATCCGCGAGTGTGAAGAAAAGGGATATGATCTCAGAAAGCTTCATGAGCATGTGGCGATCCAGATCAATGATACACATCCTTCTATGGTTATTCCGGAGCTGATCCGTCTTCTTGTTCAGAAACAGATCGACTTCAATGAGGCGATTGAGATCGTACAGAAGACCTGCGCGTATACCAATCACACCATCCTCGCAGAAGCACTGGAAAAATGGCCGGTTGATTATCTGGAGCAGGTTGCACCACAGATCGTTCCGATCATCCGTGATCTGGATGCAAGAATTAAGGGAAGATATAAAGATCCGAGAGTCTATATTATCGATGACCAGAATCGTGTACACATGGCTCATATGGACATCCATTATGGATACAGTGTCAACGGAGTTGCTTATCTTCATACAGAAATCCTGAAAAATGAAGAACTGAAACCGTTCTACGACATTTACCCACAGAAATTCAACAACAAGACCAATGGTATTACGTTCAGAAGATGGCTGCTGCACTGCAACCATGAACTGACTGCATGGCTGGATGAGAAGATCGGACCGGATTACCGAAAAGATGCAACAAAGCTTGAAAAACTGCTTGATCATGCAAATGATGAGGAAACCTTAAAGAGTCTTCTTGGGGTAAAACAGAAAAAGAAAGAGGATCTGGCAGCTTACTTAAAAGAAACACAGGGACTGGAGATCAATCCAAATTCAATTTTTGATATTCAGGTAAAACGTCTGCATGAATACAAGCGTCAGCAGATGAATGCATTATATGTGATCTATAAATATCTGGAGATCAAGAGCGGAAAGAAACCGGAGACTCCGATCACGGTAATCTTTGGAGCAAAGGCTGCACCGGCTTATGTTATTGCAAAGGATATCATTCATCTGATCCTCTGCCTGCAGGAGCTGATTGATAACGATCCGGAAGTTGCACCGTATCTGAAAGTGGTTATGGTAGAAAACTACAACGTGACACTGGCAGAAAAGCTGATTCCGTCCTGTGATATTTCTGAACAGATTTCTCTTGCATCCAAAGAAGCAAGTGGAACAGGTAACATGAAATTCATGCTGAACGGGGCTGTGACAATGGGAACAGAAGATGGAGCCAACGTAGAAATCCATCAGTTTGTAGGAGATGAAAATATCTACATCTTTGGAGAATCCAGTGAACAGGTTATCGAGCATTACCGCAAGATGGATTATAATGCAGTTGATTACTATATCAATGATGAAGAGATCCGCAGACTGGTAGACTTTATCATCAGCCCGGAACTTCTCCGTATCGGAGATAAATACCTGCTTCTTGAACTGCATGCAGAACTGATCCGTAAAGACTGGTTCATGACACTTCTTGATGTGAAAGATTATATCCAGAAGAAAGAACAGGCTTACGCAGATTATGAAGATCGCATGGCATGGGCAAAGAAGATGGTTGTGAATATCGCGAAAGCAGGATATTTCTCATCTGACAGAACCATTGCTGAATACAACAGAGACATCTGGCATCTGTAAAATGTATATGTAAAAAACAGAAGTCTGTCCTGAAAAAACAGAGACAGACTTCTGTTTTTTTGTGCAAAAGTGTATTTTTATACGGTTTCTGCGGGAACTTCCTGTATTTCCCTTATTGCGGGAAAAGAGAAGGATATGCTATGATAAGAAGAAATATTGCTGTCTGTTTTCCGGATATGGAAAAGTTTTGGGGAAGATCCGGGGAGCAATAGAAGCAGATGAGAGGTGGATATATGGAAAAAAGAAGAAAAAGTGCATCACTTTTGCCGGTCGGTGTATTTCTGGTATTTTATCTGGGACTGGGTATTTTATTTGAATACATAATGAAAATTCCAATGGGGTTTTATAATGTACCGATCGTAGTGGCGTTTCTGGCGGCGCTCCTGGTTGCGTGTCTGCAGAACAGAAAGGTTGGCTTTGATGAGAAGCTGGAGATCATGGGACGGGGAATCGGAGATAAGAATATTATCACAATGCTGCTGATTTTCCTGACGGCGGGAACTTTTGTGGGAGTGGTTGGAAGAAGCAGTGCAGAGAGTGTGGCGTATTTTATGCTATCGATCATCCCGGCACGGTTTGCGGTTGCCGTCCTGTTTATGGTTGCATGTTTTGTTTCAACAGCAATGGGAACTTCGGTTGGGACGATCACCCTTCTGACTCCGATTGCGGCGGCAGTTTCGCAGACATCCGGTTTTTCCCTGGCACTTTGCGTGGCGTCGGTGATGGGAGGTTCCATGTTCGGGGACAATCTTTCTTTCATATCAGATACAACAATTGCTGCCTGCAACGGGCAGGGATGCGAGATGAAAGATAAATTCCGGGAAAATTTCCGGATCGCACTTCCGGCGGCGATCGTATCGTTGGTTCTGATCCTGATCAGCTCTTTCCGGGCAGAGATCGGAACGGCAGTTACGCACGAATACAATCTGACGCAGATCATTCCGTATGTGCTGGTGCTGATCGGCGGGATCGCAGGGTTCAATGTCTTCCTGGTACTTCTGACGGGAATTGTGTCCGGTGCGGTGATCATGCTCGCAATGGGGCAGGTAACACCGTATGAAATGCTTGCTGCCATGGGATCTGGTGTGTCCGGGATGTTTGAAACCTGTATGGTGGCGGTGCTGGTTGCTGCAATGTGTGCGCTGATCCGGGAAAATGGTGGCTTTGATGTATTGCTGGATGTGATCCACCGTGTCTTTAAGGGAACGAAAAGTGGTCAGCTGGGTGTTGGTATTTTGGTAGCGCTCCTGGATGTGGCAACAGCGAACAATACCGTAGCAATTGTGATGGCCAATCCAATTGCAAAGGAAATGGCAGACGATTATCAGATCACACCGAGAAAGACGGCCTCCCTTCTGGATACTTTTTCCTGTATTTCGCAGGGAGTGATCCCGTATGGCGCGCAGATGCTTGTGGCAATTTCGGCAGTGCATGAGCTTGGCGGTGAGATTTCTGCATTTCAGATCATTCCGAAGCTTTTTTATCCGGGAATGCTGTTTGTCAGTTCGCTGATCTTTATCTTTGTGATTCCACAGAAAACGGGAAAATAAAACAGAGTTCGCTCTGATTTTTATACTTTTACAGATTAAAGGGTTGAAACCTGACAAAAAATACGGTATTATAGTGTTTAACAGATTTTTGGAACGAAAAATGGTGCCAAAATCACAGATACATAGAAGGGAATGACAAAGATGAGCCTGAAAATCGGAGTAATTAAAGGTGACGGAATCGGTCCGGAGATTGTAACGGAAGCGATGAAAGTTCTTGATAAAGCAGGAGAGGTATACGGATTTGACTGTTCTTATGAACAGCTGCTTCTTGGGGGAGCATCCATTGATGTACATGGAGTCCCGCTTACAGATGAGACGGTAGCAAAAGCAAAAGCATGTGATGCCGTACTGATGGGATCCATTGGAGGAGATGCAAAGACTTCCCCGTGGTATAAGCTGGAACCGTCAAAGAGACCGGAGGCAGGTCTTTTGAAGATCAGAAAAGAACTGAACCTGTTCGCTAATCTGCGTCCGGCAGTTTTGTATAATGAACTGAAGGGTGCATGCCCTCTGAAAGAAGAGATTACAGAAGGCGGATTTGATCTGATGATCATGCGTGAACTGACAGGCGGTCTTTATTTTGGAGAGAGAAAGACAGAAGAAGTGGATGGTGTGATGACTGCATTCGATTCACTTACCTATAATGAGGATGAGATCCGCCGGATTGCAATCCGCGCGTTTGACATCGCAATGAAGAGAAGAAAGAAAGTGACAAGCGTCGATAAGGCGAATGTACTGGATTCTTCAAGACTCTGGAGAAAAGTAGTAGAAGAGGTTGCGAAAGATTATCCGGAAGTTACACTGGAGCATATGCTGGTAGACAACTGTGCAATGCAGCTTGTAAGAGATCCGAAGCAGTTTGATGTCATTCTTACAGAGAATATGTTCGGAGACATTCTTTCTGATGAAGCAAGTATGGTAACCGGATCAATCGGAATGCTGGCAAGTGCAAGCCTGAATGAGACTAAGTTCGGACTGTATGAACCAAGTGGCGGCTCGGCACCGGATATAGCAGGACAGGGAATTGCAAACCCGATAGCAACAATTCTTTCAGCAGCAATGATGCTTCGTTTCAGCCTGGACCAGGATAAAGCAGCAGATGCGATTGAAGCAGCTGTTTCCCAGGTATTAAAAGATGGATACAGAACCGGAGATATTATGTCAGACGGATGTACAAAGGTTGGAACAGCCCGGATGGGAGATCTGATCTGCGAAAGAATTCGATAGTCAAGGATTTGGAAAGATACAGTTCCGTACTGCTATGGGGAAAGAGAAGCAGGACGGAACTGTAATAGAATAGAGACAAAATTTACAGGAGGATCATAAAATCATGAGAAGTGATAATGTAAAAACAGGTATGCAGCAGGCGCCGCACAGATCATTGTTCAATGCGCTTGGTCTTACAAAAGAAGAACTGGAGAGACCGCTTGTCGGAATCGTATGTTCTTATAACGAAATCGTTCCGGGACATATGAACCTGGATAAGATTGCAAATGCAGTAAAGATGGGAGTTGCCATGGCAGGCGGAACACCGATCATGTTCCCGGCAATCGCAGTCTGTGACGGTATTGCAATGGGACACATCGGTATGAAGTATTCTCTGGTAACAAGAGATCTGATCGCAGATTCGACAGAAGCAATGGCAATGGCACATCAGTTTGACGCCCTTGTTATGATCCCGAACTGTGATAAGAACGTACCTGGACTTTTGATGGCAGCAGCCCGTATTAATGTACCTACAGTGTTCGTCAGTGGCGGACCAATGCTTGCGGGACATGTAAAAGGACAGAAGAGAAGTCTTTCCAGCATGTTCGAGGCAGTTGGATCCTACGCAGCAGGAACAATGGACGAATGTGATGTATGTGAATTTGAAAATAAAGTATGTCCTACCTGCGGATCATGCTCCGGAATGTATACAGCCAACAGTATGAACTGTCTGACAGAAGTACTTGGTATGGGACTTCAGGGGAATGGAACAATTCCGGCTGTATATTCAGAAAGAATCCGTCTTGCAAAACATGCAGGTATGCAGGTAATGGAAATGTACAGAAGAAATATCCGTCCGAGAGACATTATGACAAAAGAAGCCATCTTAAATGCCCTTACTGTTGATATGGCACTTGGATGCTCAACTAACAGTATGCTTCACCTTCCGGCAATCGCACATGAGATTGGTATGGATTTTGAGATTGATTTCGCAAATGGAATCAGTGAAAAGACTCCAAACCTTTGCCACCTTGCGCCGGCAGGTCCGACTTATATGGAGGATCTCAATGAGGCAGGTGGTGTCTATGCGGTTATGGCTGAACTGAATAAAAAAGGACTGCTTCATACAGACTGCATGACAGTTACAGGTAAGACAGTAGGCGAGAACATTGAAGGAGTGCAGAACAAAGATCCAGAGGTTATCCGTCCAATCGACAATCCGTACAGCCAGACAGGCGGACTTGCAGTATTAAAAGGAAATCTTGCACCGGACGGAAGTGTTGTAAAGCGTTCTGCAGTAGTAGATGAAATGCTTGTACATGAAGGACCGGCAAGAGTCTTCGAATGTGAGGAAGATGCAATCACAGCAATCAAAGGCGGCAAGATCAACCACGGTGATGTTGTTGTTATCCGTTATGAAGGACCAAAGGGTGGTCCTGGTATGAGAGAGATGTTGAACCCGACTTCTGCAATCGCAGGAATGGGACTTGGTTCCAGCGTTGCTCTGATCACAGACGGACGTTTCAGTGGAGCTTCCAGAGGAGCATCTATTGGACATGTTTCACCAGAGGCTGCAGTTGGCGGACCAATCGCACTTGTAGAAGAAGGAGACATCATCAAGATCGATATCCCGAACATGAAGCTTGAGTTAGATGTATCTGATGAAGAACTGGCTAAGAGAAAAGAAAAATGGCAGCCAAGAGAGCCGAAGGTTACAACCGGATACCTTGCAAGATATGCAGCTATGGTTACATCCGGAAACCGGGGAGCGATCCTGGAAGTACCGAAAGCTAAATAATGATAGAACAGGAGTTATAAAGTATGCAGTTGACAGGATCAGAAATCGTAATCGAATGTTTGAAAGAGCAAGGCGTGGATACTGTATTTGGGTATCCTGGCGGAGCAATTTTAAATGTGTACGATGAATTATATAAACATCAGAATGAAATCAAGCATATCCTGACTTCCCACGAACAGGGAGCAGCGCATGCAGCAGACGGATATGCGAGAGCAACAGGTAAAGTTGGTGTGTGTCTTGCAACGAGTGGACCGGGAGCTACGAACCTTGTAACAGGGATTGCTACGGCATATATGGATTCCATTCCGATTGTTGCAATCACATGTAATGTAGGAGTTTCCCTCCTTGGAAAAGACAGTTTCCAGGAGATTGATATTACAGGAATTACGTTACCAATTACAAAGCATAACTTTATTGTAAAGGATGTAAATAATCTGGCAGCGACGATCCGTAAGGCATTTGCCATTGCGAAAAAAGGTCGTCCGGGTCCGGTTCTGATTGATATTCCGAAAGATGTCACTGCAAATAAGGCAGAGTATGTAAAAGAAAAGCCTGTAGCTGTAGAGCCATCACAGAATATCTGTGAAACACAGCTTGACACAGCAGTAGAGATGATAAAGGAGGCAAAGAAGCCTTATATCTTCGTTGGTGGAGGAGCAATTTTATCCGGAGCCAGCGAAGAACTTTATACATTTGCAAAAAAAGTGGATGCACCGGTAACAGATTCTCTTATGGGAAAGGGAGCATTTCCTGGAACAGACCCGTTATATACAGGAATGCTTGGAATGCATGGAACAAAAACTTCCAATTACGGTGTCAGTGAGTGTGATCTTCTGATTGTGATCGGAGCAAGATTCAGTGACCGTGTAACCGGAAATGCACAGAAATTTGCACAGAATGCAAAGATTATCCAGATTGATGTAGATGTTGCCGAGATGAACAAAAATGTGATGATTTCTGCAGGTGTTGTAGGAGACATAAAAGTCGTTCTTGACAGATTGAATGAGCGCCTGGAACAGCAGGATCATGCAGAATGGGTGACTAAAATTCAGGAATACAAAGAAAAATATCCACTAGTTTATCATAAAGATGTATTGAGTGGTCCGTTCGTAGTAGAAGAGATTTATCGCCAGACAAAGGGCGAGGCTATTATTTCTACAGAGGTCGGACAGCATCAGATGTGGGCAGCACAGTTTTATAAATATACAAAACCAAGAACATTCCTGACATCAGGAGGACTTGGAACCATGGGATATGGTCTTGGCGCAGCTCTTGGAGCGAAGAGTGGAAGAGAAGACAAAGTGGTTGTCAATATTGCAGGAGACGGTTGCTTTAGAATGAATATGAATGAGATCGCAACTGCAGTCCGCCACAATATTCCAGTGATTCAGGTAGTCATCAACAACCACGTTCTTGGTATGGTACGACAGTGGCAGAATCTGTTTTACGGACAGAGATACTCTGCGACAGTACTGAATGATGCAGTAGATTTTGTAAAACTTGCAGAAGCAATGGGTGCAGAAGGCATCCGCGCAACAACACAGGAAGAATTTAAATCAGCTTTTGAAAAGGCAATGAATCTTGGAAGACCGGTTGTCATCGATTGTCAGATTGACAGTGATGATAAGGTATGGCCAATGGTTGCGCCTGGAGCGGCAATCAGTGAAGCGTTTGATGAAGCAGATTTGAAGAATAAATAATAAACAAATTAGCAGCTCAAAAAGAGCAAGGGAAATGGAGGCAATACTATGAGTAGAGTGTACAATTTTTCAGCAGGTCCGGCAATGTTACCGGTGGAGGTCCTTAAAGAAGCAGCATCAGAGATGCTGGATTATCAGGGTTCAGGAATGTCCGTGATGGAAATGAGTCACCGCTCTCAGGTATTCCAGAATATTATCGATGAGGCAGAAGCAGATCTTAGAGACTTACTGAATATTCCGGACAATTATAAGGTACTGTTCTTGCAGGGAGGCGCATCCCAGCAGTTTGCTGCAGTTCCTATGAACCTGATGAAAAATGGTGTCGCAGATTATATTGTGACAGGCCAGTGGTCGAAAAAAGCAGCACAAGAGGCAGAAAAATACGGCAAGGTGAATGTCATTGCATCTTCCGCAGATAAGACATTTTCTTATATTCCGGATTGTTCCGATCTTCCGATTGATGACGATGCAGATTACGTATATATCTGTGA
>OIZU01001479.1_pt1 | contig 12408 bp, 12 predicted proteins | sample 1588661 | NCBI WGS metagenome assembly OIZU01 (sample SAMN03283257) | human gut metagenome | biome: human-associated habitat; material: feces | host: Homo sapiens | place: USA | collected 2013 | reverse complement strand
CTGGTCAGCAAAGCTGACATATTCCTATCAGAATCACTGCGCATCCTCGCGGAGCATTTATCTCAGTCGGAGATTGGACTCCCACTGAGACAAATTTACTACTACTCACCACCTGAAGGTGGGAGTCTTCTCGACTGAGATAAACACTATGTCCTCAATTAACATTCTTATTCTATTATTCTTATTCCACTGTTACACTCTTTGCAAGGTTTCTCGGCTTATCTACGTCTAATCCCTTTGCCACGCTCACATAATATCCCATCAACTGTAATGGAATAACTGCAAGTGATGTTGCAAAATGTGGATCTGTCTTTGGAATATAAACAGTGAAATCTGCTGTATCCTCAATATTGTAATGACCAAATGTAGTCAATCCCATAAGGTACGCTCCACGGCTCTTACATTCTACCATATTGCTGACTGTCTTCTCATAGAGATCTGGCTGTGTCAGCACTCCGATTACCAGTGTTCCATCTTCAATCAGAGAAATGGTTCCGTGTTTCAATTCTCCTGCTGCATATGCCTCAGAATGGATATAACTGATTTCTTTCATCTTCAGGCTGCCTTCCAGACTGATTGCATAATCAATTCCTCTTCCTACGAAAAATGCGTCTTTTGCGTTAGCCTGCTTTGCTGCGAACCACTGGATTCTCTCTTTATCTGCAATAATCTTACTGATCTTATCCGGAATTGTCTGCAGCTCTTCAATATATCCTGTATACTGTTCTTCCGTAATCTGTCCACGAACCTTTGCAAACTGAATTGCAAGTGCATAAGTTGCGATCAGCTGTGTGCTGTAAGCTTTTGTTGTAGCTACAGAAATCTCCGGTCCTGCCAGTGTATAGAATACGTTGTCTGCTTCTCTTGCGATAGAAGATCCGATCACATTTACAATACCAAGTGTCTTAATTCCCATCTCCTTAGATTCGCGGAGTGCTGCAAGGCTGTCTGCCGTCTCTCCGGACTGGCTGATGATAATGACCAGACCTTTTGGATCTAAGATTGGATTACGATAACGGAATTCGCTTGCCAGTTCCACACGTACCGGAATTCTTGCCAGGTCTTCGATGACATACTGTGCTGCCATACCTACATGATAAGCAGATCCGCATGCTACGATATAAATCTGGCTGATCTCTTTCATCTCCTCTTCGGATAATCCTACTTCCGATAAATCAATCGCTCCATTTTTCAGGACAGAATTCAAAGTGTCAGAAACTGCTTTTGGCTGCTCATGGATCTCTTTCATCATGAAATGCTCAAATCCAGCCTTTTCCGCTGCTTCTGCATCCCACTCGACCGTCTTCAACTCTTTCTGAATCTCGTCTCCGTCCAGATTATAAAATGTAATCTCTCCTTTTCTTACGCGGGCCATCTCAAGATTTCCGATGTAATACACATTTCTTGTATATTTCAGAATAGCCGGAACATCAGATGCGATGTAAGAATTCTCACCATCTACACCAAGTATCATCGGGCTGTCTTTTCTTGCCACATAAATCTCTCCCGGATAATCCTTAAACATCATTGCCAGTGCATAAGAACCACGAATACGGATCAATGCATGATTGATTGCATCAACCGGTGTACCGAGATATTTCTTATAATAATAGTCAACTAATTTTACAGCAACTTCTGTATCTGTTGCTGAGTAAAAAGAATAACCTTTACGGATCAGCTTATCTTTCAGTTCCTGATAGTTCTCTATAATACCATTGTGAACTGCTACAACATTGCCATCATCACTGATGTGCGGATGTGCATTTGTCTCAGATGGCTCTCCATGAGTCGCCCATCTTGTATGTCCGATACCACATGTTCCAGGTACGGATTCTCCGCCATTCGTCTTCTCAGACAGAACTTTCAGACGGCCTTTTGCCTTTATGACTTCTGTCTCTTTCTCTCCATCTCTTACTGCGATTCCTGCTGAATCATATCCTCGGTACTCCAGCTTAGAAAGACCATCCAACAGAATTGGTGCTGCCTGCATATCACCTGTAAATCCTACAATCCCACACATACTATAACTCCTTTCACTGCGTCTCTTGTATATGTACACTTCAAGACTCCCTCGTGAGCCCCGATACGAAATCCAGTATCTAAAAAAGCTTTTTTGCAACCAGATTTCTCTTATTTGTCGTTATATAGTCAATTCTACAATCCGTGTAAGTATACCATAGAAGCTGCGCTGGCGCAAGAGATGAAGCTGATTCAAATCTATCTTAGTAATTGAGACTCAATTGTAATTGAATTTGCTTTGCCAGAGTGTATATAATATGATGACTGTCGATGAAATCGAGACATTTTATATTAACATCTCCTGCTCGATTTCCATCTTATTTTCCAATATACACTGTTTCAGTACTTCTAATTTACCGGCATTCAATGCTTCTAACTTTTTCTGCTTTTTGCTGCATAGCTTAATTCCTTTTTCCTTTTCCAACGCTGCCTTATAAGAGGGAACGTCCATCTTCCATGGAATCAGATTTGGAAAAATATTCTTTTCATTATACAAAAAAATCTGTATTCCACCGTAATCCATATCTCCCCAATGATAACACTGGATTTCTTCCGGTGCTGTCTTCATTAACATTTGCAAAAAGCGAACTTCCTTTGGCGAAAAATAGCCATGACAAAAGATATATAAAACTTTTGGATCATATTCCATGCTTTCATAATTCGCTTTATTCTCAATCACAATGATTTTTTCAACACTATTTCGTAAGTTTGGTACGGCATGCTCTAATGTCTGTGCATTAAGTACCGTTCCATAATAATTCAAGGAAGTGTCGATTTTCTTCTCTATCGCTGTGCCATTTCGATCTGTCATGCAATACTCCACGTCACCTTTCCATTCTAATGTCTGGGAATAACTTAATATTCCATGTGCTGCCAGTATCTCATCATCTGACATGCCTTCTTCATATTGCGGAGAGTATTTCAAAGCTTCGATAACTGCACTTTGATAAATGCGTTCGAAAACTTTAGATGGCGTGATATCATTTTTCTTTTCAAATACTTTGGAGCTGAACACGCGCTTCCATTCCGGTTCTTTCAGATCAGCTAACGCTTTCAGACACTTAAGAAATTCTTCATCCTCCGCTTTGGATAACTCTTTCGTATTCCCTTTATTCAACTGTTCCAGCACATGATTACAATAAGCGAACAGACAGCTTCCGGATACATCCTCCTGCAGTTTGCACACTCTTGTTATTGCCTGTAACTGGCGTTCTCTAGGATCAATGACCCCAATTAAGTCACATAATCCAGGAATTACTTCTACCCGATAATCAATCTTCGTGATATCTGTATTCATTTCTCTCCAGTCAAAATGCAGATATTCTTCTCCGCCTAATGCTGGAATTTTTTCTAAAACTTTTGCCTGTCTGACCAGTTCATCTCTGCCACCCACTATTTTCAAAAGATCCCCATCCACCTTTGGGTGCTTCATTCCTGAGAGATTCCCTATGCGATAGTCCTTTGTATTTGTCTTATCGATCAACCATTTTGCCAACGGCAGATTCTTTTCATTATATTCCATATTTTATTCTTCTCTTTTCATCATAACCTTACATTTCTTTTTATAACATGCAATTCCATAACTACTTGCTGAATGAGATTTATTTCATTTTGCATTTCTGGCTACCAATTTTATTGTACCATTTTATCAACCGCTTCTTCTATTTCTATTGTCTTTTCAATATACAAAAAGAGACCGAATTTTTTCAATTTCTGCCTCTTTTCTCTTGCTCTACTCTTATTTTATTCCTGTACTCAATCCTTAATCTCTCTTAAAGATATCTCGTGTGTATACTTTTTCTTTTACATCATCCAGACTACTATCATATCTGTTGGCGACAATTGCCTGACTTTGTTTCTTAAATTCTTCCAGATCATTGACTACTTTGCTTCCGAAGAATGTTGTACCATTTTCCAGTGTTGGCTCGTAGATAATTACCGTTGCTCCTTTTGCTTTGATACGCTTCATAACTCCTTGAATAGATGACTGACGGAAGTTATCGGAATTAGATTTCATTGTAAGACGGTAAACGCCTACGACTACTTCTTTTTCTTTACTTGCATCGTAATCATCATTAGCCTCATAAGCACCTGTCATCTCTAACACATGTTCTGCAATGTAATCTTTTCTTGTTCGGTTAGATTCTACGATTGCAGTCATCATGTTCTGTGGAACATCCTCATAATTTGCCAAAAGCTGCTTTGTATCTTTCGGCAGACAGTAACCACCATAACCGAAAGACGGATTGTTATAATGACTTCCGATTCGTGGATCCAGACATACACCATCAATAATCTGCTTCGTATCCAGCCCTTTCATCTCTGCATAAGTATCCAGCTCATTAAAGTAAGATACACGCAGTGCCAGATATGTATTGGCAAACAACTTCACGGCCTCTGCCTCAGTGAATCCCATGATCAGAGTATCAATGTCTTCTTTTATTGCACCTTCCTGTAATAATCCGGCAAATGTGTTCGCTGCTTTGACAAGTCTTGCATTCTCCACATCTGTTCCAACAATGATACGTGATGGATACAGATTATCATAGAGCGCTTTAGACTCTCTTAAGAACTCTGGACTGAAAATGATATTATCGCAATGAAATTTTTCTCGAATGCTTGCCGTATAGCCTACCGGGATTGTAGATTTGATCACCATAATCGCATCCGGATTATACTCAATAACTAATTTAATAACAGCTTCTACCGCTGATGTATCAAAGAAATTCTTTTTAGAATCGTAATTTGTCGGTGCTGCGATTACAACAAATTCTGCATCTTTATATGCTGATTTCGCATCTAATGTCGCTGTCAGATTTAAATCTTTCTCTGCCAGATATTTTTCAATATAATCATCTTGAATCGGTGACTTCTTCTGATTGATCAATTCCACCTTTTCCGGGATAATATCTACTGCCCATACCTCATTGTGCTGTGCCAACAATGTCGCAATTGATAATCCTACATATCCTGTTCCTGCTACTGCAATCTTCATGACTTTTATTTCTCCTTTTACATACCTTTCATATTTTTCTCAGGTAATATGTACCTATGCCTGGTTCTTTATAATCTCCTGCACCGCATCATAGCTGGCGCGGTCTCCAATATCATGCCTCTTTCCGCTCATCGTCCATGCATAGACATCTGTCTGATGGCTGAGCCATGCTGCGAAACTTCCCGGTGCATCTGTACTGCAACCAGCTTTAATTGCCTCATCGATCCGTACCACATCTTCTTCTCGATAACAATAAAATGGCGGCACTGCCAAATTCCCCTTCGGCACCTCTGGTTTTTCTTCATAAGAAATGATTTTGTCTTCTGCATCTTTTACAATAATTGCCGTCTTCTGCTGCCGCTTCAAATCATTTTCCTCATGACACATCACACACGGTGCCTGCTTTTTCTGGCTAAACTGAATGAACTCACGGAATGAGAAATCCAAAAGATTATCTCCCGCAATTACAAGAAAACTCTCTCCACTTCTCCCTTTTACAGCCTCCAGTGCAACCTGGATATCCTTCACTGCCCCAAGTCTGTGCTCATTATCCGTAGAACCATCATCCACAAGAATTACCGGCTTTTTATAATTTAAAGTCTCTTTCCAACCTTCAAAATATCCAATAAATTTGTGATTACTTACGATCACATATCCCGTAATCTCTTCCTGCTCTTCCAAGTCATCTAAAAGCCAGTTCAAAATCGGCTTCTCATTCACCGGAAGCAGCGGCTTCGGAAAATTCTCTGTCAACGGGTACAATCTCGTAGCATACCCAGCTGCTAAAACAATTGTTATCATAATAATACTCAACCTCTTTTTAAGAAAATCTTAAGAGGGTCTGACCCCCTATTTATAAAATTCCGCATACCACTGTGCAAATTTTCTTAAGCCTTCTCGCAGGCTAGTCTGTGGTTTAAATCCAAAGTCTTCTTCTAATGCTGTAGTATCTGCATATGTTACCGGCACATCTCCCGGCTGCATTGGTACTAATTTTTTGTGCGCGTCAAAATCATAATCTTCCGGAAGTACGCCTGCGCTGATCAGTTCCTGTTGTAAAATGTCTACGAATTCCAGTAAGTTTTCCGGATGACTGTTTCCAATATTGTAAACTGCATAAGGCGGAATCGGTAACCCATCCTCGCCATTTTTCTTCTCCGGAGCTGCCTGCATTACGCGCTTTACTCCCTCTACAATATCATCTACATATGTAAAATCGCGCTTGCAATTTCCATAGTTAAAGATCTGTATCGTATCTCCGGCGCGAAGTTTATTTGTAAATCCGAAATATGCCATATCCGGTCTTCCTGCCGGCCCGTAAACTGTAAAGAACCGAAGCCCTGTCGACGGAATATTATATAGCTTGCTATATGCATGTGCCATCAACTCATTGGATTTCTTTGTAGCTGCATATAAAGAAACCGGGTTGTCTACTTTGTCTTCTGTCGCATATGGCACCTTTTTGTTGCTTCCATATACAGAGGAAGATGAAGCATAAACCAAATGCTCCACTCCATTAGCTCCGTCATCATAAGAATGACGGCAAGCCTCCAAAATGTTATAAAATCCGATCAGATTGGACTCAATATATACATCTGGATTTGTAATTGAGTAGCGTACCCCTGCCTGAGCTGCAAGATTTACAACAACTGCCGGCTTATCCTCTGCAAATATCCGATCGATCAGCGCTTTGTCTGCAATAGATCCTTTGATAAATTTCCAAGTAGAACTTTCCTGCTTTCCTACCAGTTCTTCTATCTGGTTCAGACGATACTCTTTAATAGACACATCATAGTAATCATTCATATTATCGATTCCTACAATATGTACCGGATGTACCTCCCGCAAAAGCTCCATAACAAGATTCGATCCAATAAATCCAGCAGCACCGGTTACTAAAATCACTTTATTCTCTAATGACACATTTTTTTCTTTCATGATATTACCTTTCCCACACATTATGTGCATTTTTTGTCACTGTTCCATTATAGTACATATATGATATTTTTTCTATATCAAGAAGTTCCTTTTCTCTTTTTCTTAACTGTTTGACAGATTCTGTCACATATAATAAGGCAGGTAATACAACTTCCTGCCTCGCTCAATATTCTATCCTTCGCTTCTTTAATTACGTATATATATCTACTAAAGTCTCACTCCATCTGCACTCTCACATACATATGCAGAATATCTTCCTTCTAACTCTGGAAATGCTTTCAAATATTCTTCTGTGACTTTCGCTTTAATATCTTCTACCTTTTCCGGATCACCAAGAGCCATACAACACCCTTTGAATCCTGCCCCTGAGAAACGTCCACCATAAATGCCATCTGTATTCCACATGATTTCATATAATTTCTTCAGTTCATCACAGCCACATTCATAACTGTATATAGAAGACTTTCCACTTTCAAATACAAGCTGTCCATAACCTTCCAAATCACCTTCTCGCCACAACTCGGCTCCTTTTTCTGCCCGTGCAAATTCGCTGTAGTAATGTTCCGCACGTCTGCGCCATAGCTCTGGCAGATGATCCTTATAAGCCTCGAATACTTCATACGGCACATCACGTAATCTTGTATCTGCAAATGTTCCATAATCCATGCCAGCATATCCCATCAACGCATACGCTGCCGCCTTACATTCATCCTGACGCAGGTTATATTTTGAATTCTTCAGCGAACGCTCCAGACCAGAAAAGAAAATCGCAATCTTATACGGCTTCATACTCTGACTGGTCGGGATCAACTCATAGCTGTCATCCTTCGTATCCAGATACAGAAGATGATTCTTTTTAGAAAGCACTTCACAGCTCTGATCCAGCTTACCGCAAGACACTCCTACATACTGATTCTCCGCTGCCTTTGCAGTTAATATAAGTTCCATCGGCTCCAGATGAATATCATTCACCTTACATAATGCTGACAAAAAGCAGATAATAACTGACGCTGAGGAAGACAGTCCACCAATCGGAAGACTCCCTTCAATCACACCAGACACTCCTATCTTCAACCGATACTTTTCTCCTAACATCTTAGCTGCACCACGAAGATGATCCGCCCAATCTCCCTGCTTCTCCTCCGGCACTGCATTTACAAAAAACTGCGCACGCTTCGGAAAATTCAAAGACTGTAATTCAATGATACCATTCTGCTTCGGATGGTAAGCCATATGTATTCCTTTATCAATCGCAAGACCATTAATCTTACCGTACTGGTGATCGATATGCGCTCCTAATGGGCTTATTCGATAAGGGCAAAATGCCACATCAAACGGTTCCTGATGGTATAATCCCTCATATACTTCTACACATTTCATTTTCATAATTATCCTACCTTTAATTTATCAAATCTTTGCATGGCGTAGAGTTTACACCATGCAATATGTACCTTAATATAAATTTAATGGGGTCTGACCCCTTCAATGTGTATCCAATTTATCAATACTAATTCTAATTATTTATAAATATCCTCCAAAGTTAACAACATTACGTTTCGTTCATGTGCTACTGAAAGTAATTCCTCGGTAAATCCTCCCAGTGAAAAAATCACATAATAGTATTTTTCTCCCTTTGCAAAGACCGTAGCATACCGTTCTAATAATTCTAATTCATTCAAACCAATCTTCTCAGTTTTAAATTTACATGATCCAATCAAATACTTTGATATTTTCTGATTTGATTCCTGTACCGGAACACCTACAATATCTATCTGTATCTGCTTCTTCTCACGCGGATCAGTTCCCCACCACTGACCGGCATCAGCCAAATCAAATGGCAAGTCTTCTGCATAACGCATCAGATATTCCTTACACATTTTTTCAAATATAAGTCCCATATAATCATGCATTCTTGATCTGACTACTCGCTCATAACTCCTCGGAAATCTTCCAGATAAAATTGTTGAATAATTCTGAGGGACAAACCGATACCAGAATCTGAAAAAATTATCCTCTATTCCATAAATTGTTTTCTTCCCCGGCTTTTCTGTAATCGGTGTCTCCTTCCTTAATATACCAAGCTCAATCAAAACCTTAATGTACTTTGAACATTTACCACTTTCCAGACCTGTCTTTGTTGTGATTTCATTGAGCTTTGATGCACCTTCCGCAATAGCTGTAATAATAGAATTATATGTTCCTGGTTCTCTAAGTTCCTGCTTTAACAAATTTTCTGGTTCTTCAAACAGATATCCAGAACGATCAAATATACTGTCGATAATCGCCTCATCCAAAGAACCGTGAATCTCAAGTTTATTAATATAATGCGGAATACCGCCCGTTATACCATAAATCCATGCATTTTCCTCCCAAGACAATTCCGGATGAAAAACAGCGGTTTCCTTATATGTTAACGGTTCAATTTTGAACTGGGCCGTTCTTCTGCCATACAATGGACTTTCATATCCCAGTACCTGATTCTGCATAAAACTCATCGACGAGCCACATAATATAAGATACAATTTACTTTCCTGCCATTTATGATCAATTAAATGCTGCAGCCTTGATGAAATCGAAGAATCTGCTTTTGCCAGATATGGATATTCATCAATTACAAATATTAATCTTTCCTTCTCTCCAATTCTACCAATTTCTTCTAATGCTGCTTCAAAAGAACTATATAATGGGAAATTATCATCTTCTATATGATCACTCTGATAAATTGACTTAGATAATGCTTCCAGATTTTCCTGCGAAGTTGCATTTAATGCTGAAAAATAAATAGTTCTTTTATTCTTACAAAACTCATTAATCAAAGCAGTCTTCCCTACTCGTCTTCGACCATAGATTACAACACACTCAAATTTATCACCATCAAATCTTCGATTCATCTTGTGAAGTTCATCTTCTCTACAATAAAAAGCCATTCAACCACCTCTACTCATAAGTTACTAACTCATGTTTTACTTTTTAAAGTATACGGAGTTTAGCTAAATTAGTCAAGGGCAGATCAAAACTTCCAGAAATTTTACAACTAAATCCAACTTATATTCATTCATCCAACGAACGTTCGCTTTCCGCGTATGCATCATACACCCCCTCCAATCATTTACTTTTGGAGGTTAATCCGTTCAAGCCACCTGCAATGGTGGCTTTTGTCATAGTAATTACATACTTTTTCGTTTTCTATCATACTCTATCTTTTCATCCGCTGATAACAACTTTTTAAATTGCACAATCACCTTTCTTTCTACAGTCACTTTTACTACTTGCTTCTGCAATTCGTCACTTGAAGTATTATAATAAATCATATTTAACAACTTAGCAGCATTACCTTTCTCAATCTTTTTCTCATTTAACTTCTCATTCAATAAGTTCAAAATCTTCTCATTTTGTTCTGTTTCCTGATTGTCTGTTAAATAACCTTTTGCAATTGCATACCAAATTTTCTCATTTTTCAGTCCGTATTGCTCATACATGTCTAAAGCTTCTTCTAACTGTCCTGTTGTATAATCGTCTGAATCTTTTCCAATTGCTTCCAAAACTTCGTCTATCGTTCTTGTCGTATCTGTATTAAATAATAATTTTCTAATATTCTCAGGTGTATTATTAATATACAGTTTTAAGATAAGTTTTGAAAATCTTGTTATTGATAACTTATTGTAAAATTTCGCCATATCTTTGGATAATGCAGTAATTTCATCCTCAGCATTCATAATTTGATTACTGATAGTTTCCAGTCCAGGTTCTCCCAAAGTACCATATTTTCTATTTAATACTTTTACTGCTGCCTTCTTATCTTGTAACTGTTTAAAATTATCCTCAACAAAATTTAGAAGTTCACTAAGATTTTCATTTTTCTCGTTAAAAATAGTGTAATGCGCATACAAAAATTTCGCAATGTCATCAATAACCTCTTTTTTGGTGTTGCTATAAATACCCCCGCAGCCTCCACTAATATTTTCTCACTCATATACTCACTCAACGAATTATATGCTTCTACTACTTCTACAGGGAATGTGCTGTAACGTCTGAGAATCTCCTTTGCATAATCCTCCATCCTCTTATCTGATATTTCTTCTTTTAATTCTATCAACTGCTATACTGCAAATGTAAAGTAATTCTTATATTCTCCATATGAACGTAAATGCGGGAATATGGTTTCTTCACTTATTTTAACTAACTCATCATTAACACTATTCGTTTCATGCAGTTCTTTCATCAACATAGTCAATTCATCATATTCAGTAAAGATCATCATTGTATCAAGTGGCAAGACTATGTGTCAGCTCGTCTTGAACTGGAAGAATGCGATGAATTATGTCATGGTAACTGGATTGAAATAAAATCTCTCCAGCGTCAGGTACATTTCCTAAAAAAGCTTCTGGAAAAAAACAGCATTGTATTACCAGACGATTATTATGACCTATGATTTATTCAGTTGTATTTATAATTAACAGGCAGTTGCCTGATAATTAGCATAAAATAGCATTGGCTCAGTCTCCGTGAGGGTGGCTCCGTGGGACTGGCTCAGTTTGACCGTGCAAGTGGTTCACTTGGAACGGAATATACAGTATTATTATAAAATAATTTAACCATTATACTCTACGTGGTTACAAATCCCCCTTGTTATATGATACACTTCAACCAATAAAAACTGACGTCCTTCGACAAAATAAGACAGAAAACTTCACATCTTCTGTCTTATCTCCTGTCTCATTATTCTTTTTCTCTCTTCTCCCCGTCGAATCTCTTCTATTATTTCTGATTTATATTGTAGCAATTCCATGCTAAACGGAAGTTCTCCTGACAACCAAGCTCAATTAAACCTTACAGGTGGTAATACGATTGGATCCATACCTGCTTTTTTTAATGTGTCATAAAAATATGTTCTTATAAATGAGTACAAAATCTCCATTCCTTCTTGAATCTCTCCATATGTATTCAAAAAGGCGCTCTCTTCAATCTTGCCCCACTTTGCGACGCGATATACACAGCTATAATGTTCATTCCCTCTTGCCCGCTCTTTAATATCATAACATAACTCTTCAGGAATATTATCTTCCAGTCTTAATTCTTCAGGCAAAACATCTCGTGTATCATCTTTATTCCCCACTTAATATCCGCCCCAAATTCTTTTGTTAAACACTTAGCCCACTTGCATTCTCATTTATACTTTATCATATTTTTAGTAACTATTCAACTCAACTTTTCTTTCAACTTATTTCCATCAAATCCAATCTGTATATATGTTAACTTCCAGTATTTTTACGACTTATTTTACCGATAAAGATATACCGATTTATTAATCAAATGGTAACTCCTCCGCACTCGGAATTTACCATTTACCACCAATTGACGTATCACTTCTGAAGAATCCTGCTGTTTCTATTTTCTCATGCTCTTTACATTTTATTTTTTGTTGGCATCGGAACAAATTCCAGTTTTAATTGCAT
>OIZU01001475.1_pt1 | contig 12421 bp, 8 predicted proteins | sample 1588661 | NCBI WGS metagenome assembly OIZU01 (sample SAMN03283257) | human gut metagenome | biome: human-associated habitat; material: feces | host: Homo sapiens | place: USA | collected 2013 | reverse complement strand
ATTCCAGACACGTACTTTGGCTGGGCAGCTCCGACGTTCATCATCTTTGTGGTAGCCAATGCCGCTTTCGCCATTATTTCGTTTGTCGGCGCGATGATGGGTTGAGTGTGCGTGTGCGCATGCAGGTTGGCTTATCGTTGAAGCATGAGTGATTTTGAGCCGTTTTACGATGTCAGCCGCAGTTACGAAGACAACTATGAGCAAGGGCCGTTCGGCGCGTTCGCCGAGGCGCTGAAGGATGGCAACGGTGCCGATGCCGCCGGAACCACCAGCGAGGGTGCCTCCGAGGGTGCCTTGGCCACCTTTTTGGGCCAGCCGGTCAACCTGCCTTTCGGCATTCCCGCAGGCCCGCTGCTCAACAGCCGTTTCACCACGGCCGCTTTCCACATGGGTTTCGATCTGGCGACCTACAAAACCGTGCGTTCGCGCGCCTGGGGCTGCAACCCGTTCCCGAACGTGCTCGCCGTACACCCCAAGTCGGCAGACGGTTCACTGACGCCGGGCAGCGCCGAACTGGACGAAGGCGTGCTGGCCGACACCAACTATGAACAGCCGATTTCCATCTCCAACAGCTTCGGTGTGCCCTCGCAGAGCCCTGACGTCTGGCAGCCGGACATGCGCGCCGCCATCGAGGCCGCCGGTCCCGGTCAAGTGCTGGTCCCGAGCTTCCAAGGCTCGCGTGTGGAGGGCATGAGCGAGGAGGAATACATCGCCGACCATGCCACTACCGCCCGCCTGGTCAAGGAGACCGGTGCCAAGCTCATGGTGATGAACACCAGCTGCCCCAACGAGGGCCACAACCGCCTGCTATGCCACAATCCGCTGCTCGTGGGCCGCATCACCGAGGCCGTGAAGCAGGAGATCGGCGACATCCCGCTGATGGTCAAGCTCGCCTACATCCCCAGCGACGGCGACCTTGAACTCATGGTGCGTTCCACCGTGGGCCACGGCACTGTGCAGGGATTCAGCACCATCAATACGATTTCCGCCAAACTGGTCGATGCCAATGGCAATCAGGCCCTGCCCGGTGCAGGCCGTGATCGCTCCGGCGTGTGTGGCAATGCGATTCGTGGTGCCGGCCTCGACATGGTCGCCCGTCTGGCCGCGATCCGCGAGAAGCTCGGTCTTGATTTCAAGATCAATGGCGTGGGCGGCGTGGTTTCGCCGGCCGACTATCAGGCATACAGAAACGCCGGCGCGGATTCGGTGATGTCCGCAACCGGCGCGATGTGGGACGCCGAGCTGGCCCACAAGATCAAGGCGAGCCGGTAAATCGGCTCCAAAACAAGAAACAGCCTGTACGGGCCGTGATTCCCAGACAATTCCCAGCCAGTGCCCACGTTGCATTGAAACTGGTGTTGTTATATGTAATCACGGCCGAACAAGCTGCATAACTTAACCTCTTTCTTCTTCTTCTCTCCTTTCTCTCCCCGGCGCCCATCACGCCGGGGTTTCTTTTTTGCGGTGGGTACAGCCGTCTTACTCGGCCGCCGCCTTCATGGCCACGGCGCCGACGTAGTAGACCGGCTTGTCGAAGTTCGGCTGGAACAGGAAGTCCACGTTGGCGAGCTGGTCGATGGTGAAGCCGGCCTGAATCGCCATGGAAATCACGTTTGCCGCGCCGGAGATATCGGCCTTGGAACAGAACTGGCCGCCCTTGACCTTGCGGGTTTCCGGGTCCCAGGTCAGAATCGACGTGACTGGGGTGGTGGTGAGCATGAAGTCCGGGCGATAATCCTCGGTGAGCGAGGTCTCGCGGACCGTGAGCCCGCGGCGTTCGGCACCGGCGCGGGTCAGGCCGGAGGCGGCGAGCGAGAGATCGTACAGCTGCACGGCGGACGTGGCCTGCGTGCCCATGTACTTCACGGTCGGCGTCTCGATGTTGCGGCCCACCAGCAGGCCCTGGCGCACCGCGTTGGTGGCCAGCGGAATGTAATCGTGCTGGCCGGTGGGGTTGTAGAACACGGTGGCGGAGTCGCCGGCGGCGTACACGCCCGGCGCGGACGCCTGCATGTAGTCGTCGACCACGATCGCGCCGTTCGGCAGCATGTCCACCTTGCCCTTGAGCAGGTCGGTGTTCGGCAGGAAGCCGACGGCCAGAATCGCCATTTCGGCCGTGTACTCGCCCTTTTCGGTGACCACAGTGACGGTGTCGTCGTCATTGTCGCGGAACTCGACCACCTTCTGGCCGAGCGCGAGCGTGACGCCGTGCTCCTCGAACGCGGCCGCCACCTGATCGGTGATGGTCTTATCGAAATTATTGGCCAGCGGGCGATCAAGGCCGTCGACCAGCGTGGTCTTGACGCCGGTGACGCTGAACTGCTCGGCGATTTCCGCGCCGATATAGCCCGACCCGATCACCACTGCCGACTTGGCGGTTTTCGCCTTTTCCTTGATGGCGATGGCGTGATCCCAGTTCTTGCACAGCAGCACATGCGGGCTGTCGATGCCGGGGATCGGCGGGATGACCGGGCGCGATCCGGTGGTCACGACCAGTTTGTCGAAAGCGAGGGTCTGTTCGGCGGGGTCTCCGGCCTCGTCCAGCGCGCGGTAGGTGAGGGTTCTGGCGTCGAGGTCCACGGACGTCACGTCGGTGCGCATATGCATGGTCGCGCCGGCTTCGGCCAGAGCGGCAGGGGAGGAGTAGAACATTTTCTTCGGGTCGGATACGTGGTCGCCCACCCACAGGGCGATGCCGCAGGAGAGGAAGGACAGCGTACCGTTGCGCTCGAAAACATGGACGGTCCAATCGGGGTGCTCGGCGAGAATCGAGGTGGTGGCGAACGTGCCGGCGTGCGTGCAGCCGATGACGGCGACTGTGGTCATGAATGCTCCTTTGCTTGTGGACATGGCGTCTGATGCCATTGCCCTGAATCGTAGCGTAGAAGTATGGAGAACGCCGTGGCGGCAAATGTGAGGAAGATCACGTTATCGGTTTGATTCGACGGGGGGTATGGGATCCGTTGTGCACGGTGATCAAAGTTCGGCTGGGGTGCATTTCACGGAGTCGGCACATGGCTTATGGCAAACTGGACGGTAGCATTTTTTGAATCTTGATTGATTGAGGAGAGTGGCGTGGCTGAGAATCCGGATGACGTGTTGCATGTCGAGGGCGGCAAGCCTTTGAATGGCACGATCAAGGTGCGTGGCGCGAAGAACTTCGTGAGCAAGGCGATGGTCGCCGCGTTGCTGGCACCGGGCAAGTCGGTGCTGAAGAACGTGCCGGAGATTCGTGACGTGCATGTGGTGTCCGATTTGCTACGTCTGCACGGCGTGGACGTGGATGTGGACGGTGCGAACGGCATTGTGACCATCGACGCCTCGCGTGTGCAGCTGGCCGATGTGGCCGACGTGGATACACTGTCCGGTTCGTCGCGCATCCCGATCCTGTTTTCCGGCCCGCTCGTGCACCGTTTGGGTGAAGCGTTCATTCCCGCGTTGGGCGGCTGCGCGATTGGCGGACGTCCGATTGACTTCCATCTGGAGACGCTGCGCAAGCTGGGCGCCACGGTGGACAAGGAACACAAGGACGGCATCCACATCACCGCGCCCAACGGCCTGCACGGCGCGAAGATCCACCTGCCCTACCCGTCGGTGGGCGCCACCGAGCAGACTTTACTGGCGGCCGTGCTGGCCGAGGGCAAGACCGAACTGTCGGGCGCGGCCACTGAGCCGGAGATCATGGATCTGGTGTGCGTGCTGCAGAAGATGGGTGCAATCATTTCTGTGGACGTTGATCGCACCTTCCGCATCGAGGGTGTCAAGGAACTGCAGGGGTACACGCACACGTCGCTGACGGATCGCATCGAGGCGGCGTCCTGGGCGTCCGCCGCGCTCGCCACGCACGGTGACATTTTCGTCAAGGGTGCCACCCAGCCGGAGATGATCACGTTCCTCAACGTGTTCCGCAAGGTGGGCGGCAAATTCGAGGTGACGGACAAGGGCATTCGTTTCTGGCATCCGGGCGGGGACTTGAAGCCCGTGGCGATCGAGACGGACGTGCATCCCGGGTTCATGACCGACTGGCAGCAGCCGCTCGTGGTGGCCCTGACCCAGGCCAACGGCCTGTCGATCGTGCACGAGACCGTGTACGAGAACCGTTTCGGCTTCACCAAGCCGCTGGTCGAGATGGGTGCCACCATCCAGTTGTACCGCGAGTGCCTGGGCTCGCTGCCGTGCCGTTTCCGGCAGCGCAACTACAAGCATTCCGCCGTGATCTTCGGACCGACCCCGCTGACCGGACGCGACATTGACGTGCCGGACCTGCGTGGTGGGTTCAGCCATCTGATCGCGGCCTTGGCCGCGTCAGGCCCCTCGGACGTGCACGGCATCAGCCTGATCGACCGAGGCTATGCCGACTTCCGCGGCAAACTCGAAGCGTTGGGTGCCGACTTCGATTAATTCGGCCGTTCCTCGGCTCCCCTCTCTGAGGGGAGCCACAATTTTCTACAACAGCCCGTCCGCCTCGAGCGCGGCGGCCATGCGGTCGAAGCATTCCTCCAGTAGCGGGTAGGGCATGGCGAAGTTCATGCGTACGCATCCGCGCCCGACCTCGCCGCATTCACGGCCGTCCGTCAACGCCACGTTGGCCTTCTTGAAGAAATAGTTGGCCGGGTCATCGATGCCCAGTGGCGAGAAATCCAGCCACGCGATATACGTGCCCTGCGGCTCCACATAGCGCACCTTGGCGAATCTCGTGCGCATCTGCTCGTTGACCAGCGCGATATTGCGCTCGATATATGCCATCACGCCCTCGAACCATGCCGCGCCGCCGTCATAGGCCGCTGTGGTGGCTATGGCACCGATGGTGGCCGTCTGGTGCTCGGACCATTCCGCGTTCCTCATCCATAGTTCCAGATCGTCCGGATTGGTGAGAATCACCTGCGCGCACTTGGTGCCGGGAATGTTGAACGACTTCGAGGCTGAAGTGGAGGTGAAAGCCTGCATGGCCGTCTGCCGGTTGATTGAGGCGAATGGCACATGCGTGTGGCCTTGGTAGACGAACGGCGCGTGAATCTCATCGGAGAATATACGCACGTCGTACTTGGCGGCCAGATCGGACAATCGCAGCATTTCTTCGCGCGTCAATACCTTGCCGATCGGGTTGTGCGGGTTGCACAGCACGAAGGCATGGCAGCCGTTCGCGAACGCCTGCTCAATGGCGTCGAAATCGAACAGCCATTCATCATTGCGCCCGCTGCTCTCGCCGGCGCCCGCGCACAGCATCGGAATCTCAAGGACCTCCACGCCATACAGACGCGGCACGCTCAGGAACGGCATATAGGCCGGAGTCGGTACCACGATGGAGTTGCCGGCGCGCACGATCTCGCGCAGGAACACTTCGAACGCCTCCAGCACGTCCGGCACCGGGCGGATGCACGTCGGATCCACCTCCCAGCCGTAGCGGCGCTGCCATGCGGCGCACGAGCGGGCGACCTCCTTCTTCCACGGGTCGGGAATGTAGCCGAGCGCGCCACGTTCGGTGGCCTCTTCGATGGCTTCGGCCACGCATGGTGCCAGACCGTAATCCATCTCGGCGATGAATGCGCCGATGCAGCCGGGGTAACGGGTCCATTTATCCGAACCGACCTGCTCCAGATCCTCGATGGTCGTCACGTCGATGTGATTGGCATCAAAGCAAGAGGTGCCGGCGGTTGTGTTGCTCAAAGTCGTTGACTGGGGAATGTTGTTCATGCTCATAACATGTCATTGTTCCCGGTGCAGAAGGGCTGCTCAACGGTCTGGCTCCCCGAAATCGTGATGGCGCTCGCAAGCTTGCTTATCGCTGTGCGACTACTTGGCACTCAAATATTTGAGTGACGTGCGCTCGAGCTCCTCGAGCAATGAACCAAGCGCGGGGCGATGGTCGCCGGCACGAGTCACGATGCCGACCTCGCGCGCCGCAAAATCGTCGGCAATGGGACAGGCCACCAGATCGCCCTGCAAGTTGATATGCGTATCGAGCGCCGGCACCAGCGAGACGCCCATACCAACCTCGACCAGGTTCTGCGTGGCCCAGTAATCATCCGTGCAGTGGCGGATATCCGGCTTGAATCCGGCACGGGTGGCCAGTTTCACCAAATTTGCGCGGCAGGTGGGGCAGCCGGCGATCCAATGCTCGTCTTTGGCGGCGGACAGCGGCACAGGTTCGCCGGTCTCCTCGAATCGTTTGGCGATGCCGCTGGAGCGGCGCACCAGCAGTCGCATCGGATCGTAACCCAGCGAATGGAAGGTCAGGTCGTCGCCGATGTGCAGGAAGTTCGGGATGCTGCTGTAGCGGAACACGGCGGCGGTATCGGCCTTGCCTTGGGAAATCAGACCGATCGCCTCCGGCGGCTCCATCTGAATCAGGCTCAGCTCGATGTCCGTGAACATACTGAGCTTGACCACGGTACGGGCCGCGATAGTAGAGCAGATTGACGGTGGGGCCACCAAATGCAGGTGATCAAACCGATGATGCCGATAATCCTCGACTTCACGGGCCGCCCGCTCCAGCCGATCGGCGATGGCCTCGCCGTGGCGGGCGAGCATCGAACCGGTGGCGGTGAGTTCCACGCCATGCGAGGTGCGTTGCACCAGAGTCGAACCGCACTGTGCCTCCAGCTTTTTGATCTGCTGGCTGATGGCCGGCTGCGACCAACCCGTGGCCTTGGCCGTGGCGGAGAACGAACCATACTGTTCGATTTGCCACAACGTGACCAATGATTGGGGGTTGAGCGTGGCCATAGGTACCTCTTTCGTGCCTTTTCGTGCCTTTTCGTGCGGTGATTCAATTATGGCCGGGCGGCAGGATGTGGCGTGCGCGCCGATCGTCAGTCCTCGAACTGCTTGGCGAGCGGAACCATCAGCACGGTGAGCACGGCGAACAGGGCGGTGGTGATGAACAGCACGATGGCGACCGGCATTTGGTCGTAGGCCCAGCCGTACACCATCTGGCCGAGCGGCTGGGCACACATGCTCACGGCCGCGGCCATGGACATCACTTTGCCGGCCATTGCCTCGGGCGTACTGAGCTGGATGGCGGGCACGGCGATGAGATTCGTGAAGCAACTGGCGACCATCGTGCCGCAGGTGAATACGATCAGCACCACGAGTTTGGTCCATGCGTCGACCGGCAGCAGGAACACAATACCCTGTGGGACCATGGCCAGCGTAAGCGTCGCCATCAGCCCCGGCAGCCAGCGCATCGTGAGCTTGGCGGCGAACAGGCCGGCGATGAATGCGCCCGCCACGCCGGAAACACCGATCAGGCCGTCGGCGATGCCGTAGACAGTGGCGTCGAAGCCGAGCACTGTACGAATCGTGTACGGGAAGCCGACGCCGGAATAGCCGATAAGCACAAAGTTGAGCGCCGCCGCGAACAACAGCAGTCTGAACACGTTCGGCCGGTCCTTGATGAGGAATCGCACGCCTGCCTTGAGGTCTTCAAGTGGGGTGGGCAGCTCCTCGTCGCCGCGATCCGGGGCACTGAGGCGGATGAAGCATTCGAGCGCGGCTGCGCCGGCGAAGCTTGCGATGGCGATGATCATCATGAGACGGATGCCGAACATCGCATACAGCACGCCGCCGAGGAAGCTCGGCAGCAGACTGCTTAGTTGTTGGACCTGATTGATCACGGCCATGCCTTGGCGCATGGTGGCCGGGCCGTACTGCCGGAACATCTGGGGGAGTGCGGCCTGCACGGTCGGGGTTTCGAAGGCGCCGAGCACGGCGAGCAGCACCTGCATGGTGGCGATGGCTACGATATGGAAGCCCGTGGTGGCGAAGACGATGGCGCTCGCCAGCACGAGCACGGCGGAGATGGCGTCGAGCGCCACCATGATGGTGCGGCGGTTGACGCGATCGGCCAGCACGCCTCCGAACGGGGAGAGCAGGATGGTCGGCACGATGGAGATGGCCAGCACCGAGGCGAAGATGGTGGCTGAGCCGGTTTTGTCCAGCACCCACATCGACATCGCGAATCGCAGCATCATATTGCCGAACAGCGAGATGCCTTGTCCGGCGACCAGCAGCACGAAGTCGCGGGACAGCAGCGGGCGTTGGGTGGCGGTGCCGGCGATGTCATTCTCGGGTTTCACTGTGCTATTCATTCTGAGCCTTTCTCCGGCTCCCCTGCGAACGTCATCATGCCCTTCGCGGCGACCGTGATGAGCTCGTCATCGAAAATCGGCACGCCGATCGCGTCGAGCATGGTGGCCAAGCAGCGGATGCGATGCTCCATTTCGGGCAGGGTCACCGGGTAGAAATACGGCATCAGCCAATAATTCGGCAGCAACGAAAGCAGCTCTGCGGCCTCGCGCGGATACTCGGTGGGGATGGAGCCATCCTCGACGCCCGCCTCGATCAGCGGCAGGAAGCGTTCGGGCAGATGTTTGCTCCATACCTGCATATTCGCGGCGAACGAAACCGGATCGCTCAGCATCGGCATGGCGGCTCGCATGATCTGCACGTGGTCTTGCTCGGTCATCGAATGCCGCCATAGCACGCGGAACTTTTCGAGGGCGGTAAGGTCAGTGCGATTCATGACGGATTCGTTGAAGTCGTCCTGCACATTGTTGTCTCGGTTGATGAGCTCTTCGAGGATGGCTTCCTTGGATTTGAAGTGATGGTAGATCGCGCCTTTGGAGAGGTCGCCGAGCTCGTCCACGATGTTCTGGATGGAGGTGTGCTCATAGCCCTGGGCCATGAACAGCCGTTGTGCGGCATCGAGGATGCGGGTGCGCGTCACCTCGGGGTGAGCGTTACGTGCCATGGTGGCCTCCCTACTGTGCTTGATGTTGCAGATCACTATAGATACCGACCGACGGTATGTATAGCGGTTTCGGCGAGCCTCCAACGATTCCGGCGATTGTCGCCTACCCTTTTTCGCTTGGTATCTTTCGGCTGTGTGCTTGCCCCCGCCAGCAGGGGCAGCATATAGGCATACCAGGGCGCAAGTGTCGCCGTTCTCAGTATCCTTAGAAGAATGAGTCCTGAAGCCTTAAGTGAACTGATTTCCAGCATTGCCCACAACCTCGTCGCCGCCGGCCAGGCCGGCGCGTTGACCGACGAGCTGATTCCGCCCGTCGACAAGCTCGCCGTGATGCGCCCGAAGGACCGTGCACATGGCGACTGGGCCTCCAACATCGCCATGCAGCTGGCCAAGAAGGCCGGCATGAAGCCGCGCGATCTGGCCGAGCCGTTCGCCGCCGCGCTCGCTGAAGCCGACGGCATTGCCAAGGTCGAGGTGGCAGGCCCCGGCTTCATCAACATCACGCTTGACTCCGCCTCGGCCGCCGCCGTGGTGGACACCGTACTCGCCGCCGGTGCCGTGACCGACGCCGACAAGCATCTCAACAAGGTCAACGAATACGGCCGCAACGACCATCTGGGCGGCCAGACCCTGAATCTCGAGTTCGTCTCCGCCAACCCCACCGGTCCGATTCACATCGGCGGCACCCGTTGGGCTGCCGTCGGCGATGCCATGGCCCGCGTGCTCGAGGCCAACGGCGCCAAGGTGGTGCGCGAATACTACTTCAACGACCACGGCGAGCAGATCAACCGCTTCGCCAAGTCGCTGGTCGCCGCTTGGGCCGAGGCCAATAACTTGGGTGAGGCCGGCTACCAGACCGAAACCCCGTGCGACGGCTACAAGGGTGCCTACATCAACGAGATCGCCGCCCGTGTTCAGGCCGAAGCCGAGTCCGACGGCGTGGACCTGACCGCACTGGCCCACCAGGATCAGGGCCTGAACGATGACGGTGAACCGCTCGGCGAGGCCGATACCGAAGTGCGCGAGGAATTCCGCAAGCGCGCCGTACCGATGATGTTCGACGAGATTCAGAAGTCCATGAAGGACTTCCGCGTGAACTTCGACGTCTGGTTCCATGAAAACAGCCTGTACGCCGACGGCAAGGTCGACGCCGCCATCGAAGAGCTCAAGTCCCGCGGCGACATCTTCGACAAGGACGGCGCCACTTGGTTTGAATCCACCAAGCACGGCGACGACAAGGACCGTGTGATCATCAAGTCCAATGGTGAGTTCGCCTACTTCGCCGCCGACATCGCCTACTACTGGGACAAGCGCCATCGCGCCGAAAACCCGGCCGACGTGGCCATCTACATGCTTGGCGCGGACCACCACGGCTACATCGGCCGCATGATGGCCATGTGCGCGGCCTTCGGCGATGAGCCCGGCAAGAACATGCAGATTCTCATCGGCCAGCTGGTCAACGTGATGAAGGACGGCAAGCCCGTGCGCATGTCCAAGCGCGCCGGCAACGTCGTGACCATCGACGACCTGGTCTCCGTGGTCGGCGTGGACGCCGCCCGCTACTCGCTGGCCCGCTCCGATTACAACCAGAACTTCGACATCGACTTGGCCCTGCTCGCCTCGCACACCAACGACAACCCGGTGTACTACGTGCAGTACGCGCACGCCCGCTCCAAGAACGTGGACCGCAACGCAGCCGCCGCCGGCATCAGCTACGAGGGTGCCGACCTGGCCCTGCTCGACACCGAGGCCGACGGCGAAGTGCTCGCCGCCCTCGCCCAATTCCCGAGCGTGCTCGCCACTGCGGCCGACGACCGCCAGCCGCACAAGGTGGCCCGTTACCTCGAAGAACTGGCCGCCACCTATCACAAGTGGTACAACGTAGAGCGCGTGGTGCCGATGGCCCTGACCGATCCGGAAACCCGTGGCGACGACGAGGCTCGCAAGGCCTTGGAGATTGCCAAGAACCCGGAGCCGGCCCGTGCCGCCGCCCGCCTGAAGCTCAATGACGCCGTCCAGCAGGTCATCGCCAACGGCCTCGACCTCCTCGGCGTCACCGCCCCCGAAAAGATGTGATTATGCCTATTTCTCCAATTTGGCCGGCCGCTACGGCTGTGAATGCCGAAGGCTCCATCGAATTTCATGGTCGTACCGCCGAATCGCTGCTTGACGAGTTCGGCTCGCCGCTCTATCTCATCGACACTGATGAAGTAGTCGCACGTGCTAGGCACTTCGTGCGCGCTGCCGCCGAAGCATTCAACACCTCCACTACGCACGTGAGCTTTGCCGGCAAGGCGTTCTTGTCCAAAGAAGTCGTGCGATTGGTCACCGAGGCCGGCATGTTTGTGGACACTTGCACGATGGGCGAGATGAAAATCGCCCTCGCCGCTGGCGTTCCCGGACGTCGTCTGGTGCTGCACGGCAACAACAAGTCCGATGAGGAAATCGCGCTGGCCATCGAACAGGGCTTCGCCAAAATCGTGATCGACGAGCCCGACGAGCCGGAGCGCGTTGCTGCCATCGCCCGCAAGCTCGGCAAACGCGCCCGTGTGATGCTGCGCGTCACCGTCGGTGTCCACGCCGGCGGCCACGAGTACATCTCCACTGCTCACGAGGACCAGAAGTTCGGCGTGCCGCTGCTGGCCGCCGGGGCCGACGCCGCCGTGCTCGACGTGCTGAACGACCTCAAAGACGTGACGCCTGCCGCTACCAACGCGCGTATCTCTGCGACGCATTCCCCGGAAAATGGCGCGGAAAAGACCGAGAAATCAGAGCGCGAGCTGCACTACGACGTCAAGTACCCGTACGACCTGAGCCACGAGGAAGTCTCCGACACAGACAAGGCGCTGGCCGCCGCGATGGAAGCCATTGCGGACGGTCCGTCCATCGCCGTGCTCAAGACCATCCTCGCCAACCAGGACGTACTCGAACTGGTCGGAGCCCACTCGCACATCGGCTCCAACATCCACGATGCGGACGCCTTCATTCACGCGGCCAAGCGCATGATGCTGCTGCGCAAGACCCTGTGGGCCACCGACGCCTACATCCTGCCCGAAATCGACCTCGGCGGCGGCTACTCCGTGGCCTACACCGATGGCGAAGATTCAATGGACATTGACGTGGAACTCACTCGCTTGGCGGATGCGGTCAACAGCACCAACCGTGCGCTCGGCATGCCCGCCCCGGCCATCAGCTTCGAGCCCGGCCGCTACATCGTGGCGCCCTCCGGCGTAACCCTGTACCGCGTGGGCACCATCAAGCACGTGCACTTGTCCGATGCCAAAGACAGTGACGGCAACCCGATTGTCGAGCGCGTGTATGTGTCTGTGGATGGCGGCATGTCCGACAACATTCGCCCGGCACTCTACGGTGCCGACTACACCGCGCGTCTGGCGAATCGCACCGGTTCCGCTGAAACGATGCTTGCCCGTGTGTGCGGTATGCACTGCGAATCCGGCGACATCGTGGTTCACGAGGTGCAGTTGCCCGCCGATTTGAAGCGCGGTGACATTCTCGCCGTGCCGGTTACCGGCGCATACGGCCGCACCATGGCCAGCAACTACAACCAAGCGCTGATTCCGGCGGTGGTTGCTGTCAGCGAGTCCGGCGCGCACGTCATGCTCCGCCGCCAGACCGTAGACGACCTACTCAACCTCGACGTCAGCGAGT
>OIZU01001474.1_pt1 | contig 12423 bp, 9 predicted proteins | sample 1588661 | NCBI WGS metagenome assembly OIZU01 (sample SAMN03283257) | human gut metagenome | biome: human-associated habitat; material: feces | host: Homo sapiens | place: USA | collected 2013 | reverse complement strand
TGCTTACGGATCTCTTTGCGGATTGCCCACGGACCGTCCATTTCCTCTACCTCTTCCCAGGCATGCCCGCCTGTCATGCAGATTCCAGTATCCGTATGCACGATTCTCGGGATCACGATAAATCCCTTCTTTTCTGCCAGTTTCAGATTCTTGCATACACCATGTGCAGAAGACATATCCCGCACCGTGGTGATCCCTCTTTCAAATGCAGACTGCGCATGCTGCAACGCATATAACATGATCAGCTGTGGTCCATAATTAAAGCTGTCCGGCTGGGAATATCCATAAGCCAGATGCGCATGCATATCCATAAGTCCCGGAAGAAGTGTCGCATCACCATACTCCTTAACTTCCTCCTGCGGAAATTCTTTCAGCAACTCTTCTTTCGGTGCGATTTTTCCGATCTTTCCATCCTTTCCAACATAGACTGCCTTATCCGTAAGAACGGTCTTTCCATCTCCTGTAATCAGATATTTCGTACTGATAATCATCCCTTGATCCCTCTTTAATTCCTTTATTTTTCAAATACACGCAGCCCTTTCATGCTGCCTCTCTCCCGTTGCATTCATTCTTTAACATTTTAAAGCGCAACCATCTTGAAGTGTATTATACTTGTTTTTTCAAGCCGGCGCAACCGTTTTCCACAGAATCTATTAAATATTTTGCAATTTTTAATCCGTTTTACGTCCAAAACTTTATACGGATACACTTGCACTTTTCATTTTACTCACAACATCGTTTGACAATCAATATTAAAATTTTGCGATTCCCAGGTCTGTGTCTAAAGATTACAGCGCAGATTTAAAAAAAGAAAACCCTTATCCGGCAAACCACCAGATAAGGATTTCCTCTATTCTTTATACTTTATTAGGATGACAACATTTTTATTACAGTGTGATCAGCGCATCTGTAATATTCGTAATTCTGCGGTATCCATCTTCTGTGATCAGGAAATCATCTTCCTGACGGACACCACCGATTCCCGGAATGTAAATTCCAGGTTCGATCGTATGAACCATTCCCGGCTGAAGGACCACTTTACTGCCGGTGCAGATATACGGCTGTTCATGAATATCCAGTCCGAAGTTGTGTCCCGGACCATGTGGAATATGATAGCCTGCATCTTCCACTACATTCACGATGATATCTCTGAGCTCGCCCATAACCATTCCCGGTTTCAGGCTGTTCTGTCCGGCATCCTTTGCTTTTCTGACTACGTCAAACATCTTGTAAAGCTCCGGATTCTTGGCTTTTCCTACTGCAACAGTACGGGTAATGTCCGAGCAGTATCCGTGATAATAAGTTCCGAAATCAATCGTCACAAAATCACCAAGCTGGATTTTTCTGTCGGATGCCGTCGCATGACAGTTTGCTCCGTTATCCGGACCAGATGCTACGATCGTCTCGAAGCAGAATCCTGAACCGCCACAGCTTCTGAACTGATATTCCAGTTCATTTGCAATATCGATCTCTGTAACGCCCGGTTTGATCACATCAAGCAGTGCATAGAAAGATCTCTCTGAGATCCGGCATGCCTGTTCGATCGTCTCGATTTCTTCCGGTGTCTTGATCGCACGTAAAGGTTCTACATAAGAGCCTTCGGAAACGAATTTTGTATCAGGAGCCTGGCTTACCAGATCCTGATAATCGTCAAACGTAAGATCTGCTCCACAGATTGCACACTGTTTTACTCCTGCTTCTGCCGCCAATTTACCGGTCTGGCTGAAGTAATTCAGTCCTTCACCATAGACAACAACTTCAAATCCTTCTGTTTCCTGTGCGGCCTGGAATTCAAACCGACCGTCTGTCACAAAATAATTTTTCTGTTCTGTCAGAAGCAGGACTGCAACTCCATATTCTCCGGTAAAGCCGGTCAGATACTTGATGTCGCTGCCTTTGCTGATCACAATTCCGTCATGACCGTTTTTCTTTGCAGCATCTACAATTGTCTGAATGCGTGTATTCATTGTTCCATCTCCTACTGAATGAAATCCCAGTTGAATTTCATATTTTCATCATATGATTTGTATGGTTTTCCATCAATATCATAGATATTTACATTATAATGCCAAGGTTCCGGAAGTGTCTTCTCCGGATAAATGTGCTTCATCAGCTCATATCCTTCCGGATCATAGACCTTCAGTTCCTCTCTTGTATTGACCGGTCCGCGGATACCATCCCATCGTCCGTCAACACCTTCCTGCATAACATTGAACCAGACAGTACTTAAGGTTGCAAAATACTCTTCGTAATTGCTGATCGCATAAGTGTCCGGCCACAAACCATTGTCGCTGGCATGCTGATATGCTTTCCGGATCATGTCTGCAAGCGTCTGGTCTTTCAGACCATTCATTCCAACCAGATGGATCGCATGTCCGAATTCATGGACAAGGATCATCTCATTTGGATAACTGGTTGCATATCTTCCGGTTCTGAGACGGATCACATTTGCCTCAGAAATAGAGGATGCCGGATTCGTCATCTCGCCGCCGTAACCTGCCACATGGCGGGTTGCAAGCAGATATCCCATTCTGTGTTCCGGGACATCATAAGCATTCTCAAGCAGTCCGAACACAGATACCTCTGCGCCTCTGCGGACAAGCTCTTCTGCTACTTCCGGGATCTTTTCAAGCATCATATCAATAATTGCAAGTGCTTTATCCACTACGGCCGGTGTTGTTTTTTCTCCGGCTTTTACTACAATGCCGGAGGTTCCTTTTTTGCGGACTACATAATATGGCTGATACACGGTCTGGTAAACCTTTTCATTGTCTGCCGGTCTGTCTTTTACATCAGTCAGCTTTCCGACAACCTGTACGGTAACCTCTCCTGCACATTCCGGATCAACCGGATGAACCAGGGAAAGTGTGGTGCGCATGGATTCTTTCTGGTATACCGTACCATAATCCCATGTCATATCACTGGTCCAGTGTACCAGTTCCTGTACTTCCCCTTTGTATTTTACCAGATAATCGTTTTCATTATCAGCACGGCGCATCTGTTCGCCCCAATAAATCTCAATTCTTCTGTCATCGATCAGAATGACTTTTTCGACCGGTGCATAATTACAATTCTCTGACATTTATTTTTCATCCTCCTGAAACATAAACTTATTTTCTGATCTTTTATGCTTCTGCGTTCTTGTCCAGTCCCATTCCGACTGCAAGTTTTTTACTGAAGATTGCTACAACCGCACCAACTGCACATACACCCAAACCGATTGCTACGAAGAACGGAATTTCGCTTCCTTCTTTGTAGAAGTTTGTGAGCAGCGTGTTAAGAGCAGCTCCTGTAGACTGTGACATTGACCAGATTGTCATCATCTGTGTCATGAATGCCTTCGGTGCTGCAACAGCCGTGATCGAGTAACCGATCGGGCAGGTAAATCCTTCACCAAGCATCAGGATTGCGTAGAATAATACGATCCACCATGCGCTGACTTTTGCATCTCCAGGATAGATTACATAGAGGAGTGCAATGATTAAAGCTCCAACTCCCCAGAAGATTGTTCCGATACCCATCTTTGTGGTTCCATATGGCTGTTTCTTTCCGAGTTTTGTCCATACTGCTGTCAGGATACTTCCGATGATAACTGCAAATACTGCAGGGATTGTCTGCATAGATGCTGCAGGCACTTCAATTCCGAACAGTACACGGTTAACCTTTTCTTCATAGAAGATTGCAAGGATTGAAATTGTCTGTGTCCAGATCAGCAGGGTAACTGCGTTACAGATGAACGGTGGAACCAGGCAGAGGATTTTTTTCTTCTCATGTGGCTCTGTCTTTTTACTTCTGTAAATAACTACCAGGTATGCGATCGGGATAATGATCGATACAGTACTGATTACATTTGAGAATACAGAAATACTTAATGTTCCTGTTGCAAAAAGCGTTGCAAGAACAACTGCGCAGATAACAAGTACAACGATCATCTTTGTGATGAAAGAACGTTTCTTATCATCCGGAAGCGGATCATCCGGTTCAATACCGATATTACCGAAGAACGGTTTGTATGTAACTGCATATACAACGATACCCAGGAATGCAAGGACTGCACATGCCGCGAATGCTACATGGTATCCGAGTGCTGCTGCGATTGCGCCGGAAAGTACCGGAGCTGCTGCACCAATGTTGGAAATTACATAAGAAATCGTATAAGCGCTGTCACGTCTTCCATCGGATTCATCATAGAATTTTCCAAGAAGAGCATCCAGACATCTGCCACCGAACATCGGTCCGATTGCCAGACATCCCATAGCGATTCCATAACCAGGAACGCCAAGTGGTAATGCAAGGCATACATATCCAATAAACGAAAGTGATCTTGCTATAAATAAAGACTTCCGGCATCCTAAGATACGGTCGCAGACAAAGCTTCCGACAATACCTGTCAGTACGACAACTGTTGAATATAAAGAGATCAGCTGTGCTGCATTTGCCTTGCTGAATCCAAGTCCTTCCGGTGCATTTGCGTATAAGTAGTAAATCAGTACCGCACTCATCGCATAGTTTGCGAAAGAGTTACAAAGCTGCATAAAGCTCAGGGTTCCCACACCCTTTGGCTGTCCTAAAAAGGCGGTTTGTTTTCTTAACGCCTCATCATGTTCGTTCATTATTTTTCCCTCCAAAATAACCTTTTGTATTCTATTCATCCAACAAAAAACAATCGTTAATTGTTTCCCCATCCTCAGATGTCTTCACTCCTCCTTTTTTCATAATTTTTAACCTTTGTTTTTTATTATGAACATACAAGTATCTTACTTTTTTTGTTTACTTTGTCAATATTTTTGCCTATAAATATGAATTTATGTTCATATTTATAAACATTGATAAAAAAAGAACGCAAAAAACGTCTTTTTACCCGTTTTTGCGCCCTTTTTTCGTCATTTTTATGTATTATTTATTTCTGGTTGCGGAACTGTACCGGTGTGATATTGTACGCCTTCTTGAAAAGTCTGTTGAAATGCTCTACATTCTGGTATCCAACGGTCAGTGCAATATTTTCAACGGTCATGCTGCTGCTCTTTAACAGGGCACGTGCCTTTTTCATTCTGACTTTTTTGACAATATCCCCGAAAGTCATTCCGGATTTTTCTTTGATATATTTGGAAAGGTATGGTTTGGACAGGAAGAATTTCTCTGCAAGATCATCCAGAGATACATCCAGATAATTTGCCTGGATATAGTTCATGATCTCTACCATTCTTTCATCTTTACATTCATTCGCATTCTTCAGTTCATCGATCTTGTTGACGGCAACTGTCAATGCTTCAATAGAAGCTTTGATGATATCGGCATCAATTCCGACTCCCCAGTAGGTCTTTCCATTGCAGATGACACCTACATAAGCACATGCCTTGGAAGAAGAACCACGTGTCAGGGAATGTTCTTCGTAGAAGCTCAGTTCATAGCTGATACCAAAGTACTGTTTGATCGCATTGCTGACTGCGTCAAGACGTCCGTTACCGCCTGCTGTTACCACACGTTTTCCATTTGCATGGGAAATGGTTGCATCTGCCATAATACCATCTTCCTGTTTGAAGTGGCATTCATCGATAGAGAAGATTCCTTTGTAATTTACATAGTGATCTTCAAAAATGTGGTATACCCAGTCCGGAGTCAGCTCTTTGTGTGCTTTATCGGATACATCTTTTACCATGTAGCCGACTTCTTCACGCATTTCTTTCGGAACGCTGATTCCAAAGTTCTGCTTCAGAATGTAGCTTACACCGCCTTTTCCTGACTGGCTGTTGATACGGATAACATCTTTATCGTAAGTTCTTCCGATGTCCTTCGGATCGATCGGCAGATACGGTACGGTCCAGTGATCTCTTTCTTCTGCTTCACGCCATGCCATACCTTTTGCGATGGCATCCTGGTGGGAACCGGAGAATGCGGTAAATACCAGATCTCCTGCATATGGCTGTCTTTCATAGACATGCATTCTGGTCAGACGTTCATAGATCTCACGGATTTTAGGAATGTCAGTGAAATCCAGTCCCGGATCTACACCCTGCGAGAACATATTGAGTGCCAGTGTCACGATATCCACATTACCGGTACGTTCTCCATTTCCAAATAAGGTTCCTTCGATACGGTCTGCGCCTGCAAGAATACCCATCTCAGCAGTTGCCACACCACATCCACGGTCATTGTGCGGGTGAAGGCTGAGTACAACCCCGTCACGGTATTTCAGGTTCTTGTCTACATATTCTACCTGCCCTGCAAATACATGCGGCATTGCGTTTTCTACGGTTGTCGGAATGTTGATGATGACTTTTTTATCTTTTGTCGGCTGCCATACATCCAGTACTGCATTGCAGACATCCACTGCATAGTCCACCTCTGTTCCTGAAAAGCTTTCCGGACTGTACTCGAAAGTAAAGTTTCCTTCTGTCTGATCAGCAAGCTGTTTCAACAGTTTTGCTCCGTCGATGGCGATCTGTTTTACCTGTTCTTTATCTTTTTTGAAAACCTGTTCTCTCTGTGCAACAGAGGTTGAGTTGTACACATGGATCACAGCATGTGGTGCTCCCTGTACGGCTTCGAAGGTACGTTTGATGATGTGCTCTCTTGCCTGTGTCAGTACCTGGACAGTCACGTCATCCGGGATCATGTCTTTCTCGATCAGGGTACGCATGAACTGGTATTCTGTCTCAGATGCTGCCGGAAATCCGACTTCGATCTCTTTGAATCCCACATCGACTAATAACTGGAAGAATTCCAGCTTTTCATCCAGACTCATCGGCTCGATCAGTGCCTGGTTTCCATCACGCAGGTCAACGCTGCACCAGATTGGCGGTGCGTCTACATAATCTTTTTTCACCCAGTCATATTCAAATTTCGGAGGCATGAAATATTGTCTCTCGTATTTTTTACAGTTTTCCATTTTGTTTCTCTCCTTTTATTTAACGGGAAAGGGCGGCATCTGCTTTTTCTTCTGTTCATATGAAAAAACAAGGAATTTTTCATAAAAATCACACAATTCGCCTTATTCCTGACTTTTCACAAATATCCGTCAACTTTCTTGTCTTATTTTGTTGTCTAACTTATCCTAACATATCTTATCGTGAAAGTCTATTGATGAATTTAAGCAATTTTCTTGATCTATTTTATTCTTCTCGTGTTTTAAAAATTAAACTGGTAAAACATTTCACACATTTTCATGGCTATCCAGGTAAATGTTCTCCGTCTGACTGTTTCTTTTACAACTGCCTGGCAGCTCCCCCATTTCTCCCCGTTTAAGAGATACGTGATCTGTCCGACCGGTGTTCCGCTTTTCACCGGCGCATCCAGTTTTTCCGGTACTTCTGTCTTTTCTTCTGCCACGTCATCTTCTCCTACCAGAATCTTACCCGGACTTTCGTTTCCTTTGATTTCCAATTCCACTGCTGCTTTTCCAAACAAACCATTTTGGGAAACACCGTTTTCCACGGGTATTTTCGAAAGCTCCGGTATTTTCCACACCTCAGCATAACGATAATGCGCCATTCCGTACTCCATCAGTTTTCTGGTATCTGCCCATTTATAATTCTTGTTGTTTGGCCAGCCACACGCAAGCAGTGCCACCACGAATGTACGCCCCTCACTCTGCAAAGCTCCCACATAGCAGTATCCGGCATCCCCGGTAAACCCTGTTTTCCCGGAAATCGCCCCATCCATCATCTGAAGAAATGCATTGTGGTTATTGCAGATATAATTTTCCTTTCCCTCAGCATCAGAAAAGCTGTATGCCGGTGTTTGCGTGATCGCAAGAAATTCTGCGGCTTTGGGAGAATGCAGGACACAGTAACTCATGATTTTCGCCAGATCTGCGGCTGAAATGCTGTGCACACCGTCTGCATCCTCTCCATCCAGTCCGTTTGGTGTAACAAAATGTGCCTCCGTGCATCCGATCTCTTCTGCCTTTTCATTCATCCACCTGGCAAATTGCGAAACGGATCCTGCAAGGTGTTCCGCGATCGCCACTGCAGAATCATTATGGGATTCCAGCATCAGGGAATATAGAAGATCCCCCAGATAAAACGCCTCCCCTTCGTGCATTCCCAGATGAACTTTCGGCTGTGCAGCCGCATTTGCAGAGGCTGTCACCAGGTCCTTCGGATTTCCCTTTTCCAGTGCAAGAATGCAGGTCATGATCTTCGTTGTACTTGCCATCGGGCGCATTACATGCTCTTCTTTTCCGAGCAGAACCCTGCCGCTGTCAGCATCCACCAGCGCAGCGGAGCGGGCATAGAGCCGGATAAGAAGCTGCTCCCTTGCCTGCTCACGGGTTTCTTTTTCCTGTGCAGCCTGCTCATTCGAGACCTGTTCCTTTTGCTGCGTAGTTTCCATTATCTGTGTCCGTTCATTTTCTTCCGCAAGCACTTTCCCAGACAGAACCTTACCCCGACTTTCTTCTGCGGATTCTCTCCATAGCATCTTTCCTTGAAAAATCTGCAAACTAAAAAAGAATACCATGCACGCTGCCAGAATTCCTCTTCTGCTCCGTGCCGGTATTCCATTCTTCTTCTTTTCTTTCTTTTTCATGCGCCCCGGTCTCCCTCCTGTTCTTTTCTGTTCCATTTTATGAACAGGGACGGGCGTTTATACTATGGATTCCATTTTAAATATTCAACCGGATCTGTGCTTCATCTTCCGCTTCTTCTTTGAAGGTTTCCAGCTTCTCCGGTTCAATGCCCGGGAGATCATCTAAGGACTGCACACTGAATCTGCGCAGAAATTCTTCGGTTGTTCCAAAAAGCAGCGGACGTCCCGGTGCATCAAGGCGTCCAAGCTCGCAGACCAGATTGTACTCGATCAGCTTGTTTACCGCATGATCCGATTTGACCCCACGGATCTTCTCAATCTCCAGCTTGGTGATCGGCTGACGGTAAGCAATGATTGAAAGTGTCTCCAGCATGACATCTGTCAGGACATACTTTTTCGGCTGCTTTGCGATCCGGATCAGATACTCATACATCTCCGGTTTGGTACAGAGCTGATATGCATGATCCAGTTCAATGATCCGGATGCCACGCTCCTCTTTCTGATACTTGTCCATCATATTATGGATAAGTTTCTCCGTCGTCGGCACGTCCTGCTCGATCGCGGATGCGATCTTACTCACCTCGACCGAATCTCCCATAGTGAACAGGATTGCCTCTATGATACTCTCCAACTGTTTTGTTCTCATTTTCTTCTATACTCCTTGCCGCAGTCCCTCGTCCGATGTAATGATGATATCATCAAACGTATGTTCCTGATATACCTGTATCTCTCCTGTCTTCATCAGCTCCAGCACCGCCAGGAAGGTGACAATGATCTGCACCCTGGATGCCTGCTTTTTCAGGAGATCCCGGAAACTGAATCTATGATGTACCTTTGCATACTCATAAACATATTCCAGTTTCTCCGGAAGCGTAACCTCTTCTTTCTCGATCTTACCGAACTTACTTCGGATCGGATCCGTCTTATCTGCCTGTCTTTTCAGGATATCCTGAAAAATATCATTCAGCTTCGTCAGTGTCAGCCCGTCAAGAAGCGTATCCAGATCTACCGGTTCCTCGTATTCCTTTACTTCATCCGGAATGGTCGCTCCCTTGTAGAACAATTTTTCCCCGTCCACCTGACGGTCACGCAGTTCATAAGACATGTATTTGTACATCTTGTACTGCAAAAGCTGCTCTACCAGTTCCTGACGCGGATCTTCTTCCTCTCCCTCTTCATTGATTTCCTTTGGAAGAAGCATCTTGCATTTGATGTCCAGAAGTGTCGCCGCCATGACCAGGAACTCACTCATGACATTCAGGTCTTCTCTGTCCATCGCCTGGATATATTCCATATACTGGTTGGTGATCTCTACGATCGGAATATCGTAGATGTCTATTTTATTTTTATCGATCAAATGTAAGAGCAGATCCAGAGGTCCCTCAAAAACCTGCAGCTTTACCGGTATTCCTTTTCCCATAGATATCCTTTCCAGTCAAATTGTCGCTAACCTTATTTATTATACAGGAAAGCCGGGATGATATCAAGCACGACTAACTCTGCCGGATTCCAGAAGCGGAAATTGATCGTGTGGGTTCCGAGCCCTTTGCTGACCACAATATATTTCCCGTCTTTTTCATAACAGTCCCCGCTGTAGCGTGGAAACAGACGGAACTGCGGACTGATCACACCACCAAGCAGTGGAAGTCTGGCAATCCCGCCATGTAAATGTCCGGACAGCACCAGGTCTGCTCCCCACTTCCAGTAGGTTTCTGCGTAAAGCGGATGATGTGCCATCAGAATGCAGTATGCGTCTTTCTCCGCACTGCCGGCTCTCTCTTTGATTTCGCCAGTCGTAAGCGGGCACACCTTCCATCCTTTTTTATAGCATCCAAATGGAAGCTCCATTCCATATAGACGAAGCTTCATCCCGTTTACCCGGATCTCTTCTGACCTATTCACCAGGACATGGATCCCTGCCTTTTTCAGTTCGTTCTCATAATATCCATATTCTTTGCCGTAAATCTCCGGCTGCTCATGCATTCTCTGCTCATGATTGCCATTACAGCACCAGACCGGTGCGATCTGTGGAAGTTTTTTCATCAAATCCGCTGCCGGTGTCCAGTCTCTTCCGGCTTTCCCGACCAGCATATCGCCGCCTGCCAGGATCAGATCCGGCTTTGCTTCCCTGATTGCCGAAAGCAGCTCCTCATTCTCTTTTCCATAGACATGATTATGCATATCACTTAAGAAAACAATCCGTACTTTTCCGGCATCTCCCTTTATTTTGCCGGTCCTGATCTGGTACCTTGTAATCTTGAAGCAATGCAGCTCCCGCCATACCTCTGCAAGAACTGCTGTTGCAAAAATCACCAGTATCAATACGATAATCCCTGTTGCCTTCATCTCTTCCCTCTTTCGTTATACCATCATTTCTTCCAGTATTTTAAGGAATGCGCCCCCAAATGTCAACTCCGCAACACCTTCTGTCGCATAAACCGGAACGCTTCCGATGGTTTTCTCATTCAGCCGGTAAATGACTTCTCCGATCTGGTCGCCTTTCTTTACCGGAGCAGTCTGCTTCTGTATCCGTACCTCTTTTTCCACGGCAGACAGATCTGATCCACTGGTATCCACATACCGGAAGCCCTCCGGCGTCTCTCCCTTTGCCTTCTCCTGCATTCCATGTTTCACTTCGGCATACACAATTTCTTCCAGTGCCCTTTCATCCTGATAAATACTGCATTTCCCAAAGCCATAGTTTAACATGGCAATGGCATCCTTTACCCGTGTCTTGGAATCCGGCTCTGCCATCACAACCGCAATCATATCGATCCCGTCTTTTCTTGCCGTTGCAGACAGGCAGAACTTCGCACCGCTTGTGGATCCGGTCTTCAGTCCGGTTGCGTATTCGTACTGCCGGATCAGTTTGTTGGTATTACTCAGTCCGAATTCACTGCTGCCCTTTGCCGTAGTGTGGGTAATATTTTCCATCCAGATCGTTGAGTAGTTCTCAATTTGTGGATACTTCGTGATCAGTTCCCGTGACATCAGTGCAATGTCTCTCGCTGTCGTCAGATGCCCTTCCGTGTCCAGTCCATTACAGTTGACAAAATGGGTATTCGTCATTCCAAGCCCTGCCGATCTCTGATTCATCTTTTCCACAAAAGCCGGTTCACTCCCGGCAATCTTTTCTGCCATCGCCACGCAGGCATCATTGGCACTTGCCACAGCAATACACTTGATCATCGTATCCACAGTCTGCTTCTCGCCCGCTTCCAGAAATACCTGGGATCCGCCCATCGATGCGGCGTACTCAGAAGTTGTGACCTCGGTATCCGGCGTGATCGTTCCATCTGCCAGCGCATCAAAGATCAGGAGCAGTGTCATAACCTTCGTCACACTCGCCGGTGGCTTTTTCTCATCCGCATTTTTTTCAAAGAGAACCTGCCCGCCGGAAGCTTCCATAATAACTGCGGACTCAGCAGATAGTTCCAGACCGGTCAGATTGCCCGAATTATCTCCGTTCGTCTGCTCCGGATCCTCCTGCCGAATCACATCCTGCATAGCTTTCGGTCTTTCTCCCGGCTCGAAAACATCTGCCGCCCGGACCGGAATTCCATATACGGTCTGCACGCACAGAAGCATGCCAAGCAGACCTGCCAGAAATTTGCGCATCATAAGACTCCTTTTTCCATCCATCGATACTATATAAATAAGCCTCCTGACAGGAAAATAGAACCTTTCTTTATACTTCCCGGTTCATTTTTTCTCCTTCCTCATTGAACCAGTCCATTGCCTGACAGATTCCTTCTTCTGCAAATGGGAATTCTCTCTTTGTGATCTTTTCCTGTGGGATTTTATCATAAATAAACGGTCCTTCCCAGATACTTCCTACAAGAATTGTTTCTGAATTTTCCTCATCGGTCTTTTTTTCCTCTTTCGCCAGGCGAT
>OIZU01001465.1_pt1 | contig 12468 bp, 6 predicted proteins | sample 1588661 | NCBI WGS metagenome assembly OIZU01 (sample SAMN03283257) | human gut metagenome | biome: human-associated habitat; material: feces | host: Homo sapiens | place: USA | collected 2013 | reverse complement strand
ATCTTTTGTATTGATTTTTACAGTCATAATTACTACCTCAAAAAGTTTTTATCAGCTTATTTTACCATATTCGAGCTTACTTGTAAAAAATAAGAAGAAGATACCCTTTGAATAAGTGTATCTCCTCAATAGTTGTCATTAAAACTTTCTCTTTATGAGATAACGACGGTACATCACATAGAGGAAGACCGCACGCCATACATTATCAACAACGGTTGCAATCCAAACACCCGCAAGACCCATTCCCAGACTCACCCCAAGGAAATATCCTGAGAAAATTCGAATAATCCACATCCCAATAGTTGTCGCATAGAAAGGCATCTTAGCCTTACCCAGACCTTGCCAAACTGCAGTGTAGACTAGAGTCGCCGAAGTCACAGGATTCCCAAGGAAGGAATAAAGAATAACTACCTGACTAGCCGCAATAGCTGCTTTATTATCTGTAAAGAGACCTGATAATCCTTGTCCAAAAAGCAAGATACCCCCTGAAACCAGAACCATCAAGAAGGTTGAAATCCAATAAGACTCTCGTATAATACGCCTCATCTGCGCCTTATCCCCTCGCCCCAGACTATTGGCAACCAAGATAACTGTAGCCGTGGCGACTCCCATACCAGGCATATAGTTAAACTGAGTGAGGTTTTCACCAATGGCATTACCACCGACAACGGCTGTACCAAAGGTAACAATAATGGCCACAATGACCACATCTCCAGCACGCATCATCAGTCGTTCACCTGCTGCTGGCAGAGCAATTCCCAACAACTCCCTGTTGAAAGGCTTGGTAACTTCAAGCTGCTTCACATCCAGTTTCATCGCTTGCCACAGTATCACTGTCCCAACCAGACGAGAAAAAACCGTAGCCGTGGCGACCCCAATAATCCCCCAATGTCCCACAAAGATAGCTAAAGAAGATAAAATAGCATTAAGGACATTAGTCAAAAGACTGACGACCATGGAAATACGAGGCCGTCCCTTGGCCCGTAGTATGTTACCAAAAGTAGTCATTAAGGCTAGGAAGACCACTCCTCCACCGACAAGAGCAAGGTAGAGACTACCAGCCTGAGTTACAGATTGCTCAGTACCTAAAAGATTAAGAATGGCCCCACCACCAAAAATGGAAAGTAAACCAAGAATGAGACTAAGAGCAAGGGTAATAATAATAGCATCCCAGGTGTCTCGGTTAGTCGCTTTAACATCTCCCTTCCCTAGACTTCTAGCAATGACACTGGCACTTGAGGCTCCTAGAGCAATGAAGATAGCTTGGTAAATCGTGATTATATTATTGGCTACGGAAACCCCTGATATGGCGACAATACCAACCTGAGCCACTAGGTAAGAATCGACAACTCCCATCAACATTTGTAGAAGGTTTTCGGCCATAGCAGGCAAGGCTATGTTTAGAATTTTCTTTGTTTCTGTCATAATATTCTCTTCTATATTGATAAAAATAGGGCTGATTTCTCAGCTCCTATTTTTTTATTCTTATACACCAAGATAGCTTTCAACTGCTTTTTGCATATCAGCTGCCGCAACAACTGTTTTATGGCGAACTTCCGCATGTTCAAGTCCATCTACAGCAGCTGGGATAGCTACACCTGAAAGTTGGTGCAAATCTTCTACTGCTTTGAAATCATCCCCACTGTCTTTACCAGTGACAGCTGAAATAGCCACACGTGGGAATTTATATGGGCTAGCTGTTGAAGCGATAACTGTAGGGGTGTGGTCATCTGTCTTTTGAACATATGCTTCGTAAACAGCTGAGGCAACCGCTGTATGAGGATCTTCGATATACTTGTTTTCATCATAGACACGTTTGATTTCAGCAGCTGTTTCATCCTCAGTTGCAAAACCTGCTGCAAACAAATCAAGAATATCTTTATCTGCATCAGCCAAAGTATACTCACCCTTAGTCACAAGTGCATCCATAAGCTCTTTAGTCTTAGTAGCATCATTACCAAGAAGGTGGAAAATCAAGCGTTCCAAGTTAGAAGATACCAAGATATCCATAGAAGGGCTTGTTGTTACCTTGAAGTCACGTTTCTTATCATAAGTACCCGTTGCGAAGAAGTCTGTAAGGACGTTATTTTCATTAGAAGCACAGATTAATTTGCCAACTGGAACACCAATCTGACGCGCATAATAAGCCGCCAAGATGTTACCAAAGTTTCCTGTTGGTACTGTGAAGTTTACCTTATCTCCGTTTTGGATATGACCTGCCTTAACCAACTGCGCATAGGCATATACATAGTAAACCACTTGTGGTACCAAACGACCGACGTTCATTGAGTTAGCTGATGAGAATTGCGTATGATGAGCCAACAATTTCTCACGCAAGTCAACATCATTAAACATACGTTTCACATCGGTTTGGGCATCATCAAAGTTACCATCAATGGCAATAACGTGAGTGTTAGCTCCTGTTTGAGTGGTCATTTGCAATTCTTGGATTTTTGAAACACCGTCTTTTGGATAAAAGACAATAATTTCAGTTCCAGGAACATCTGCAAAACCAGCCATAGCAGCCTTACCAGTATCACCTGATGTCGCTGTCAAGATAACAATCTTATTATCAACACCTTGCTTTTTAGCTGATGTTGTTAGCAAGTAAGGCAAGATTGAAAGGGCCATATCTTTGAAAGCGATAGTAGAACCATGGAAAAGTTCAAGGTTGTAGTGGTTCTTAAGTTTAACTACTGGTGCAATAGCAGCTGTATCAAACTTGTCGTCATAAGCATTTGTGATACAGTAATCTAATTCCTCTTCCGTAAAATCATCCAAGAAAGCTGACAAGACCAATTTAGCAACTTCTTGGTAAGAAGCGTCTTTCAATTGATCAAAGTCCAAAGCAACCTCAGGTGTTGACAATGGTGTGAACAAGCCACCATCTGTTGCCAAACCTTGAAGAATAGCCTGACTAGCAGTTACTTTATTATTTTCGTCACGTGTTGATTGGTATACAAGTGTCATGGTAAATCCTCTTTTTAGATAGTCTGTGGCTCTATTGTAGCATAATTGTCAGAATATTTCTACACGTATTGTGACTTGTGAGAAAATCATTCGGATATCACCTTATTCTCTTCCCTCAACGACATGAAAAAATCCGGAATAGCTATTCCGGATGTCATTTTAAAATTTATCTTTGGTGTCATTCTTAGTTGAGAAAGTAATATCTTTTGATTTACCATCACCACTAAGCGTTACTTTCTTGTCTTTTTTAGTCACTTTTAGCTCTTGACCTTTTTTCACATTGAGACCATCGATATCAACATCTTTGTTGACAGAAGTAATAGTCATCTTATGCCCCAAGCGACTAACCTTCCCTTTGAAAAGGGTTGTTGTTGTTTCGCCTGTCTTCGAATCATACTTTTGACCATTATCTTTCGCAGCTTTTTCAAGAGCTTCATCAAGTTCTTTTTCTATGGTTTCCTCACTATAATAGTTTTCAAAGGAATCTCCATAGAAGGCTTTAAATAAATCTCCAAAGGCTGAGAAGGACTTCTGAACCCTCTCACGATAGTCCTTGATATAGGTTTTCTTATCAAAAGTATAGCTAGCAGTCACCTTCGCATTGCTACCTTTTACTTTCATGGTTACAGCAGTATCTTTAAAGTACTTTTCAAGCTCCTTACTATCCAAGTCTGTCAAACTTTCAGACATGCTTGAGCTATACTCTCTACCTAGAGAACTACTGTACCATTTGCCATCAATATTACCTGTCACATAACGGTAAGTCATAAAGCCACCGATACATAAGAAGACAAGGACTACTGCTGACAAAACTGAGACTAGGATGCGTTTTTTCTTTTTGGGATCCATTGGTTTTTTAGGAGCCAAATTTGCCATAGCTGCTTGTCCTTCTGGAAAAGGAACCGTAGAAGGTGCAGTTGCTGTTACTACTGGTGCCGTTTCAGTTGGTAGAGGACTAGTACTTGTCTCGACGATTTCTGCCTCAACCTTAATAGGTTCAGTAGTAGCTGTATCTTCAGTTTTAGCCGGTGCTTCATTAACAAACTCCCCAGCTTTCAAAGCATCCGCCATTTCCTGAACACTCGGCTTACGTCCGTTTACCGTTTCAAAATAGTCCAACCATTCTGCTCTTGTCATTTATATTCCCCTTTAATTTCCTTTTTTATTTATTTTTTTGTAAAGCTAATGTCACCAAATTCACTGTGTGCCTTAATAGTAAAGCCTCCATTGTTAGGCGTATAATCTAATACATCACCTTTTTTAAAAGCATCTGAATCTCCAGCCTTATCCACAGTGATTGTTTGCTCCCAACGGTTAATATCACCCGTAAAAGCAGTTGTTGTGACACGACCGGTTTTGGCATCGTAGGTATAACTCTTTGGAAGTTCTTTCTTCACTGTCTCATCAAACTGTTTATAGTAGTCTTTTTCTGACAATGAATAACTATCAAAAACCTCCGAGAACTCCTCGCCGTACTGACCTTTCAATTCAGTAACTCTACTCTGGTAAGCCTGATAAAGCCCTTTACGATTGTAAACAAAGCTCACTTTTAAGTGAGCCTTATTGTCAGTAATACTCATTACTGTATTGATATCGGTGATAAGATCTTGACCTTGTGGTAAAGCGTTACTAACTTTATTCTTAGTATTAGCAGTATCTTTCAGAGTGGCTAACATTTTCTCACTAAAGGTTGGGCTTGTCCAATCGCCCTCAATGCTTGCGGCTCGATAACGGTATCCCATCACGAGACAAACAATCAAAAGTATGGTGAGTATCGCTGCAATCACACCTGATACCATCCCCACAATATTCTTTGAGGTTACTGGCTCCTTTGATTCTTTTACTTGTTGACTAGGATTGAATTGAACACTCACCATCCTATCAGCATTAAACTCTTTAAACTTATTAGTCGCTCTATTCCCTGCTGCAGAAGCCACTGGTGGCATCAATTCACGAGACTTGAGAGGATGTGCTGTTTCACCCAAACTAAGCCCTTCTTCTTTTGTCATAGGAATCTCCTTATCTCGCTGTAAGGTTATTATAACAATTCTTAAAGCGTTTTTCTATCTTATTCGGGAAAGTCCTTTATTTTTAATTTGGATAAACACTCTAATATAGATGGTTTCTAGCAAAAAAAGTAGCCCTTATAGAGCTACTTTAGTCTATCGCTTATCCTTTATAATCAAAGGCAATTTCGATGATTTCTTTCAATTCTGAAATAAGTGGTTCTTTCGGATTAGCTGTTGTACATTGGTCTTCATAAGCATGTTCGGCCAAAGTATAGGCAGTGTCTTGAAGAAGTTTCTTAGTAACACCTTGTCCCTTCCAGTTCATGGCAATACCAACGGCAATACCCAATTCGTATACTTTTTGTGCCAAAACTTCAACCAATTCAGCATCTGATTGCTTGTCAGTACCCCATCCCATGAAACGAGCGATATCTGCGTAATCTTTGTCTGCACGGAAGTAGTCATATTTAGGGAACATAGCGTGTTTTTGAGGATCACGACCGTTGTAACGGATAACGTGAGGCATCAAAATCGCATTAGTACGTCCGTGTGGAATGTCAAACATAGGACCAACCTTATGAGCTAGTGAGTGGTTGATACCAAGGAAAGCATTGGCGAAGGCCATACCAGCCATTGTTGACGCATTATGCATTTTTTCACGTGATTCTTCATCACCAAAGCGGTAAGAATGTTCAAGATTTTCAAAAACAAGTTTAATCGCTTGAAGTGAAAGCCCACGTGTATAGTCGCTAGCCATGACTGATACATAAGATTCAATGGCGTGAGTCAAAACGTCCATACCTGTATCTGCTGTAACGCTGGCAGGTACACTCATAACCAAAGCAGGGTCAACGATAGCAATGTCCGGAGTCAAAGCATAATCTGCCAATGGGTACTTGATATGAGTTTCACTATCAGTGATAACCGCAAATGACGTTACTTCTGAACCTGTCCCTGAAGTTGTTGGGATACAGATGAATTGTGTCTTCTGAGCGTAAGGAATCTTGTAAGTACGTTTACGGATATCCAAGAATTTTTGTTTAGCACCGAAGAAGCTTACATCTGGGTGTTCAAAGAACATCCACATAGCCTTAGCAGCGTCCATTGCAGAACCGCCACCAAGAGCGATGATTACATCTGGCTGGAAATCTACAAAGCGTTCCAGACCTTTATAAACGGTATTAGTAGATGGGTTTGGCTCAACATCTGAGAAAACATCTACTGCCGGTCTGTGGCGGTTAAGTTCCAATTGGCGTTTAACCAAGTCTGCATAACCAAACTGAACCATACCAGGGTCACAAACCAACATCACGCGCTCAGCTTCAATGTGACGCAAGTAAGTTATTGAATCTTTTTCGAAGAAGATTTTTGTTGGGACACGAAACCATTGCATGTTATTGCGACGCTTTGACAATGTCTTGACATTCAAGAGATCAAATGAGCTAACATTGTGTGACACTGAGTTATGACCGTGTGAACCACAACCAAGAGTCAATGATGGAATCATGTTATTGTAGATATTACCGATACCACCTTCAGCTGATGGGCTATTAACCAAGACACGGCAGGCTTTCATGCGGATACCATATTGGAGTTGGAGCTCTTCATTTTCAGTGTGGATAACAGCAGTGTGTCCAAGACCACCCAAATTGAGCATACCTTCTGCTTTTTTGAATCCATCTTCAACGCCATCAGATTTGATAAGAGCAAGTACTGGAGACAATTTTTCCAAGGCAAGTGGGTGTTCCATTGTTGCATCTGGAATTTCTGCCAAAAGCATTTTTGTACCTGCAGGAACTTTAAGGCCAGCTTTTTCAGCAATTTCAATAGCTGAGTGACCTACAATGGCACCATTTACAGCTGTACGCGCTTCATTAAGAACGACTTTTTCCAATTTAGCAATATCAGCTTTTTTAGAAATGATGACACATTGATGTGCTTCAAATTCAGCCTTAACTTCGTCATAAATAGCTGCATCAACGATAGCTGCTTGTTCAGACGCACAAATCATACCATTATCAAAAGTTTTTGAAACGATGATATCGTTGACCGCACGTTTAACCTTAGCATCAGCAGCGATATAAGATGGGACGTTTCCGGCTCCTACACCAAGCGCTGGTTTACCAGTTGAATAAGCAGCCTTAACCATTCCAGGTCCACCAGTCGCAAGTACTGTGGCAATCTTAGGATGGTTCATCAAAAGACCAGTTGCTTCGATAGATGGCTCTTCAATCCACTGGATGCAGTCCTTAGGTGCACCTGCTTCAATAGCTGCATCACGAACAATACGAGCAGCCTCTGCAGATGATTTCTGAGCTGATGGGTGGAAGGCAAAGATGATAGAGTTACGTGTCTTAAGAGCAATGAGGGCTTTGAAAATGGTTGTTGAAGTTGGGTTAGTTGTTGGTGTAACCCCACAGATAACACCAACCGGCTCAGCGATAGAAACCAAACCTTGTTCTTTATCTTCAGCAATAACGCCTACAGTTTTGTCATATTTAATACTATTCCAAATGTATTCAGAAGCATACATGTTCTTGATGGCTTTATCTTCGTAAATACCGCGCCCTGTTTCATCAACGGCCAATTTTGCCAAATACATGTGTTTATCTAGAGCAGCAATCGCAGCTTGGTGAACAATATGGTCCACTTGCTCCTGCGTAAAGTTAGCCATAGCATCAAGGGCTTCAACCCCTTTTGTTGCCAATTCATCTATTACTGTTTGAACATCTTTAGTTTGTTTAGTCATATGAAACTCCTTTGAATACTTGTTAAAAACTTCACAATCTTTAACACAAGTATATTATAGCGTTTTCTAGTCGCTATGTAAACCCTTACAACGATAAAAATAAAGAAATCCGTCCATTTTTGGACAGATTTCATCATTATTACCAAATAATCACGCGATCTTCTGGGGCACGCCACATGCCGTCGCCCTCTTTAATGTCAAATTCCTTGTGGAATTCGTCGAAGTTTGGTAATTGGACATTGGTACGGAGTTTTCCTGGTGCGTGGACATCGACACTTGCGAGGAGTTGCATGTACTCTGTCCGAGCTTTCATGCGCCAGATGCGAGCAAAGTTGGTGAAGAATTCTTCTGCTGAAAAATCCTCCTCTTTCTTAGCGGCTTCAAGGGCTGCAGCGATGCCTCCAAGGTCCGCTACGTTTTCAGAAACAGTCAATTTCCCATTAATCTTAGCACCATAAGAGTCTTGGCCTTCAAACTGATCGATAACTTTTTGGGTACGAGCGGTAAAGGCTTCGTAATCTTCTGGCTTCCACCAGTCTTTCAAGCTACCATTCTCATCAAAGGAAGCACCATTGGTATCAAAGGCGTGTGAAATTTCATGAGCAATGACCGCACCAATTCCACCGTAGTTAGCTGAGGAAGATTGATGAAGGTCATAGAAAGGTGCCTGCAAAATCGCAGCGGGGAAGACGATTTGATTTTGTTGCGGATCATAGTAAGCATTGACCATATTTGCTGGCATGTGCCACTCGCTCCGATCAACTGGTTGATTCCACTTACTCCAGCTATGAGCAATTGAAATTTCGTAGAGAGTCTGAGCATTTTCAACCAAGGTTTTGCTCTCGTCGATAACCTTCTTGGCATAAGTTTCTGGTAACTTTTCAGGGTAACCGATATGAGGTGTGATGACATTGAGTTTGACAATGGCTTTTTCACGAGTCTCAGGGGCGAGCCAATCTGCTTTTTCCAGACGATCCTTGTAGACCTCAATCATGGTCGCTACTTTATGCTCCACGTCTGCTTTTGCTTCTGGTGAGAATTTTTCACCTGCATACCAGAGTCCAAGCGCTTGGCTATATGGTACTTCTGCTATTGATAAGGCTGCTTTTTCTTTTGGACGAGGTTCTGGAATACCTGCAATCGTACGGCTATATTCACCAGCCAAAACACGGATTTCTTCGGTCAAGAATAGAGTCCAAGAAAGAGCTGCTCCGAGTTTCAATGCAGCATGAAGGGTCTCCCAGTTGGATGCTGAATAGAATGTTGGTGCGAATTCCTTCCAGTAACGCTCTTCTGGCACGATGATTTTATCTGGTGTTTGTCCGATCACTTCTGTAAAGAAGGCATCGAGTGGCAATTCTGGGACCAAGGCCTTGAAATCCGCCCACTCATAGGGATGGTAGAGTTTGTTGTACTCTGATTTTTCTTCGTTTGACAAGACATATTTGGCCAATTCTGCGTCCCCTGCAATCACTTTATCCAGGATATCTTTGATTTCTTCCTCTGAGAAATCAAATTTTGCCAAGAGCTTTTCCATCATTTGACGCCAGATAGCCAGTAATTCTGGGCCTTTTTCGTTGCCTTCTTCATAATAGGTCGTATCTGGCAAGATGAGAGCCGGTGCTTCTCCCCACAAGACATTCATTTGGGCATTCTTAAAGTCTGGCGACACGCTAAATGGCAAGAGATTTGATTTGCCAGCTAGTTCATAGGTGCCCAACTTGCTGGTATAGTCTTCAAAAGAAGACAGAGCCTTGATTTCATTGATCAAGGGTATGACTGGTGCCACACCAGCTGCTTCTCGTGCATCAAAATCAGCTACCATCTTGTGGTATTTGACAAAGTTTTGCAGAATGCTATCTTCGGGTAATTCTTCTCCCCGTTGCCATTTTCCGGTAATATCCAACATCAAGTTTTCGATATCTCGATCCAAGTCCATAAAGCCACCAGTCGAAGGTTTATCATCTGGAATGACTGCTGTCTCAGCCCATTTCCCATTGACGTATTCATAAAAATCATCTTGTAAGCGTGTCATTACACTTCCTCCATCAACATTAAAAGTGCTTTCATTATAACAAAATTCCCCAGCAAAAGCATTTACTGAGGAAAGTTTGGCTTATTTTACTAAGATTGCTAGGGTTTGATAAGGTTTCAAAATTATCTTTTCAGCAAGCTCTACATCATCATAATTGGATAAGAGCACGCGCCCTGACTGATATTCTGCTGGAATCGCCACTTCAGCTTCACTTCCGTAGAAATTATTGAGTACCAAGAGTTTTTGATCGTCTAAGTAGCGTTCAAAGGCGTAGACTTGTTGACTATCCTCAAATGCTGGCTGATAGCTTCCTTCTGAAATGATAGGCATTTCTTTGCGCAAGCGAATCATTTCTTTATAGAATTTAAAGATTGGTCCATCGATTTCATTTTCAACGTTGATGTCTTTATAAGATTTACCGACTTTCAACCATGGAGTGCCTGTTGAAAAACCTGCATTCTCAGAAGCATCCCATTGCATGGGTGTACGCGAATTATCACGTGACTTAGCTTGGATAATCTTAAAGGCTTCCTCAGGAGACTCACCTTGATCCAAAAGCATCTGGTAGGCATTGATGGATTCCACATCCACATAGTCTGCCATGGAATCATAGTCTGGATTAATCATGCCGATTTCTTCGCCCATGTAGATATACGGAGTTCCACGTGACAAATGGATGCTAGCTGCTAGCATGGTCACTCCTTCATTACGGAAATTCTTGATATCCACAAAGCGATTCAAAGCACGTGGCTGGTCATGGTTATTCCAGAAAAGGGCACTCCAACCACCTCGTTCACTCATTTCCTTGCCCCATGTATGATAGAGACGTTTGAGCTCTTCAAAATCAAAGGGAACAATGGTCCATTTTTGACCATCTTCATAGTCGACTTTAAGATGATGGAAGTTAAAGGCCATAGACAACTCGTGACGCTCCGGTGCTGAATAGAGAACACAGTTGTCAATGGTTGTCGAGGACATCTCTCCAACTGTCATAAAGCTATCATCAGAACCAAAGGTCGCTTCATTCATCATACGAAGATAGTCATGGACAATTGGTTTATCCGTATAAGCTGGTTTCCCTTCATTTTCAGGGCAATCCACTAAGACTTCATCTTTCCCAATCAAATTGATCACATCGAAACGGAAACCTTTGACTCCCTTGTCACGCCAGAAGTTGACCACCTTGAACAACTCCTTACGGACATTGGGATTGCGCCAATTAAGGTCCGCCTGTGTTTCATCAAAGAGGTGAAGATAGTATTTCCCTGTATCTCCAAAAGGAGCCCAGGCAGAACCACCAAATTTAGACAACCAATCGGTTGGTTGGTCCTGAATAAAGAAGAAATCTTGATAATACTGGTCTCCAGCCAAAGCTTTTTGGAACCACTCATGCTCCGTTGAGCAATGGTTGAGCACCATGTCTAGCATGAAATCAATCTTGTGCTCTTTTCCAACACGGACCATTTCTTCAAAATCAGTCATGTCTCCAAAGACAGGGTTAACGGCTGTATAGTCTGAAATATCGTAACCATTATCACGTTGTGGGCTCGGATAGAAAGGATTGAGCCAAACCATATCCACGCCTAACTCTGATAGATAAGGAATTTTTTCAATGATGCCTCTGAAATCACCGATTCCATTTCCTGTAGTGTCCTTATATGATTTTGGATAAATTTGGTATACAACCTTTGTTTTATCTAATGCCATGTGATTTTTCCTCTTTTGTCCTTTATATGTAGAGGTGGAACCGTAACGTCTCCACCCCTTAGCTTATTTTGTTCGATGAGCAATCATGAGAGCATCACCACGTTTGATATCACGTGGAAGATCCCCTTCAACATCTGCTTGGAAATCATCTTGATTTGTAATGATAACTGGAGTCTCAGTGACCAAACCAGCTTCTTTGATAACATCCATATCAAAGCTAATCAATTGTTGACCAACAACAACTTTATCCCCTTGAGTAACGTGAGCCTCAAACCCTTTTCCATCAAGGCTAACCGTATCCATACCAATGTGCATCAATAGCTCCACGCCTTCTTCAGAAACGATACCGACTGCGTGCTTGGTTGGGAAGAGGACTGTCACTGTCCCATTGACTGGTGAAACCAATTCGCCATGGCTCGGTTCGATGACGACACCTTGTCCCATGACACCTGATGAGAAGACTGGGTCTGTGGCTTGGCTAAGTGGTTTCACTTGTCCAGCAAGTGGGCTCACCAGTTGGGCTGTGTTTACAAGAGCTGTTGGTTCTGCATGAACTGCAAATTCTGCTTCTTCTTGAGCCGCAAATTCTGCTTGAAGCTCTGTGCTATCTTCTGTCTTTGTGAAGAGACCAGCCTTGCGGAAGAAGAAGGTCAAAGCCATAGGAACTACTACAGCTACAACCATAATCATTGCGAACGGCAACATATATTGTGGTTGAATGGATAGAATACCTGGTAGACCACCAATCCCGATTGATTGTGCTGTGATGTTAAAGGTAACAGAGAGAAGTCCAGCGATCGAAGAACCAATCATTCCTGCTACAAATGGATAGATGTACTTGACATTGACCCCAAAAAGGGCTGGTTCTGTCACACCAAGATAGGCTGAAATTGTTGCTGGAAGAGAAATCTGAGCTTCTCGTTCATCATGACGGTGCATGAGGAAATAAGCAAAAACAGCTGAACCTTGAGCAATATTTGAGAGGGCAATCATTGGCC
>OIZU01001419.1_pt1 | contig 12810 bp, 10 predicted proteins | sample 1588661 | NCBI WGS metagenome assembly OIZU01 (sample SAMN03283257) | human gut metagenome | biome: human-associated habitat; material: feces | host: Homo sapiens | place: USA | collected 2013 | reverse complement strand
CCACCATGGGAAATGGCAGGCTGTCTCTTAAAATCTGGTACACACTTCCCATCAACGTGTAAGAAGTAAACAGCACCAGCGTATGTCCGTAAGTGGAACAGATCAGGGAATGGATATGGTTTGCTATCATCACTGCCTCTTCCCGGCTTCCTCTCCTGCAATGCTCCAGCGTCTTTGGCAAGTATAACAGACAGTTCTTCTCATAGGAAAATGGGGACTCTGCCACATATTCCTGTACCCCTGCCCTTGCTTCCAGCCCGGTGACCTGTCGGGTGCGCAAAAAGTCTGCTCCTGCCTTTAGCGTTCCGCTGGTTAAGATTGCGGATATTTCCTCTTCCCTGTCCCATAACATCTTTTGAAGCAGTTCTGGGATTTCCCGGCTGGCTGCACACAAAATGGGAAGCTGCTCTTTATCCAAATATAGATAACGGACATATTTCTCATCGCTGCTGCAAAAACACTCTAGCACATCCTTCGCCTCTTCCAAACGGTTCCGTATCCACTTTGGAACACTTCGCTCTAATTTTTCTAAAAGGAATTCCAGCATCTCTACACCTTCCCACAGCGAAACTACACTATTCGTTGTATTACGGAATGTTTCCCTGATTCCTTTTCCGATCCGTTGTTCTGCTCCAACGACACGCAATGCTTCGCCCATCACTGTCCGAAGGATTCTTGCCTCTTCTTTCTGATGCTCCCGTTCCAGATAATACACCATTTCCCGGATATCATCCATACACAGATTTTTCCCGAACATCTGCTTGGCCGCTTCCGGCAGCTTATGGGCTTCGTCTACAATCAATGTCCGATAATCCGACAATAACGGTTTATATCCTTCTGCTCTATGATACGCATCTGCCAGTAAATAGTTGTGATTGCAGATTAAAATAAATACATCCTGTTTCTTGGCTTCTTCCAGATACCTCTGATAGCGGCACATCTGTCTGCCCGGACATTCCCTTGGGCAGAATTTCGGCACACATACCAGCCTTCTGTCAAATCCACTCAAATCTTTTACCGTATCCATATCATAATGTTTCCGCAAAGACAGCAACGCTTCTTTTTGGGCAGCATTCTTCTGTTTATGGCGGATTGCCTCGATTCGTTGTTCCAGCCTGTTGTCACAGACAAAGTGTTCCTTTCCTTTCCGCACCACTGCCCGAAGAGGAGACTGGATCATGCCTTGTTCCAACAGCACCCTGGATAAAAATGGAATATATTCTGTTACTATGGCTTTCTGCAATGCAATGCTGGAAGTGGACACCACCACCGGACGCTGTTCCAACGGATTTCCTCTTCCTGTCAACATAGAATACTTCCGCAATAGTACGCAGGCTACCAGATAAGCGTACGTCTTGCCAATTCCTACCCCTGCGTCACACAGTGCAATTCTTTCTCCCAGCAAGGTATCTAACATTTCATGGCACAAGCGGATCTGTTCTTCCCTGACCGCCAATCCCTGTTCCGGAAGCAGCACCCGGAAAATCTTCTCTACTTCCTGATGCGCCCTCTTTTGATATTCAACTTTGTAAAACATATTGCTTCTTCTTTCCGCATGACGTTAATACCACAAGGATACGGCTGTGGGATTTCCCACAGCCGCATATATCTGATATCAACGACACACTCTTTTTTGATTTCTTATCGTTTTTTCTTTAGCACCGTATTTGTCCTCGACTCCCCGGCTGCCGCACCATATCTATGGCAGGGAACATTACAGGCGGATGCTTCGCTTCGCATCGCTCGCAGATTTTCTGAAAGTCTTGCTGATTACAACTTAGAGTCCATCCTCTTCCTTTTGGGAAGAAATTCGTATCATTATCCCCCTCCGATGATCCTGGCGAAAGACCTGCGAAAGTCCATTTACAGCTATAAGGTGTCGCTCAGAATGAGAACATGCACTGACAGTTTTCTACAAAATGATCCGCCATCGTCTTTGGACAGACCTTTCCATAACAATCCTGCAGTACTTGTTCCCATCCGTCCTGGCGCTTATGCTGTCACGCTTCTATCTTCGGGAACGTACCTGTAATGCTGGTATGCGGTTGTCAAGGAACTTAGGGCAATTACCCCTTTCATATATAGAGCCGATGAGAACCTCCATTTTTCTTCACTTTTTCAAAACTTTTTTTATTTTTTTCTTCAATCGCTCCATCCGTGTATAAATGGTCTTTTCCGGCAGTCCCATCTGACCCGCAATCTCACGAACAGAAAATCCCCACATCTTCAACAGTAAAATCTGCAATGTTTTCTTATCTGTTTCCATCAGAATCTGTAAGAGCTGTTCATTCTCAATACTGTCAAGCAGCTGTTGGATATTCAGTATAACCGAAAGCTCTTCTTCCATCTTTTGTGTATATAGCTCTTCCTGATTGGAAGAAAAATGTTCCCAAAATCTCCGCTCTGCATTAAAATCCTGCCAATCCAATTCCCGGATTCTTTGGATTACCTCTTCACTGACTCCGGATTCTCTTAAAATCTTTTCTTCCTGTTCCTTCCACTGTTTCCATTTATATTCTTCTTTTGCTTTATGAAATGTCACCTTTCTTTTCCTCCGATCTGAATTTTTTTGAAATCAAATCGGAGTGGCGGTGACCTTGCCTTCTCACAGGCAAAAGACTGTATGAACCGGAGTTTTCTCCACAAAAAGAAAGATGCCGCAATCCTGTTTTGAATTGCGACACCACCAAACGCTGTATATGAAGTTAGGTTTTTCCCTTTTGTAGCTCTTTCTGGCACATACACTGCTCCTTTATGTCATGGGATGAATCCCATTCTTTACATAAAGAAGTAGTATACAAAATCAGTCTGTCAGCAGACTGTCAGTTGTCTGTCAAATAACTGTCAGTTTTTCTATCATCTCCCTTCTATGCGAATGCAGCCAACGATCTCACCATATAAAAAGCAGGCTCCATTTCTAGAAACCTGCCTTCTATGATTCTTTCTCTACTTTTAAACAATATCCAACTTCTTTTACACTGATGATTATATGTTCTGCATTTACATCTACATTTTTCAATTTCCGTTTCAATCGATGTACCATACAGTAAATAATATTTGTAATATCCCCATGTGGGTACTCCTGCCATACCAGCTGATAGATCTGACTGTATGTATATACTCTTCCCGGTGTAGACGCTAGCAGATATAGGAAATCAAACTCCCTTTTTACAACAGGGATTCTTTTATGCTCCCATTCTACTGTTCTTTGAAGTGGAAAGATTTCCAGTTTCCCGACCATAACAGGAATTTCTTCTTTTCTTTCCGATTTCCACTCTGTATAGCGGCGGATCAATGCATATGCCTGCAGGCTGATTTCTTCTGTGCATAGTTGTGTCAATACTACATCTGCTCCGGCCTGCATGATTTTCTTTCGCATTTCAGAACGATCCGGTAATAAAACAATCACAGGTGTTATCACCATTTTTCGGATGGCTTCTACAAGTTGACATATAGTTTCCGGTTCTTGCTTTACTGCAATTAAAATCAAATGATAAGAGAATACTGTCAAGTGGGAAAAAGCGTCCTGAATATTTTTTGCCTGATAAATCTCTGTCTGCTGTTCCGGCAAAATCAAGCTTTCCCATATCACTTCTCCTTCATCCGCAATTACTATAATTCTGTTTTTCTTCACACCCCCACCTGTTTATTTCGCATATCCGTCCCACCTAACTTTTGCAATCACTATTTTCTCATCTATTGTTCCCTAAATTTTAAATCATAAAAAGCAATCATAATTAATCATCTTGATTTCTATTACTTTTCGCACCCTATCTAAAAAAGATTTCCTATATTTCTTTATTATTCAAAGACATCTCTTTCATTACGAATGTCTGACAATACAACTAAATTTCAATAATAAGTATTTCTGCACGTCCATCTGGATAGGAACAAAAAAACTCAGCTTCTGCGCTTTTGCATACAATCCAAAATTTCTTATTGCAGTTAAGTTCCAGAATATTTCCAGTATGGTTGAGTAACACAACTCTTTCAAAACATTTGTCATTTTCGATATACAGATCCGTAAATTGTCGTTGTGCGAGTTGTAAAAGATCATCCGAAGTAAAAGTTCCTTTTCTAATACTAGGAAAAGAAAAGTAATCTATATCTGAATTTGCATTAAGGACATTTAAAAGATATTCCTCTAAATCTTTAGGAAACAGACATTTCATATCCAAGCAAATCTCCGTACTCGAATTATTTTTTATTTTACATATCAACTTATAAAGGACAGAGGGAGAAAGAATGATAAATTTATTCTCCCCCTTTATTTGTAAAGTATATTTTTGCAAATCTCTCCCTTCTTTCTAATCTTGATATCTGCGTAAACGTTCTACAATACTTTCTTTCGCAATGCTTTTATAAACTATTAACGGTATTATTGTACAGATTAAAAGCATAAGCATAAACAGTATTAGAATTGAACCATATGGAATACCATATTCTACAAAGTAAATTACATTTTGTATAAGTACAAATACCCCTTTAGAAACAAGCAATCCTATTGTAAGCAAGAGACCTATCGTAATAATGCTGTAATATAGCCCTTCTAAAATAAGCACCGTTTTTAACTGTTTCTGTGTCATACCTATGCTTTCTAATGCGGCAAGTTCTTTTTGTCGTGCATAAATATTGGTAAAAATAACATTGATAAAATTAAGCAACCCCATAACTATAAGAAATATTCCTATCACTTTCCCAGCTATACGGATGATCTGTACACCATCATCTACCATTGCTTTGCTTTCCAGTTGAGAAGTCATTCCTATGGTATCAGCAGATGCAAATAAATCTAATAGTTGATTGCTAATCTTTTCGTCTGTTCCTTCATCAACATTGATTTGAAGTGAATGAACGATTGGTGACTTTGTTAATCTTTCAATTCCTTGAAAAGAAGTGTAGCACTTTACTGTCTGTCCGTTATCACTGCCATAATAATTGTAGTTTTCCACATATCGGTTCGATGTAGGAGTTGTCAAAACCCCAAGTACAACATAAGAACTTTGTAAATCACCTTCCATACTTCCTGAAAGTGTAATCGTTTTTCCACACAGCGATTTCGTGTTTTCCGAATCTGCTTCAGCTAAAAAAATACCCGTTCCATCGTTTAAGTGCTTCTCGATTTCCGATTTGTCGAAAATAGTTTCATAAGAAAATCGATTTAACTGTTCTATTGATAAGCCTGCAACCATTGACTGCAAATCATCAGAAATATTCTGTGGTGCGAGGTTACGCTCTATTGCCTGCTGTTGAATCCACGGAGCTAATTCTGGAACAGGTTCTTTGAATACGGCATAGTCTACATATTCTGTATTGATGTCAGAAACACCATTCCATGACTGAATCTGAGATTGAACATCACCATTTAGTGTATCTTCAATTTTTGTATAGTCATCCGTCTGAAATGACAAATTTTTCAAAGTAAACGAATACGGCTGTTCTCTCTCAAGCTTTATGTCATAGTTTACACCATAAGTAGAAGTGCTGATTACAAAAAAGATAAGCAATCCAAAAAACATGGAAGAAAATGTTAATATGGCACGTTTTTTATTTCGGAACACATTTCGGAAAGCCATACAATATAACTTTGTTCCTTTACGGCTACGCTTACTATTGATATTTTCTTGCACTTCTGTATATCTTAACGCCTCTATTGGAGATACCTTCGCTGCCAATTTTGCAGGTTTTCTACAGCTAATATAGACTGTGAAATATGAAAACAAACTGGAAAAAACATATAGCCAGGGAGAAATTGAAATATCATTTGTCAATGCGCCCCCAAATCCGCTTCCTACCGTAAGACGCTCAAGTAATCCAGGAATGACAAAAATAGCAAAAACAGTTCCTAAAACTAATCCAACAGGAATACCTATCCAAGAGATGTAATTTGCTTGCTTTCGTATCAGCTTTTTCAACTGCTTTTTTGTTGCTCCAAGAGTTTTAAGCTGTCCATACATGTGCATTTCTTGTATAACAGAAATATTCATCACATTATAGATCAGTAAATATCCACTTATTACAACCAGCAATACAGCTAAAAATGGAATAGCTGCCAAAGAGAAACTTTGTGAAGTGTTTTTTGTCAAACCAGCAACAACAATATGATTTAGTCCAGTTTGCCCTTTCAATAAATTTAAGGCTTCTTCGCTGTTCAAACTTTCATCAATAAAGCAAGTTCCTAAACGACCTTCTTTTGACAGATATTTTTCTGCAAACAAATCAGATACAACAATATTTCCTACTGCCCGCTTATTACTTCCATGATTCATGTAATAAAGATTGGATGCCATTGTATTTCCGCTGTTCGGTGTTACACCTGCACGATAAATATAATCTGTGTAGAAGCCACTAAGAATAAAATCTTGTTGATAAGAGTCTCCAGACAAGGTTGTAAATGAAATAGGAATCCTCATACCAATCTGAGGGCTGTCAATTCCCAATTTTTTTAATGTCCATTCTGAAACCATGATTTCATTCTCTTTTTCGGGATAACTGCCGTTTCGATTGGTAATGGTTGGAATGATATTTTTTTCCCATTCTGTATCATCATAGCCGGTCATTGCGATCACATTTTGATTTGACAGCTTATCATTCGGAGTAACAGAAGCAATATAATACTGCCATCCAATTCGACTGATTTCTGAAAGCTCTGCTGCTTTTTCCATTTCTTGATCGTCTGCCTCACAGAGAAATGCGTTAGCTGTACTTCCTTTCAGTCGAAGATCGGCAGTTTCTACATTTTTAATAATACTAATACCAGCCCCGAACATAACTGTTAATAGAAGTGTCACAAGAGAAACAGCCAAAATCAAAAAGACATTTCTCATACGATTTTTAGTGAAATTTCGTTTTGCTAACCGATTCATTGCCTTTTTTGAGACAATTTCATTTTTATTCATAAAATTCTCCCTCCTACGCAATTACTTTTCCGTCACTGATTTTTATGGTACGGTCAGCTTTGGAAGCAATATTAGGATCATGTGTAATCATAACGATTGTCTGATGAAATTGTTCGCTCATTTTTTTCATCAGATCCAATACTTCTTCACTTGTAACCGAATCTAAATTACCTGTAGGTTCATCAGCGAGAATAATACTGGGTTTATTGGCTAACGCTCTGGCAATCGCTACCCGTTGCTGTTGACCGCCTGATAGTTGCGAGGGCATTTTATATATTTTTTCTTTTAGTCCAAGAATATCTATAATTTCTGTAATGAATGATTCATCAGGCGATTTTCCATCTAATTCAATGGGAAGTGTGATATTTTCCAATACATTCAATACGGGAATTAAGTTGTAATTTTGAAAAATAAAACCAATATTTCTTCTGCGGAAAACTGTTAATTCGTCCGCATTCATATTTCCTATTTCTTTTCCTCCAATTTGAACTTCACCAGAAGTAGGATTATCCAATCCACCGATCATATTAAGCAAAGTCGATTTTCCGCTGCCAGATGCACCTATAATGGCGACAAACTCGCCTTGATTGATATTCAAGTCCACACCATCCAGAGCTTTCGTTAGATTTTCATTTTTTCCATAATACTTTTTTATTTGTCTTGCTTTTAAAATAGCCATATCTCGTATCCTCCCGTTTAAATTTCATTTGACACTTCCAGTATAGAAAGAAAAGAAAGAAAAACAATATTGGATGCGTACTTTGACCTTTACAATGCTTAATTTGACCATAAAAAATACGCTCCATCTGTTTTTGCAGATAGAACGTACTTTATCATTAACTAAATATTTTGCAGTGGAAACAAAATAGAAAGGCTAAAAATCCCGTTTTCATAATTCCACTGGCAGCTTCCTTGATATTTTTCCACTGACTTTTGAATATTTTTCTTACCAAATCCATGTAAAAAATCATCTTCTTTTGTAGTAGTTTCAGAAAAATCGTTTGCTGAATTTTCTATGAGAATAAGGAAAAAATGATTTCTGACTCCTGTTTTTACAGTAATCATCCGTTCTTCTTCTGGTAGTTTCATGCACGCTTCAATCGCATTATCAAATGCGTTTCCAAAGATTGTGCTAATGTCCAATCCTTCAATAAAACCACCCTTTGAAAAATCAATTTCTGCCAAAAAATCAATCTGCTTTTCTTTTGCCTGTGCCATCTTATCTTTGAGAATAACATCCAAAAAAGCATTTCCTGTTTGTATATAGTTCCCATAAGCAGATATTTCATTTTGTAACTTTGAGATCATCTTTTCGGTTTCCTGCCTTTTTCCTTGGTTATCTGTATTTCCTGACTCTTTTAACTGTGCTTGCAAAACAAGCAGATGGTTCTTCATATCATGGTAGATTTCCCGCACACGCTGTTCATCCTTTAAGCGTTCTTCATAATATTGGTATTGCACTTTCATTTCTTCTAAAGACTGTTCTTCTTTTTGTTGGATCAAACGTGTTTTTACACTGTCATGTACAAAATGAATCAACAAAACCAAAACTACGAGCAATATGATTATTCCTGTAATTTGCGTTAGTTGTGTCATTAACTCCCACCCAAATATGGATCGGTTTACGAAACTTAAAAGTAATAAAATCAGGGCAAATAAAAAAATGACTAATAATAGATCTTCTCGCTTTGTAAAAATATTTTCCAATTTTTTTAATACTGTTCCCATAAAAACTGCAAGTGCAGTTATCAAAATATGATTTATCACCCCAAGTTCTATTGAAAAATAAAAGCCTAAAGATGAAGTATCAAAAAATCCCGTTATGGTTACTATGATAAGTTCCGATAAGATACAAATAAATGCAAACAGGGAAATAGATAAATAACATTTTCTTATATTGATTTTATATATTGTCCATACAATAAGCGGGAACAGAAAACATTCAAGCAAAACTTTTAGCGTTGATGAAACTGATAAAAAGGTCATAGTTTCAACCAAAAGAACGAACAAAAAAATCCAAAGTACATCTGTTTTCAAAGAAAATTTTTTCGGTGTATAACTTTTTAGTAAAATTACACTAATAAGCCCTTCCCATATCGTAAAAAGTATGTCTGACAAAAATGTTATCATATCTATATTCATAGCATTTTCCCCCAGTATCCGGCTAACGCTTCCATAAATTCTTTTTTCTTTGGCTTACTGACATAAATTTTTTCTCCAGAGTTCAATTCTATTTCCAACTTTTCTACACTTTTTACAAATGCCAAGTTTACAAGATAACCTGTATGGCAGCGAAAAAAGTCAAAGGGGAGTAGCTCTTGCTCAAGGTCTTTCATTTTACGGTAACAAAGAATTTCTTCTGTATCCGTATGTAATAAAAGATTTCGTTTACTGGTCTCCGCATAGTGCAGAGTATTTAGCGCTATCTTAAAAGAACCTTTATCATTGGAAACAACAATACTTGGAATCTTTTTATGATATTTTTCTAACCAACGATTTAATTCTGTTTTCAATCTGTTGTATTTGATCGGCTTTACAAGATAGTTGACAGCCTGATATTGATACCCTTCAAGAGCATACTGAACAAGAGAAGTCAGAAAAAAAATACCGACTGTCTCGTCTATTTTTCGGATATATTCTGCTGTTTTTAAGCCATCCATATCTTTCATTTGTATATCGAGAAAAATTAAATCAATACTCTTGTCATAATTCTCAATTAAATATTTACCATCCTCAAATACAGAGATACGAAATTCTGTTCCTGTTTCCTTAGTATAGTTTTGTATCAGGACTTTCATTTCAGCAACAAAGTCTTTTTCATCATCACAAATTGCTATATGATACATATAATCCTCCCTCAAATGAACTAATTAACTTCTTTTAAAGTTCAGTCCTATTTTTTATGTTTTTATACATAATCCATGTCTATAACTTTCCTATCTCTTTTCTATCTATTAAATCATAACTCAGATCTAGAAAATCTAAGATTTTTGCCTCACTTACACTTCCATCTAACAACATGGTGATCCAATACTTCTTATTCATGTGATATCCTGGCAGAAAACCGTAGGTCTGTGTCAAGAGTCCAACCATATCCGGTTCACATTTCACATTGATGATATCTACGGTTCCTTCCTCTTTCAAACCCAGTTTCGATTTTTCAACTCGCAGAATAGCCGCATACCATTTCCCTTTTTTATGCCGGAGGATTGCGTTCTCCGGAGAACTCTTCCAAAGATATTCCGGAATTGTTCCATATTGTTTTTTTACATATTCAAAAATTTCTTCCCGTTTCAAATATTCCACTCCCCAATGACTCTATTTTATCAATCTCATGATTGTACTTTTCATATTTATCAGCAGGCAGGACGTGCGCCCTGCCTGCTTCCCTATTATAGCATTGTTCCTCTGCTCCTACAATGCAATCCATTCTTTGATTTTTTCTCATTTTTTAGTAAGCAACCAGTCCATATCCCAAAATGGACTGGGAATTCACCGTATAGCTGTTCTGCTTTACCGCATCTCCGCTGTTTCCCTCAATCGTATGTACCGTAGTTCCATCGCAGCTTTCCACGATTCCTACATGGTCACTGGCTCCGTCATGATCCCAATCAAAAAAGATGATAGTCCCTGGTGTCGGAACACTTCCTCCACTCTGCCATTTCCCCTTTGCCTGAAACCAAGCTACACCCTCCGTACAAACAGAAAACTTCGGTACTGCTTCCTTTTGAATGAGTCCTGCCTGATCCGCACACCAGCTGACAAAGCAGGCACACCACTCTTGTCTCTCTGTAAATCCCCACCATGACCAGAACTTCTGACCACCTTCATTCCCAAGCTGGCTTTTCGCAATGGTGACAAGCTGTCCGTTTCCAAATAGGCCGGCAAACCAACCGCCACCGGAATAATATCGCATCACATGAGGCACATACTCCGGATCGCCATAACCCGACCAGCCATGGGCGGCTGCCTGTTCCTGGGAAAACTGCAACGCATTGGCTTCACTGTAACCGCCAAATTTTTCCAACGCCCACGAGATATATCCATTCCCATAATTATATCCCTGCCAACTGAGTTTCAGTTTGTCCATATCCTGGGGACTTTCACATCCGGCTTCCCGGACACAATCTGCATAATATTGTATCCCCACCTTGATGGAATAGTCGGCATCCTGAATCGCACCGGGAGTACTGGGATACTGGGTGTTATAAGGGCACTCACTGGCCTGCATGGGATCTGTTCCCCTGCCCCCGCTCTCCTGCATCATAATGGCTTGGATTGCCGGAACATATTCTGGGATACCAAATTCACTGGCATACTTTTGAATGGCGGGTGTATGCGCCAACACTTCCGCACTCAAAGCCTCACTGCTCTGGGAATTTCCCAAAAAGGCCGCACCACCAATGATCCCCACAATCAAAATCAGAACAACAAGAACCGCACCACCGCCTGCCATCAGCGCTGCAAATGCAGCTTTCACTGCATGAGCGGCGGCTTCTGCCATGGCTTTCAATCCTCTTCCGGTTGCCTTTGCAGTCTTTGCGCTTTGCTTGGCAGTCTGAACCGAGTGCATGGCAGCCCGTTTCGCTTCCCTGGCTGCTTTCATGGATTTCAGTGCTTGCTTTTTCTGTAAGACTGCCTGGGTTTTCACTTTCTGGGAAGAAACCGGAGAGGCTTTCACCACACGGGGCGCTGTTTTTACCGTCCGATTTCCAGCCTCCTTGATTGTTTTCTCGACTTCCGGCTTGACCTTAATGCTTCTTGTGGCTTCTGTTCGCCCTTTCTTTGCCATTGTCTGCCCTGCCTGGGCAGATGTGTTACCTCTTGCATTTTTCTCTCCCAACGGGGTTGTCGCGGCTTCTCTCTGCTTTTGTTTCTGCGCCTTTACCTTCTCATAGGTTTTCACCGCCAGCTTCTTACCGCCACGATAGGCTGCCGAAGCACTTTCCTTTCCTACTCGCTGTTCCACACTCTGGATGCGGTTTCCGGCATATTCTACCGGGGATTCCTCCCCCGTTTCTCTTCCGATCTTATCTGCCATAATGCTGGACTTTTCTTTTGCTTCCAGCATCGCAGAACGCACCAGTTCCTTCGGAAGCCGGGAGGCAGGATTACGGATCTTCGGACTTTGATCCCGCACTTTTTCTTTGATCTCTTTCAATCACACACCTCCCATCTTTTGTACTTTCTAACGTTCCCTTCCTCGCTTTTTTGATTTCTTCTGCTGGCTCTCCAACTGTTCCAGTTCCCTTACTGCTTCCTGCACCAGCGGATGATTAGCATAATAGGGAACATAGGACAATAATTCTTTTCCCTTCTCCCCGGTCGCCAATGGATATTCTCCCTCGTTATACAGCGGATCGTCTGCATGGTGGAGGGAAAACTCCAAAGACGGAACCATGTGAGGGGAACGTTTGCAAAATCTCTGGTAATGCCGGAATGCTTCTTTTAAAGATGTGCATTCAATACACTCCTCCATCCCATGAAACTCCCCGCATTCAGATGCAAAAAAGGTAATCGTTGTTTCTTCTTTCATAGTTCTCACCTCTCTCTGAAAATTTTCTCTTTATCGAACTGCCGCCTTCTGTTTTTCTTCTTTGCCAGGCTTCAGAGGGTGTGATTCCTGTCTCAGTTCCTGCAGAATATCTTTCAAAGATATCGTTTTCCCTTGTCTTTCTTCCAGTTTTCCGATCTGCTGTTGCAATCGTTCTGTTTTCTGTTCCAGCCGATGGATGCTCCGCATGGATTGGAATAACACCTTCTGGGTTTGAAAGATTATTCCCTGTTCCGGATTTCGCTCTGTGATTTTTGCGGTATCTTTTCCGTTCATTTCCAAAAATGCGTTTTTCAGATGCCCTTTGGCAACATGCAGTTCTTCCGCCATGCTCCCCAGACGGTCAATCTTCTGATC
>OIZU01001418.1_pt1 | contig 12815 bp, 12 predicted proteins | sample 1588661 | NCBI WGS metagenome assembly OIZU01 (sample SAMN03283257) | human gut metagenome | biome: human-associated habitat; material: feces | host: Homo sapiens | place: USA | collected 2013 | reverse complement strand
ATACCGAAAAGCTGAATGCGGTGAACAGTCTCGGTGAGATGATGATCGCCTCCAGACATGGAAATTTTCCGGTGAAAACCGGAGATAAGATTGCAGGAACAAGGATCATTCCGCTTGTGATCGAAGAAGAAAAGATGCAGAAAGCCTGTGAAGTGGCAGGAAAAGAACCGATTTTCCAGATCCTTCCGTATCAGAAGAAAAAAGCGGGAATCGTAACGACGGGAAGCGAAGTGTATTATCACCGGATCGAGGATAAATTTACTCCGGTTGTGATCGACAAACTGAAAGAATGTGGCGTTACAGAGGTGAAGCAGATCCAGTGCAACGATGATCATGAGATGATCACAGAGGCAATCCAGACTTTGATCGAGGATGGTCTTGACCTGATCGTCTGTACCGGCGGAATGAGTGTGGATCCGGATGACAGGACTCCGCTTGCAATCAAAAATGCCTGTACGGAAGTGGTGACTTATGGGGCACCGGTTCTTCCGGGAGCTATGTTTATGCTTGCTTATTATGAAAAAGAAGGCAGGCAGATTCCGGTCATAGGTCTTCCGGGATGCGTGATGTATGCAAAACGGACGATTTTTGATCTGGTTCTTCCAAGGATTATGTGTGATGAAAAGCTGCATGAAAAAGATTTCCAGATTCTTGGACAGGGAGGACTTTGTCTGTCCTGTCCGGTGTGTACGTTTCCAAACTGTGGATTTGGAAAAGGAGGATATTAAAATTATGAGAAAGAATAATTTATTTAAGAAAACAGTGGCAGCAGGTCTGGTTCTGCTGATGACAGCATCACTTGCTGCATGTGGCGGTAAAAAGACCGACACAAAAACAGAAGACAAAAAGACAGAAACAAAGGCTGATAAAGAAGAGGATGTAGAGCTTCAGGTATTTATCGCAGCCAGCCTGAATACAGCAATGACAGATATTGCAGAGCGTTATGAAAAAGAGCATCCGAATGTGAAGATCGTCTATAATGCAGACAGTTCAGGAACTCTGCTGACACAGATCGAAGAAGGATATGAGTGTGATCTGTTCTTTTCCGCAGCACAGAAACAGATGGATCAGCTTGAGGCCGATGGACTGGTAGTAGAAGGAACCCGCCATAATGTAGTGAACAATCAGGTAGTTGTTATCACATTAAAGGACAGTGGTACAGCAGTAACCGGGCTTGAAAACTTAAATGAGGCAAAGAGCATTGCACTTGCAGGCGGAAGTGTACCAGTTGGAAAATACACCCGTCAGGCGTTGATGAATCTCGGAATTCTGGACAAAGCAGACGATGCGTCTACCATTACAACAGAACAGGTTTCTGAAGCTCTTGGTGGAGCAGAGATCAGTGAGCAGGCAAATGTAAGCAAGGTGTTGATCGCAGTTACAGAGGGTGCATGCGAAGTTGGAACAACTTATTATTCAGATATATACGGATACGAGGATCAGATCAAGATCCTTCAGACAGTAAGCTATGATCTGACAGGTAACGTGATTTACCCGATCTGCCGTGTAGAAAATAAAGAGGCAGATGATGCAAAGAAAAAAGCAGCCGATGATTTCCTTGCATATGTAACATCCGATGACACAAAGAAGATCTTTGACAGCTACTATTTCGATACAAACGTAGAGTAAAAGAGGAACGATATGGAAGAAATAAGACAGATCCTTGCAGGGCTTGACTGGAGTCCGCTTTTCATTTCAATCAAAACAGGAATCGCAGCAACGATCGTGTCATTCTTCCTGGGAATATGGGCAGCAAGAAAGGTGCTGAAAGCGAAGACGGGCCTCAGGGCAGTGCTGGATGGAATTCTGACACTGCCGCTGGTGCTCCCGCCGACGGTTGCAGGATTTTTCCTGCTGCTCATTTTCAGTACGAGAAGAACCGTTGGATCGTATCTTTATACGACATTTGATATCAAGATCGTACAGTCCTGGGCAGGATGCGTGATCGCGGCAACGGTGATTGCATTTCCACTGATGTACCGGAATGCAAGAGCAGCATTTGAACAGATGGATGTGAATCTGATCTATGCGGCGCAGACGCTCGGTATGCCGGAATGGAAGATTTTCTGGAGAGTGATCATGCCGGCGGCAGGTCCTGGAGTTGCATCCGGTACAATTCTTGCATTTGCAAGAGCACTTGGAGAATACGGTGCGACCTCCATGCTTGCGGGTAATATTCCCGGAAAGACGGCAACCATTTCCCAGAGGATTGCAATGGTCATCCAGGACGGTGATTATCAGACGGCAGGCGTGTGGGTCGGAATTGTAATCCTGATCGCATTCGGAATAGTAGTACTTATGAATCTGGCATTTGGAAAGGGAATGAAACATACAAAGCAATGGTAGAACTTGAGATAAAAAAACAGTATGGAAAATTCAGGCTGGATGTTGCCTTTAAAAGTGAAAAAAAGCGGATCGGCATTCTGGGTGCTTCCGGATGTGGGAAAAGCCTGACCTTGAAAAGTATTGCCGGGATCGAAAGACCGGAAAAAGGGCGGATCGTGATCGATGGAGTTACTCTTTTTGATGCCGGAAAAAATATTTTTCTGAAGCCGCAAAAAAGGAAAGTCGGTTATCTTTTTCAGAACTATGCGCTGTTTCCGAACATGACTGTGGAGCAGAATATCGGGATTGGATTTACCGGGAACAAAGAAGACAAGCAGAAAATGGTAGAACAGCTGATCCATCATTTCCAGCTTGACGGACTGGAAAAACTTTATCCGTCAAAGCTTTCCGGCGGACAGCAGCAGAGAACGGCACTGGCACGGATCATGGCATATGAACCGGATGTGATCCTTCTGGACGAACCATTTTCAGCACTGGATGCGTATCTTCGGGAGCGGATGCTGACCGAGCTGATGGAAATGCTGAGTGATTATGAAGGTACGGTGATCATGGTGTCCCACAGCAGGGATGAAATCTACAGCTTCAGTGAAGATGTTCTGGTAATTGAAGATGGACATGGGATCTGCCTGGGCTCGGTAAAAGAAGTATTTAATGCACCGCGCTATAAGACAGCGGCAAGACTTACCGGCTGTAAAAATATTGCAGATGTTTGCCGGATGGATGCGCAGACGGTGTATGTGAAAGACTGGGATGTGCAGCTGACTTTTAAAGAACGCACTGTGCCGGAGAATGTGAAGGCAATCGGGATCCGAGCTCATGATCTGATTCCGGTGTATGGAACGTTATCCGTGGCTATGTTGAAAGTCAAAGAATGGAAAAGTGTGGATTATCCATTTGAACGAAAATATTTTATCCAATGCGAGTCGGGATGTGAGGACTTCTGCTGGTTTGTCCAAAGAGAGATTTCTGCCACTCTGGAAGAAAAAGGAATGCCGGATGCACTAGCATTTCCGGAAGAAAAAGTGCTGTTCCTTGAAGGATAGCGTTACAGATGCTATAATGGACAAATAGAGAAAACGGGCAGAAGGTGACAGCATAAATGCAGAAAGAACGAGACAGGGAAGCGATTTACCGGAGCATTTTCTTCTGTGATATGGATCGGAAGAAGGCGGATGAGATCATTAACCGGTTAGGCGGCAGAACCGTAACCTATGACAAGGGCGAAATCATCATAAGAGAAAGAGAAAAACTGAACAATATCGGAATCCTGCTTGACGGGGTGCTCTGTAAAGTGCAGTATTACCGGGATGGAACCGAACAGCTGGTCCAGAAGCTGGTCAGCTCGTTTGTTGTGGGAGTGGAGATTGCGGTCAGTGAAAAAAAGACGAGTCCTTATAATATTTATGCATCGGAACAGGCGCACATTTTCTGGTTCCCTGTACGGGCGATGGAAGAAGAGGGTGTTCTGGATCTGCGTGAGAGGATTGAGTTTTATAAGAAGACGGTTCATTTCCTTGCAAATGAAGATATCCGCAAGTGCAGGAAGATCGAACTGCTGTCGATCAGAGGAATCCGGGAAAGAATCGAGCAGTATCTGAGAATTCAGCAAAGCCGCCACAAAAGCAATGCCTTTGATATTGAATTTAACAGAGAACAGATGGCGAATTATCTGGGGATCAACCGGAGTGTGCTGTCACATGAGTTGAAAAAAATGGAAAAAGAGGGGATTTTGAAGGTCAGAAAGAATCATTTTGAGCTGACTGATAAAGAATAAAACAGAATTTCTGCTGAAAATATCGAAAAATGGTTGGTTTTTATCAGAATATAGTTTATAATGAGAAAAGGATTAGGCGGCAAGGAGGTTCTTTATGGCATCGTCAAAAAATTATACAGAAGTTTTGATAGGCGGCAAAGTATTCACCCTGAGCGGATTCGAGAGTGAAGATTATCTGCAGAAGGTATCCACCTATCTGAACCATAAAATCGAGGAATGTACAAGCAGCGATGGATACCGCAAGCAGAGTGCGGAAGCCAGAAGTGTGCTTCTTGCTTTAAATATAGCAGATGATTATTTTAAAGCCAAGAAACAGGGCGGCGCATTAGAAAGCGACATCGAAGCAAAAGACAAAGAAATGTACGATTTAAAGCATGAACTGATCTCAGTTCAGATCAAGTATGAGAATGCAGAGAAAGCACTGGATAAGTTAAAAGCAGAGAACCAGGAACTGCAGATGAAGATCGTACAGCTTGAAACAGAAATGAAAAATCACCACAAAAAATAGACTGTCCTGAGGCAGTCTATTTTTGATACCGGAGTATTTGATGAAGCTGCAGGTGGCAGCCCTCGGATATGCATGCCGGTTTGGAATAAAGGAGTTATATGAAAGACAGAGTTGAGATTCTTGCACCGGCGGGAAGTATGGAGTGTCTGAAAGCAGCGGTCGCGGCAGGAGCGGACGCGGTATACACTGGCGGCGCTCATTTCGGGGCACGTGCCTATGCCCATAACCTGACGGAGGAAGAACTTTTAGAAGCAATTGATTATGTGCATCTGCACGGGAGAAGACTGTATCTGACGGTAAATACACTGATCAAGGACCGGGAGATGGAAAGACAAATGTATGATTATCTGCTTCCTTATTACAGACAGGGACTGGATGCGGTGATTGTACAGGATATCGGACTTTTCCGGTTTATCCGGAAGCATTTCCCGGATCTTCCGATCCACGCAAGTACCCAGATGACACTTGCGGGAGTTGATGGAGCAAAGTTTCTTGAAAAAGAAGGCGCACAGCGCATTGTTACTTCCAGAGAACTGAGTATGGCAGAGGTGAAGAAGATTGCCGGTGAGACGGAGCTTGAGATCGAAAGCTTTGTCCATGGGGCACTCTGCTACTGTTATTCGGGACAGTGCCTGTTCAGCAGCTTTATCGGTGGCAGAAGCGGTAACCGGGGACAGTGTGCGCAGCCGTGCAGACTGCTCTATCAGACACCGGACGCCAAGAAACCGCAGTATCTGCTGAGTCTTAAGGATATCTGTACTCTGGAACTGATCCCGGAGATGATCGAGAGCGGGATTTATTCCTTCAAGATTGAAGGACGGATGAAGAAGCCGGAGTATGCGGCGGCAGTTGCGTTCCAGTACCGGAAGTATGCAGATCTTTATCTGAAATATTATGAAGAATGCCCGGAGGGAGAAGATCCGGCTGAGTATGCGAAAAAGAGGTACCGTGTCCGTGAGGAAGACAGGCAGATGCTTCTGGATCTCTACAACCGTGGCGGTTTCCATACGGGTTATTATCATACACAGAATGGACGGGAGATGGTTTCCTTAAACCGTCCGAACCATGCAGGAGTGCCGGCAGTAAAGGTACTTGCTAAAAAAGGCAGAACTGTGACGGCAAAAGCACTGACGGATCTGTATCCACAGGATATCATTGAGCTCCCGATGCGCAGAGGCAGGGAAAAGGCAGATAATTATACCTGTAAGGATGCAGTCAGAAAAGGAATGAATGTGCAGATCCCGGTATTTGCAGACACGCCATTCAAGAAGGATGAGATCTGGATGCGTACAAGGAACAGTGCGCTGATCGGAAGACTGCATGAAGAATTTGTGGATGCAAAAGTAAAAGAGCGGATCCGGGGAACTTTCCGGCTGTATCCGCAGGAGACGGCAGAGCTTACTGTACGGTGCCGTGACACAGAAATTACGGTTACGGGCGAGAAAGCACAGGAAGCCTTAAGTCAGCCGATGAGCAGAGAACGGATCGAGAAGCAGCTCCGCAAGACAGGCAATACAGAGTTTGAATTCTCTTTTTTAAAAGTGGAGATCGGAGAGAAAGTATTTCTTCCGATGCAGAGCCTGAATGAGCTTCGCAGGGAGGCTCTGGAAGTGTTGGAGAATGCGATCTGTGAGAAATACCGAAGAGGCAGAGAAGTGGAAGATCCGGAAGAAGACCAGAATGTATTCGCAAAAGAGGAGCCATCTCTTTTGGGATGGACAGCATCGGTAAGAACGGCAGAGCAGATGAAAGTGCTTGTGGAAGAAGAAGCAATCGGAAGAATCTATGCGGACTGTACCATGTTCCCACGGATCTGGGAGAAGGACAGCTATTTGGAATGGATTGCAAAAGCACATGCAGCAGGAAAAGAACTTTATCTGGTAATGCCTTATATTTTCCGGGAGAGAACCAGGAAGCAGTACGAAGGTGCGTATGACCGGATCTTCGGAGCCGGATGGGATGGCGTCCTGATCGCAAATTATGAAAGCTATGCCTTTCTGAAAGCGCATGGCTATACCGGAAAGATCATGACGGATTATAATCTTTATGAATTTAACCAGGAGAGCCGGAAATTCTGGAAGGAAAAAGGTGTTTCTGAATTCACAGCTCCGGTGGAACTGAATGAAAGAGAACTTCAGGATCTCCGGGTGAAAGACGGGGAAGTCATCGTGTACGGTTATCTTCCGATGATGGTTTCCGCAGGCTGCATCCAGAAGACAATAAAGGGATGTCAGCAAAAATCCGGACAGACGACAATAACTGACAGATATCGTAATCCGTTTGTGGTAAAAAATGAATGTGATTACTGTTATAATATCCTTTACAATTATGTGCCGCTGTATCTGGGTGACCGGATGGAGGAGGTATACCGGACTGGTCCGGGACGGATCCGTCTGATGTTTACTACCGAAAGACAGCAGGAGGTAAGACAGATTTTAAGTGCGTACTTTGAAGGAAAAGAGCTTCCGGAGGGAACGTATACCAGGGGACACTGGAAAAGAGGAATAAAGTAGGTGGAATTTTGGTCAATATAATTGTAGAACTGTCAAAATATCTGATGATAGCCCTGATGCTGGTCTATACATTTGAATGTTTTGCGGTGTTTAATTATGCAGATGAGTATACACAGAGAAGTATTTTCCGGAAGCAGAATGTGCTGATGTTTCTGCTTCATATGATCGCATTTCTGGTGATGTATCTGCAGACAAATGAGACAAAGATGGTTGGCTTTTACGGGATGCAGGTGGTTCTGTTCCTGGCGGTCATTTTGCTGTACACAAAAATTTACCCGCGTGTATCACGGCTGGTCGTGAATAATATGTGTATGCTGATGGCGGTCGGTTTTATTATGATCACAAGGCTTTCGTATTCGCTTGCAGTGAAGCAGTTTATCATTGTCAGTATATCGGTTGCACTGAGCCTTGTGATTCCGGTGATTATCCGGAAAGTGAAGGTTCTGTCAGAATGGAAATTATTTTATGCGATCGCCGGTGTTGTCATGCTGGGGGTTGTTATCGTGGTAGGACGTGTGACCGGAGGCGCAATGCTGAACGTGGCGATTGGAGGATTTACCCTTCAGCCATCCGAGCTGGTAAAGATCATTTTTGTATTTTTTGTTGCAGCGAGTCTTAAGGAAGATACTTCCTTTAAAAATATTGTGATCACAACGGCAGTTGCATCCATGCATGTACTGATCCTGGTCGTATCCAAGGATCTGGGTGCGGCGCTGATCATCTTTGCCGTATATCTGGTGATGCTTTACGTGGCGAGCAGACAGCCCCTTTACGTGCTTGCGGGACTGCTTGCAGGAAGCGGGGCATCGGTTGTGGCGTACAAGCTATTTAACCACGTCCGTGTGCGTGTACTGGTATGGAAGGATCCATTTGCCATTTACAACGAGGGTGGCTATCAGGTGGCGCAGTCTCTGATGGCGATCGGCACGGGAAGCTGGTTTGGAATGGGACTTTTTCAGGGGGCGGCAGATCAGATACCGGTTGCAGAGTCGGATTTTATCTTTTCGGCAATCGCGGAAGAGATGGGACTGATCTTTGCACTCTGTCTGATTCTGGTATGTGTCAGCGTTTATATGATGTTCCTGAATATTGCGATGCAGCTTCGGGACAGCTTCTATAAACTGGTGGCACTGGGACTTGGAACCTGTTATATTTTCCAGACATTTCTGACGGTCGGAGGCGTGACCAAATTCATTCCGTCTACCGGAGTGACACTTCCGCTGGTAAGCTACGGCGGAACGTCCGTCCTCAGTACGATCATTATGTTTGCGATTATTCAGGGACTGTATGTATTAAGAGAAGACGAGGAAGAGGACATTGAAAGAAAGAAATTACAGAAACGGCGAACTTCCAGATCTGGATCAGCAGCTGGAGAGTCTGCCCGACGAGAGCGGACATCGCGACCAAAAGAAGAAGGAACAAGGAAAAAGCCGCACCAGACGACCGGACGGCGAACCGAAGAGAAAGGCCGCACGCAGCAGTCAAAGAGACGGACAGGGGCGTCAGAAGGAAGCACAGGCAGAAAGAAGCGGAGCCAGTAAGAAAAAAGAAAAACGGATGACCAACAAAGAACTGACGAGGGTTACTTATATTTTCGTGACACTGTTTCTTGTGCTGATGGGATATCTGGTTTATTTCAATGTGGTAAAAAGCAAAGAGGTTGTCAACAGCACTTACAATATCCGTCAGGATCTTCTTGCGGATCGTGTGCTGCGCGGCAGTATTACGGATAAAAATGGAGAAGTGCTTGCACAGACTGTGACGAATGATGATGGCTCGGAGACCCGGGAGTATCCGGACGGAGAAGTGTTTGCACATGTTGTCGGATATGCCGCAAAAGGAAAATCCGGACTGGAATCCTCACAGAATTTCAATCTTCTGACTTCAAATGCCTTTTTCCTGGAAAAGCTGGCGAATGAATTTAAAGACCAGAAGAATACGGGAGATACGGTGGTCACAACCCTGGATGCGAACCTGCAGAATGCAGCATATAATGCACTGGGAGATAACAAAGGTGCAGTTGTCGTGATGGAGCCAAGTACAGGGAAGATCCTGGCAATGGTATCGAAGCCGTCTTTTGATCCGAATAATGTTTCGGAAAATTGGGATGCACTGAACAATGACGAGAACAGTTCGCTTCTTAACAGGGCTACACTTGGACAGTATACACCGGGGTCGACATTCAAGCTGGTGACAACACTTGCTTTTATGCGGCAGAATCCAGATTATAACAATTATTCGTTTGAATGTAACGGAGAATTTTCACAGAATGGGGCGACGATCCACTGTTATAACAGTACTGCCCATGGGGAAGAGAATCTGACGGATTCGGTTGCAAATTCCTGCAACTCTTCGTTTTCGAATATCGGGCTGCAGCTGGATAAGGCAGAATGGAGAAAGACTGCCAAACAGATGCTGTTTAACAGCAAGCTTCCGGGTGATGTGAAATATAATGAAAGCAGTTTTCGCCTGAAAACAGATGCAGGAGATGCAGATACGATGATGACTGCAATTGGTCAGGGAGAGACACAGGTCAGCCCGTACCATATGGCGATGATCGTATCGGCGATCGCAAATGGTGGAAAGCTGATGAAGCCGTATCTGGTAGACAAGATCACCAACTATGCCGGAACGACTGTGAAGAAATACATGCCGGAAAGCTGCAAAGAGCTGATGACATCTTCTGAGGCTGCACAGCTTACCGAATATATGAAGGCGGTTGTGGATTATGGTACAGGAGCTGCGCTTTCAGGTGCGTCTTATACTGTGGCAGGAAAAACCGGAACTGCCGAGGTCAGTGAAGATGGAAATACAGTACATTCCTGGTTTGTCGGATTTTCCAATGTGGATAATCCGGAGCTGGCGATCAGCGTCTGTGTCGAGGATGCGGATACGGCGACCATTACTGGTGTCAGTGTCGCAAAGCAGGTGTTTGATTCTTACTATAATAATTAAAGGTCAAGGTGACAGCGCACATGAGGTTTTACAAAAATCTTTATGTCAGCGAGAGCATGACAAAAAAGAAAGAAAAAGTGATTGCAAAACTGAATAAAAAAAAGTATCCGTTGAATACTTATGTGATCACGCTGATCGAAGAAGGGGAAAATCAGCTGGAATTTTATTCGACGTTGATGTTCCGCCAGGGAAGTGTGATCGATGATGACATTTTCGTTGTCGGCATAGCGGGTGGATATGATGATGCGCTGTATCTGGTAGAAGAGATCGCGAAGGAAGTTTATGAAAAAACAGGGGATCTGGATATCCGGTCCTACATCAGAGAGCGGGAGAGGAAAGAAGAATGATTCTACATATCGTTGGATTGATTTTGAAGATTATCGGGATTCTTCTTCTGGTGATTCTTGGAATTCTGCTACTTGTGATCGGTGTCCTTCTCTTTGTACCGCTGAGGTATGAACTGCGTGCCGAGTTTCCGGGAAAGCTGGAAGATGCGGAGGGGAATCTTAAGATTTCATGGTTGCTTTATCTGATTGCAGGAAGAGTGGAGTATCGGAACGGCGATGTGAAATGGCAGGGGCGGATTGTCTGGAAGAAGTTGGGAGATGTTCTGGAAGCGGAAGATAAATCGGTGAGAAAGAGGGAGAAAAAGCCGGATGGCGGAAAAAAAGCCGGTGCGGAGAATGCCAGTGAGAGAACGGCGGAAAGAAATGATGCGGTAGATGTAAAGAAGCCGCAGACGCTGCCGGAAAAGAAAGCCGAAAGCGGAACGTATGCAAAGCCAGAGCATGCGGACGTGAAAGATGAGAAGTCCAAAACAGAAACACAAGGAAATCCTGACACGAAGGTGAAAACATTTTTAGAAAAAAAAGAAGAGAATGCTACACCGGAAAAGGAAAGTGAATCCAGAGAAAAAAAGGATGTTCATGACGAGAGAGAATCCGAAAAGGCTCACAAAACTCCACGAAAGCGGAAAAAACCAGTCAAAGCATTCGGAAAACTGATTCGGAAGCTCAGTCAGAAGTTTCGGCAGATCCTGGAAAAGATCAAATGTACATGGAAGAATTTATGTGATAAAATGAAGAATATCGCAGAGAAAAAAGATAAAATTCTGGAGTTTCTGGAAAAAGAAAACCATAAGGCAGCTTTTGCGCATGGCAAAAAAGAGCTGGTATGGGTGAAACGTTTTCTAAAGCCGAAAAAGCTTCGCGTAAAACTGCATTTCGGTTTTGAAGATCCTTATCATACCGGACAGGTACTTGCGCTTTGCGGAATGCTTTACGCGTTTGTTGGAGAAAATATGGATCTGGAACCGGATTTTGAAAAACGGGTACTTGATGGTACAGTTTATATAAAAGGCAGGATCAGGGCAGTTCATATGGCAATATTTGCAGTGAAATTGCTTCTGGATAAGAATATCCGCAGCACCTATCATGATATCAGGGCGTTTAAGTGGTAAATGTTTCGATAGAGAATAACAGGAGGAATCGAAAAGATGGCAGCAGACAATCAGTTTAAAGAGACAGTAGATGCATTATTTAAAGGGATGAACGGAGTGGTTTCATCCAAGACCGTTGTGGGGGATCCGATCCACATCGGGAATACGATCATTCTTCCACTGGTGGATGTATCCTTTGCAATTGGTGCAGGTGCATTTCATGCAGATAAGAAGGACAGAGGAGCAGGCGGACTTGGCGGCAAGATGATTCCAAGTGCAGTGCTTGTGATCCAGAACGGGACAACAAAACTGGTCAATATCAAGAATCAGGATACCATGACGAAGATACTTGATATGGTTCCGGATGTGATCGACCGTTTTAAATCTCCTTCTGAGGATAAGATGACGGAGGAGGATGTGGCAGATCTGTTAAATGAAGCAGATACTCCGGAAAATCAGGAATAGGCGTAAGTTTCTGGCATATATTTATTGTAAAGAAGAGGAAAAAGCAGGAACGAAGATGAAACGGGTATGTGGATTTGCGCTGTTTTTTGTGGCACTAGGTATGGTGATCATGATGTTTATTCCGAGCATATTTATCGGAATCCTGATCGTTCTGCTGTGCCTCCTTGTAGGATATCAGCTTTTTTGCTGCTGATTCTGAAAAAATATGAGAATTGCAGGGAAAACCCTGAAAAAAGCCTTGCGTATGCAGGGCTTTTATGATACAATGCTAACGTTGCAAAAAAATCACGTGTGTGGTTTATCCCGGTGGTGCCAAAGCTGAAAAGCATGGTTCGCGGACATAAGCACACGGAAGTAAAAAACCAATGGAGGAAAGAAACATGAGCGTTATTTCAATGAAACAACTTTTAGAAGCAGGTGTTCATTTCGGACATCAGACAAGAAGATGGAACCCTAAGATGGCAGAGTACATCTACACAGAGAGAAATGGTATCTACATCATCGACCTTCAGAAATCTGTAGGTAAAGTAGATGAAGCTTACCAGGCAGTATCTGACATCGCAGCAGAAGGTGGAAAGATCCTCTTCGTAGGAACAAAGAAACAGGCTCAGGACGCTATCAAGACAGAAGCAGAACGTTGTGGAATGTACTATGTTAACGAAAGATGGCTTGGAGGAATGCTTACAAACTTCAAGACAATCCAGAGCAGAATCGCTCGTCTGAAAGAAATCGAAGCTATGTCAGAAGACGGAACATTCGATGTACTGCCAAAGAAAGAAGTTATTGAAATCAAGAAAGAATGGGAAAAGCTTGAAA
>OIZU01001407.1_pt1 | contig 12906 bp, 22 predicted proteins | sample 1588661 | NCBI WGS metagenome assembly OIZU01 (sample SAMN03283257) | human gut metagenome | biome: human-associated habitat; material: feces | host: Homo sapiens | place: USA | collected 2013 | reverse complement strand
AAAACGGCATCGGCCACAGGCCGATTTCAAGGTGCCTCCGGTGGGACTCGAACCCTACGGAGAAAAGCCGCTTAGACTTACTCCCGTCTCGATTATGCGGCTCTCGAAACCTCGTTTGCCCACATTTTGCCCACATTCTCACGCGCCAGCATCTCACCCATGCGCTCCGACAGCTCGTCCAGATCATCATCGAAAAGGTCGGCGTACACGTCCAACGTCATGGCCGCGCTCTTGTGCCCCAACTGCCGTTGCACGGCCTTCACGTTCGCGCCCGCTCTGACCATGAGACTCGCGGCCGTGTGCCTCAGGTCATGGATTGTGAGGTGGCCTGGTATGCCGGCACGCCGCAGGCCGACCGACAGCCAACCGTCATCGCGGCTCGCATTACCCCACTCGCGTATCATCATGCCCTCGCGTCCCGGCTGTTCAAATAACAGGTCGCCGGGTTTCCGGTCTGCGCACAGTCTGCGCATGATCGGGTCCAGCACGACCGGGTACATGATGGCGCGGGCCTTGTAGGTCTTGGTGTCATCGGGGATGATGACGCCGCCCACCATCGGCGCGCTCACTCCTATATATATACGATGCTTTTCAAGATCGACGTCCATCACCCTCAGGGGTATGAGTTCACCCCATCGCATGCCGCATAGTCCAAGCACGAGGACGAGGTCTCGTCTCCATGGGGTGACGCTGCCTGCCAGCCGGTCAAGCTGTTCGGCGGTGAGATACACGTGCTTCTTCCTGCGCTTGCGTGGCAGTTCGATGCCCCTCGCGGGATTATCGGGGATTCGTCTGTCTCTCTTCGCATCGTCCAATATTCCGGCAAGCACGCCGTGGGCGCGGAGGACGACGCTGGCGCTTCGGGGTTTGGCGAGCACAATCTCGTTGCCCCGCTCGTCCTTGACGGTCTTGCCCTGGCTGATTCCGGTGACCCATTGTTGCGTCGTCTCGCGGGTGACTGCGGATACCGGGGTGTTGCCCCATTCCGGTTTCACCCACTTTTCCCATGCGCCTTCGAGGGTACGGTAATGGCTGGGCTTGGTGCTGAGCTTCTTCTTGGCCAGCCAGGCGGCCCCCAGCTCCCCCACCGTCGCCTTGCCGGCCTGCGGGTCGATGTACGTTCCCTCGGCCTTGGCTGTGGTGACCCTTTTCGCCGCCCAATTCTCCGCATCGATTTTTCTCTTGAATCCACGCTTGTCAGTCTGCGTGCCGTCCGGCTTGCGATACCTCACGCGGTATCTGGTTTCGCCTTTGCTGGTCTTGTATCTGGTGACGTTCGCCATTGGTCAGTCCTCCCCCATCTTAGAATTAAAGGCATGGGAGCTATTCAGGATGAGCCGAAGATGGTCGGGGCCGGTCTCACGCCGACTACTGTAGCCAATAGCATTCTGCGCCGGGCATTCGGCACAGATGAGCACGTCACCCCCATGAAACTTCAGAAGCTCTTGTTTTTCGTCACGTGCCTGTATCAGAGGTACACTGGTCGGCGATTGCTTACCGAATCGTTCCAGCCATGGCAGTATGGGCCCGTTTGCCGCAGCGTCTACGACGAGTTCAAAGGATTCGGCGGCAAGCCGATTAATCGGTATGCTCAGGATGCTTTGGGGAAGGTCACTGCTGTGGACGAATCCAGCAGTCCTTCCCTGCGCAAAGCCCTGAACCTCGTCTGGGAGAATATGGGAGACTTGTCCGCCGTCAAGCTTTCCCGCGTCACGCATCGCCCTAATTCCGCATGGTCTCAGGCTGTGGCCGGGCATAAGACGTTCATCAGCAATCGTGCCATGGCGGGCGATCACACTTTTGATAATTTGCTGGGGATGTGACCGATGCCTGAGGACAATGAGAATGCATCCATCCCCGATGACGCGGAAGAGGATATTCCCTTTCCCGGAGGGCCTTCTTCCGAGGATGTCTCTGAAAGCGATGGCGATGGCCACAAGACCGTTGAGAACACGCCAAAAACTCAAGGAATAGATCCAGAGAAGCAGCACAATTGGTGGACTGAGAATCTGAAGAACATCGCCGCTCTTGCCATAGTGGCTTTTTGTCTCATAATGATTGCGGCCTTTGCTGGCATACAGTTCGGCTGGCCGGGTGCTGATGGTGGTGATGCGGTAGCCAAGGCTTCTGACGTGTTCAAGCTGATTGCCACGACCGCGTTGGGTTTCCTGTTCGGTCGTAATTCCAAATAGCATTTTCGGGTATGCTTCGCCCCGTGTAGGATAAGAGGCGAAGCGTCCTCCTTTCCAATAAGCAAGCTGGTCGATGTTTCAAAATCACCGGTCGAGCGTTGGTAGCGCTCGCCGGCTTGTTTCCCGTCTGGCGTTGGTAGCGTCAGACGGGATTTTTTTAGGCGTTGATGCGCTGACGGTTTCTGATTGACACGTCGCCGAGCCAGCGGTACAGGGTGGCCACGTCGAAGCTCTTCGGGAATTCGAGTTTGATCTCTTCGAACGTCTCCGACCCGTTCTTACGCTGGTAGATGTCCTTGAGATAGGTGATGTTGATTTCCGAATCGTCTGCGAGGGCACCAGCGGTCTCCACCTCCACGTCCACGATGCTGTCAAGGTGCACGCTGCGGAACCTCATCTTCGTGCCGGTAGCGCCTTGCTTGTCGATGAAGATCATGCGCAGGTTGGTGAACACCACGGCGTCGCGGATGAGCTTGTATCCGTGCGAGATGGTCTCGCCGGTGAACAGGAAACGCCCGTACTCATGGGCGAGCTGTTCTTTGGGGACTTCGGTGTAATTGCCGGCCATGGCGTTCATGAGGTTGCCGCTGGACGGCTTGTTGGCCGCTGCGGTGCTTGCCGCGTCCATGGCGCTTTTCATGGCGTTGCCGGCGATGTCGCCGAGCGACCCAAAATTAAATCCAGCCATTGTTCTCTTCTTTCTCTAAGCTGCTACACGGTCGTGCAGCAGTGTCCTGTAATCATTGATGATGCCTGATGTGACTTCGAGTTCGTCTGCGATACGCCAGACGTTCCCGTCGTACATTCGTTCGGCCAGCGCGTATTCGGTTGGCGATATCAATAGCCGAGCCGTCTCCGCACGGGTGCGCATCTCATGCAGGCCACACCGGTCATCACCGTGGGACCAGTGGACCAGCTCATGCACGAGGGTGCATCGTTTGGCCACGTATGGGAGACGACGGTCTATGAGTATCGTGCGAGTGCGCTCGCTGTAGCAGCCCATCATGCCGTTGGGCAGGTGGTCGGCGCTGCGTATCTCTACGTCGAGTCCGGCACTGTAGACGGCCATGCGCACATGGCCATAGGTGTCTCTCAGGTTCAACGGCAACGGTCTCATGCTGGATCATCCCCGTTCCCGTATTCGATGTACTTCTCCTTGTCCGGGTCGGTGTAGGCCGCAAGCTCCATCGGATTATCCGCCAGAATACGCTTCGTCTCCTCCACGCGACGCTCGCGCTCCTGTTCGGCTTCGATGTCGCCGTGCTTCGCGGCCATCGCATAATAATCACGAGCGGTCGCATCGTCCGAATCAGGTTCCACCGACAATGACACCGGGCCTCGCTCGGCACGTTCAATGAAGCGCTCGGCGGCCTCGATTAATTCGTGAGGGTATACTCCGAACACCTCTGCAAGCTGCGCTAGCTGAATGACGTTAATATTGCGCTCATTTTGCAATAAACGAATCAAAGTACGCTCATTCAAGTTCGCTTTTTTTGCAAGTTCTTTGATAGTCAAATGTGCCGCAGAGCGTTCTGCTGCAATAGCTTTTGATGTTGCTTCGTTCATGTCCATATGGACAGTCTACAGCACTTTGTAAAGCCAGCGTACTGACCATATGGTCGGCGTGTCATGCTTGACAGTGACTATTTGGTCAGTAAAGTGAACCATATGAACACTCTGGAATACAGCAAGCAAGTAGCCGAGAACGTGAGTAAAGCCCTCGATGGCGCCAATCTCAGCGTCTCTGCCGCAGCTGAAAAGACCGGTATCCCCCGCACCACGCTTTCACGCCATCTGAACCATCCAGAAACAGCTCCGTTTGACGTAATCGAATTAAGTCGAATCGCTTCCATCACACGAAAGACAGTGAGTAGCCTTACTCGGTTCAAAGCCACTCCTGCGCTCGCTGGCAAGGAGGAGGCGTGATGAACGGTCCGACGGTTCTTATAATCGCACTTTTCCTTCTGAATATCGGGTTGTCCATCAAGAACGAGCTTGACCTTCGTGAGATCGAGCGCGCTCGACGTAAGCGCGCTTCACTTCAACCATCGATACCGACATGTAGTGAGTCCTCTTCTTCAGCCGCGTCCACTCAATCCACTGGATACGGAGAAAATCAGGAAGGCGAGGAATGTCAGAAGCATTGGTGAGAGAAAAGACCGCTTCCGTATTCGGTGGAATGTTCAGGCAGATTTCCGCGTTGGCAATTGGAATTCCGCTGCTTAGGAAGAAGTCTGAATCCACTTTGGGCCTATACAGGGTCATGGTGCCCTCGTTGCGGAAATGGATACATCGCAGACTTTCCGAATCCAAGGTCGCCACGAGGTGCTGCGCCGCAATCCTGTCGCTCCTGCGAATCTTGTTGATTTGTCTCTGCTGCACGCAGTTCCACAGGAGGGCCGCAATCGCGACCAATACGGATGGTTCAGTCCAATTCAATTGATTCTTCCCTTCGCTGGGTCGTTGGTTTGAATGTCGCAGTTCCAAGCCTACCGGCGGAGGGGCCACACGAAAAGAGAAAAACGATGAACGCCAAAGAGTATGGCCACCACGCGGGTGGCTACCGGAAGGCCGATGGTGGCCCGTCACGCAGATTCATGCGCGGGCTAGTGGTTTGCGCCGTCGTGCTCGCCTTCTGCGTCGGCTGGATTCTAAGCCATGCGGGTTGCGCGCATCCCATCGGCAACGGTTTGGCCGCGCTCATGGGCTTCGGGTTCGTTCCACTCAGACTGATCGCACTGGTGTTGAGCGAGGCGGGCGTCGAATAAGTCTTGCCGGACGGCGTGGAAAACCGGCCGGCCAAGCGGAAGGAAAACCGGTAACCCACGTTGATAACTGAAAACCGACTGACAGATACGGTGTCAGTTTTCTTGCACCGGCGGGGCGTCGGCTTTGGTCTATTCTCCGGCGTCCCGCTTCGGGCGGTGCAGGTTGCCCCCAGTCAAGATCGCGTAGGTCATGTATGCGCGGCAAAGACCGGGACCACGGTTCGATTCCGTGGCCGTCCACGACCGCAAGGTTACGCAAAAAAGGAAAGCCCCAGCGGCTACTGGGGCGGAAAGAAACTCCAATGGAAAGGATACCCCAATGAGTGCGCCGATACCAAACCTGATGACGGTGGAACAACTCGCCGAACACTACGGGAAGGCGAAGAAGACCATCCAGAACAAGCTCACGCGAGGCTGGGGGCCGACGCCGGTCACCGACCCCGACACCATGCAGGTGCTGGGCTTCGAGGTCGAGGAGGTGGCCCGTTTTGACCGCATCAACCGGCAGACGCGCAAGCAGCGCCTCTACGCCTGAACAGGATTGGGACAAACTCCTAAGCCGGTTCCTCACGGACACGGACATGCGCCGCATCCTCTGGGAGACCGACCGCGAAACATTCAGAATCATGCTCCTGAAATCAATCGAACGACTCATACCAACCACAAGCGGAGGAAAGAAACAATGAGCGAACACATCACGCGACTGGCTGAGCGCCTGCAACAGCAGGTCGGCGAATCGCACAACAAGCCGACCGTCAAGCAGTTCGAGGAAATGCTCACAGACGCATTGGGCGCCGAGCACCTGACCGTCGAACCAGACACGGACGAACCGGAGACGGAGACGGAGGATGACGTGCCGGAAGGCTTCGAACGCCTCGCCAGTGGACTGTTCGACCTCATCGCCGGCGCACTCGCCCCGGCGGATCATCATGACGAATACATGTCGCTGCTCGCGCTCGCCATGAAGTATTCGATTCACGTCACCGAACGCGCCATCGAAGAGGGGCAACTCGACATCGCCGATGACGCCCTGACCGCATCCAAGGCATTGTTCGAGACGTTGAAGACGGTGCACGAGGCGGCATTGGACGCGCTTGAAGAGGACGTGCAATGAGACGGGCGACCATCAACATGGCCGCGAAGGCAACAGGCATGTTCGACGTGCACCGGTTCAAGAAGGCTGGCGCAACGAAGGGGCAGCGCCATGATGAGTGGCTCGCCTTCCGCACCAAGGGCGTGGGCGGTTCGGATATGGGCACGATTCTCGGCCTCAACCCCTACAGCACGCCGTACGACCTGTGGTTGGAGAAGACGGGCCGTCAGCAGCCGGAGGATATCAGCGGCAAGTGGGCGATCGTCAAGGGCAACGCCTTGGAGGTCGAACTGCGCCGCCGGTTCCGCCAACTGCACCCGGAGTACCAGGTCATCGACGGCACCGACATTTCCTTGGTATCCAAGCAGCATCCGTTGATGCACGCCTCGCTGGACGGCTTCGTCTACGACGAGGCGAGCGATTCGTGGGGCATCCTCGAGATCAAGACGGCGAACGCGAACCGTGGGCGCACCGACTGGCACGACGAGACGGGCGAGCTCGTGGCCCCGCAGTACTACATGGCGCAGGTCACGCATTACATGGCCGTCACCGGCTTCACGTGGGGCGTGTTCTACGCGGATATCGGAGAGTCGGAACCGGTCGAGGTGCGGTTCGAGCGCGACGAGGACGACATTCACGCTGTAATCAAAGCCGCCGAGGACTTCTGGGGTTTCGTCACCCGCGACGAAATGCCCACCCTCACCGGCGCGGACGTGGCCAAGGCGTACCCGGAGCCTTCGGAGGGCATCGAGGACATGAGCGACAGCACCGATCTGCGCAGGCTCATGGCCGACTACCAGCAGACGACCGCCGACCTGAGCGCGTTGAAGCAGCACAAGGAGGAGCTGCATGACTGCATCCTCACCTACATCGGAGACCACGAGGGGGTGCGCTGCGGCAACCTGCAGGCCACCTACAAGCATTCCTCACGCAAGGGCTACACGCGCGTGGTCGAACCATGGGAGGGCCGCACCTTCCGATTCACCGAAATCAAACCGAAGAAAACCAAGTAAGGAGAACCGATTATGGGACAGTTAGCGACACAGGCGCAGAACCGACAGCTCGCGCAGATGACGCCGCAGCAGAACATGAGGAAACTGCTCGACCGCAGCTGGGACCGTATCAAGGCGGTCATGCCCAAGGAGATGAACCCACAGCGGCTCTACCAGATGTACATCAGCACCATCAACCGCGAGCCGGCGCTGGCGGACTGTACCGTGGAATCGGTGCTGTCCTGCTTCATGCGCTGCACGTCACTGGGCTTGGAGCCCAGCAACGTGAACGGTCTCGGCATGGCGTACATCCTACCGTTCGGCAACAAGAACTACCGCACCGGGCAGAAGGAGGCCACGTTCATCCTCGGCTACCGCGGCATCATCGACCTCGCCCGCCGTTCCGGCCAGCTGCGCGACATCAGCGCCCGCGCCGTGCATGAGGGCGACGAATTCGACTACGCCTACGGTCTGGACGAACACCTCAACCACGTGCCGTGCGCGAAGCCCGGCAAGCTCACCCACGTGTACATGGTCGCCAACTTCAAGGACGGCGGCCACTACATGCAGGTCATGGGAATAGACGAAATCAACGCGGCCATGAAACGCAGCCCCTCCGCGCGCAAGCCGACCAGCCCGTGGCACACCGACTTCGAGGCGATGGCCAAGAAAACCGTCATTCGTCGCGCGGCGCCGTACCTGCCGATGAGCGTGGAGACCAAGGAGGCCATCGCCGACGACGACCGCACACCCGACTACTCCGACCTGCTCGACCCCATCGTCATGCCGGGAGGGGACGCGGAATACGCGGACGGCTCGGACGCCATCGACGTGGAACCAGCGGAGGAAGAGCAGCGGGAAGCACAGCCAGAACCGCAGCCGCAGCCGTCTCCCGTCGATGTGAAGCGTGCGGAGATGATTCGCCGTTTTCAGGGTCTGGGCGTGGCTTCGGACGCGGAGGCGTGCGAGACCATCTCGAAGATTATTAACCGCGAGGTGAAATCCAGCGACGAGCTTCCCGAAGAGGAATTGGACAAGGTGCTCGCCCAGCTGAAGGCCAGCGTCAAGGAAGGTGAGCAGTGATGGCGGGAAAGACCACGGTAATCATCCAGGGCACGGCGTGGGGCGTGCAGGAGACGAAGAACGGTAAACGGTTCCTGCGCGTCTCTGTGTCGCCGGGCTACCGTGACCGTAACGGCAACTGGGTCAGCCAGCCGGAACAGTACTACTCGGTGTGGCCTGCTGGCTACGCGAACCTCAACCCCGTGTTCGACCAGATCGCCCAGCTGCGTCAGAATCAGGACCAGTTCGTGGACGTGACCATCGTGGGCGAAATCAGCGGCCTCGACGCCTACACGAACAAGAAGGGCGAGGCTACCGCAAGCTGCAACGTCAACGCCAGCGCCGTCGCCATCACCAACGTTCGGCAGAAGGGCGGCGGACAGTCTCAGGGTTACGGCGCGCAGGGCGGCTACACGCAGCAGACGCAGGGCGGATACCAGCAGTCGCAGCCACCGGCCTCCGACCCGTGGGCCAACGGCGGAAGCGACCCGGAGTTCTGACCATGTTGCACCTGTATCACGATGAGACGCCGACGGACGTGGAACCGGTCTGCCCGAAGCACGGCTGCACGCTGTACCCGGCACGGCCGATTCCATGCCCGGAATGCGAAGAGGAAGCCGAAGAGGAGTATCACATTGAACGCTGAAAAAGACCAATTGATTACGCTCGCACACTCGATGGAGGTGTCCTACAGCGCGTTGGACGCGGAGGCGGGACTCTCCTACGACACCACCGTGCGCGTCAGCGTGCAACCTAACCGCTATTACCCCGACTACGTGGCCGTGACCCTGCTGTGGCTCGCCTCGAGCCATATCTTCCACGGCATCGAGGAATTCAACCGGTTCCGTGATGATTTCGAGGACCGGCCGGAGGAACGATATCAGCAGATCATGGACTCGTGGCCCTTGGTGTTCGGTTCCACGGAGAAGGCCATGAAGAAGCTGTTCGCGCCGGCCAAACCGGTCGTGAAACGCCCCCCCTGGTCGCTGTGCCCGCGCTGCAAGAAACCCGTATGGGCTCAGGAAGGCACCACCGACCTGAGGGAGACGCAGCAGCTGCTGAAACGGAACCCGTTGCCGCGCTGGTGCCGTGTCTGCGGCCAGCGTTTCGAGTACACGATGGGCGACCACATCTCATGCAGTTCCGAGTTCTCCATCGCGGAGACGATGGACACGCTCAAAAGCATGTTCCCCACCGAGCAGCCGAACTTCGAGACCATCGCCATCGAAGCCGCACACGAGGACGGTGAGCAGAATGGTTAACCCCGCCAAGAAAAAGGGCACGAGCCTTGAGACGTGGACGGTGCGTTACCTCGCGTGGGCTTTGCAGGACACGCGCATCGACCGCATGCCGTTGCATGGCAACGCCGACCAGGGCGATCTGATCGGCGTCCGGTTCTGTGGCGAGCCGGTGTGCGTGGAATGCAAGGACACGAAACAGCCGAACTACCGCAAACACTGGCGCGAACTGCTGGTGGAGATGGCGAACATGGACACTCCCTACGGGGTGCTCGTCCAGCATCGCAAGGGCGTGGGCGTGAAAAGCCTCAAGGGCATGGCCCATCAGATGGCCGTGTTCGACGTGGAGACGCTCGAACGGTTCCTCTCCGCGCACATGGGGCACGCGTTGTCCGGCTTGGATGGGCGCCGCGAGCTCGCTAACCGTCTGCGCCGCGAGGCGAAGCCGGTGCCCTCCAACCCGACGCTCGTCTGGCTCCCGCTCGAACGGTTCGCACTATTGCTGAATGACGGTCTGCCGTTGGGACCGGATCATGGCGAAGACTAGCTCGCACGCATTCATAGGTGGTAGCCGTCGCACCGAGGCGCGCGGCGGCTACCGGCGCAAACCCAAGCCCAGCGGGGATGGCCCGAAGTTCAGCGAGATCATCGAGGCCAGCCCCGAACTGCTGGCATTGATAGCCGAATACCAAAGAGACAAGAGAAAGGAGGCGGACTGATGGCCAGACAGGGCTACGGGAAGCTGAGTAACGGCTTCCATTCGAACACGAAAGTGCTGAAGCTACAGCGTATGCGTCCGAGCGCACTTGGAGTGTACTGCATGGCCATTTCCTTCTGTTCCGACGTGCTCAACGACGGCGTGATGAGCGAGGACGACGTGATCTACCAGCTCAACGCGACCGAAGAGGACATCGAAGCGCTGATCAAGGTCGGCATGTTCGAACGTTCGGACGACGGCTCCTACCGCATCCACGATTATCTTTCCCATCAGTCCAGCCGCGAACAGGTGGAGACGAGGGCGGAGGGTGCTCGCAACCGCAAGCGCAAGCAGCGTTCCGAAGCCGATGTCACACCCGAGTCACGCTGGGACGAAACGAATGTCACAAGCATGTCACGCCGTGACAATTCGAATGTCACACCCGAGTCACGCTGGGACTCTTTAACCAAGAACCAAGAACCAATAACCAATAACCAAAAGAATTCTTCTAACGAAGAATTCTCTCTCCCCCAAACCCCCTCGCAAGCCGAGGGGGCCGCAGAGAGCGCCGACGAGGATTATCCCATCGAGTTCGAGCAGTTCTGGCAGACCTATCCACGCAAGACCGGCAAACGCAAGGCCTTCGAGGCTTGGCGGAAGGCGCGGAGGAAAACCAACAACACGTTCCTGATCGCCAAGGCGTCGAGGTACGCCGCCGACCCGAACCGGGAACCCGGCTACACGCTCACCCCGGCGAACTGGCTGGACGGCGAACACTGGGACGATGACCCGCTGCCGACCAAACCCGAGCCGACCGCACGCCCCTCGCCATCGGCGTGGAACCGTTCGCAGGCCAACCAGGACGCGAACGCGGCACTGATAGCCCACTACGCGGCCGAGGAAGCCACCGAAAACCAATCACGGGAAGGAGTACTGACATGCTGACGCTCAAGGAAAGCACGCTCGTGCTGGCGAAGATTCGCGTCCACCACGGCAACGCGGCCATCACCGACCTGGAGGCGCGCACGTTCCACGAGGAGCTTCGCGCGGACATGACGCTGGGCGAGGCCTTGGAGGCGGTGAAGCGCTTCTACTCGGACAACAGCACGGGTCGCTGGTGCGGTTCCGGCGATGTGAACGCCATCGTGCGCAGGATGCGCAACAAGTCGAAGCCCTCGGAGGCGCAGATAGCGCGCGAATGCGAGGCGCGGGGCCTATCCGCGGACGAGGCGTGGATGTACCGCCGCCAGCGGATGCTCGGCAACGGCCCGGAGCAGGCGCAGCAGCAGGCGTTGACCATGCGCAACCCACTCGAACTGCCCGCCGCGCAGCCGAAGTCACGTTCCACGGCCAGACGGTTCGCAGGTGCCCAGAAGCTGGGTGCTGCCTCACTCGGCTCGATTCTGAGGGGCGCGTGATGGCCGAAAAGTTCCCGACCCCGCAGGAGCGTGCGATGGCGTGGCTGTTGGAGGCCACGGAGATTGGCGGCATGAGCAGGCCGGAAACCGCGTTGTACGCCTACACAGCCGGTTTCACGGCGGCGCTTGACCTGTGCATCGCCATCGAAAACGCCATAAACGGGTCTGAGACGGGCGAACGTGATGAATCCTATAAGTTATCGCATTCGCACTGAAAACCCGTCAGAGAGGCTTATGGATGGCAAAACGGGGCATGTACGGTCCCGTCGCCGGAATCGAATTGCAGACTAGGAAACCACCATCCGCTCCCCCGACCCGCATTGAACCGAATTGAACCATGAAATTGAACTCATATTGAACCAAGGAGACGAAATGAACAATAAACCATTTTGGCAGGATAAGACCTGCAAGGAGATGGCCGGACTACACGTCAAGGTCACGTTCAACAGTGGCACCATAGTAACCGGCGTAACTAACATGAACGGAGATATTACCGAAGCTGACAACCTCAGCGGCAGGGAGGGGAATGAAAAGTTCGTCCCGAACAGCTACATTAAATCCATTGAATTGTTGGATGACCCCGAGTATGAGCGCATCGAAGACATCTACCGCATCGATACGGGGGATGTAGTGGTTTGTCGATCAGGCAACAAGTATCCCGTGGTAAATTCCACCACCCACGAGTTGCGGATTAAAGTCGAAAATTATGGCGCCGTTTTTATCTCGCGCGAAGATGCTCTTTTTGGACTGCGTCCGAAACCGAAGCTACCTGACCATGACGGACTCTGGCTAGACAAAGACGGGAAAACATGGGTTGTCTTCGATGGTGGCGAGGCGCTTTTTGACCCTGACAGCCTAGAGTGGTGGCCTAACCTCGACCCAGCCAAAACGAGAGTCAAGGGGGTCGCATTTGGAACTAAAAGCGACGATGCCATTGGTCTAGCACCATTCCGCCCGGCTAAGGCGGTGGAAGCATGAATCGCATCGTGAAATTGCCCTCGGTCGAATCATTCGGACATCTCACACCTGACAAGTGGCTGTTGTTGAAAACCCTTGAGGAATCGGCGGAGATGGTGGAGGCCGGCAAACGTCTGGTCAAGGGCGATTCCACGGCACGCCGAGACTTGATAGCTGAGTGGGCGGACGTGCTGCAAACGCTGGCGAACGTGGCGACGGCGTTCGACATCACCGACGAAGAACTTGCTCAGGCCATGGACGATTGCCTCGTCCACAATCAGGAGAGGGGACGACTGTGAGCATCATCAGCAGTGAGGCGGAGCGCCTCTACCCGCCCGAAGCGGTTGATTGTCACGGCGCAATAACGATACCGGTTTACACGTCCGATGACTTGGCGGAAGCGTACATGGATGGCGCTGAACGCCAGCCCACGAACGAGGAAATCGAAGCCGGGGCGAAAGCGTTCTACGAGGCGTTGAAGCCCGACTC
>OIZU01001403.1_pt1 | contig 12944 bp, 9 predicted proteins | sample 1588661 | NCBI WGS metagenome assembly OIZU01 (sample SAMN03283257) | human gut metagenome | biome: human-associated habitat; material: feces | host: Homo sapiens | place: USA | collected 2013 | reverse complement strand
GACATTTCGCTCCGGAATATTGAAGAGAACACCGTTCCTAAGAGAGAAGACAGACAATCACAAGGAGTGGGTTACCGGCTGTTGCAATTGTTCGCAGGCATGTCGATTTTTCTCGCCATCATCCTAGTAATGCACGTCGGATGGGTGTACATCGGCAACGGAATGGACCAGATCCACACCCAACAAACCATCGTCACCAACCAAGGATTCAAAACAGCCCAACCCACTAAAACCGACGGTTCAACCCGCATCGCCAAACCCCAAACCGGAGAACCACCCACCGAACCGGAACCCGAATACTCGACAGTGATCGGCTGGATGCGAATCCCCCGGTTCGGCACCGAATGGCAACGAGCCATCCAAGAAGGCACCGATCTGCAAGTCCTTGACAACTACGGTATCGGACACTATCAAGGAACCGTCATGCCCGGAAGCATCGGCAACAGCTCCTACGCCGGACACCGCACCCCCGGCGACCTAGGGCCGGCGGACACGTTGAAACCCGGGGATCCGATCATCATTCAGACAGCCGACCACTGGTACGTGTATGAAATGCAATCATCTTGGATGACGACCCCCGATGATGCCGTCGTCATCGCCGACCAGACAGACCAAAAAGACGCGCGCCTCATCACGCTCACCACCTGTAAATACTCGCTAGATGAACAGGACAGTCTGAGTGCTAGACTCATCGTCCGCGGACGGTTCAAATATTGGGCCAACACTGCTGACGGAATACCGCAAGAACTTGCCCCCAAACAATCAACTCCCATACAACAGGCAAAAGCCACCATCGCACGCAGTATCCAAAAAGCCAGCAAATACGCTCCAGTCAGCCAACTCCTGTTCACCGCAACACTAACAATCTGGTGCATCCTCACAGGCCTGTCATGGCTCATCTGGCACAAAGACCGCCAGAAGAAAACAACATCATGGAACCTCATGACACTAATCTGGCGCATCCAATCAGGCCCAATCATCCTACGCGCAACCACCTGCCTATTCTTCTGGGTAACGCTACTATTCGCCGAATGGGCATGGATCAGCCCACTACTTTCCCAACTAATCCCACTATCCACCGGCACCGCCACCCTAAACTAAAAACATCAGGCAATACGCAAAACCCGTACGCCAACAACAACCGGTGACAAAGAAGGGTCGACGCGCGTCGTTCGGACAGAGAACCGGAAAACGCGCACCGACCCTTTCCACACAGTATAGCGTGCCCTAGCCGAGCAGACGATAATATCCCATGCCGGGCATGACGGCCGTGACCTTCGTGCCATCGACCGGGTTCATCGCATGGATCATCAGACCGTTGCCGATGTAAATGCCCGCATGCCCCGCGTTTGCCATAAGATCACCCGGCTGCGGGTCAGTAACGGGCGTGCCGACCGTGGCCTGCATGCCGGACGGGTGCGGCAATTGGATGCCGAACCGCGCGTACACGTATTGGGTGAAACCACTGCAATCCCAGCCGGCAGGCGTATTGCCCCCGTACACGTATGGCGCGCCCTGGTATTGGAGCGCGTAGGAGACCAGGGCGGCGGCCGTATCCGAGGCGGGTTTCTCCTTGTCACCTGTCGTCGGCGCCGATATGACCGGTGTGCGTGGTTCGGCGCGTGACGCAGCCTCCGACTGTCGCGCCTGTTCGGCTTGGATGCGCGTGGCCTGTTCCTCGGGACTTTCCGTATGCGGCACGTCCAAGGTTTCGATGCCTCCCCATGAGCCGTCCACGTCGGTCGATACGGCCTCACTGAACGAACGATGCGGAACCAAGTGTTTCGGGAACGATCTGACACTGCTCGCCATGTGGATTGGAGCCGGATCGGCGGCGTCCGCCCATGCCGGGATCGTCGGCATGGCGAGCATGGCGATTGGCAGGAGAACCGTCAGGATGACGGGAGCGCGTTTAATAGTGGATGTACTGGTATTCATGCGTCTGTTTCGCCTCGATGGTGCGTCGGAACGGGCCGACCTGCCCGTTCACATTGGCTTCGCTGATCTCGATGGAATCGTCGTCGTTGACCTTCTCCACGATGGCGACGTGCCCCCATGCGTTGTTGACCTGCGCCGGGCTGAACACGATCACATCCCCTTGTCGGGGGGTGTCGTCCACCCAATAGCCGAGCGCCTTGGCGGAATCGGCCCACATGCCGCCATCCCCCAGATGGCTGCCGACCGGCAATCCCAGTTGTGTGCGCCGCACGTACGCCCACCATGTGCATTGCCCGTATGCGTATGCGTTGCCCGTGTCGCCGGTCGCATGGTCCGGATTGAATCCGGTCGGAGTCTGATCCTCGTCGCGCCCGTTGATCAGGTCACGGACCACTGGATTGTCCGCGTGGATGAAGGTGAGCTTGCCCTCCGGCCGGTCGCCCATATCCCATGTGCCGTCCACTGTGAGGTCTTCCCTTTGGCTGCTCCTGCTAGCCGCATCATCGATGCTTGATGCCGTCAACTGTTCCGTGGTTAATGCGGTGGACTGGTTGAAACGTTCACCTGCGTATGCGGTTTCATTATGCGGCAGAAAAAGACATGCCATTCCGCCTGACAAAATCATTGCCGACATCAGGCAGAGGGCGACACGTCGTTGGAACCGGTTCTTCCTTCTTACGGCTGATCGGCTTACTGGTTGAACGGCCTTATGTGCTGCCCTGCTCAATCTGCACGCTCCTGAATGAATTCCGGAGAGGCGATGTTATCGTCGAACCGGTAGGTGTCGGGTTGTCCGAGCATACGGCGAAGAAGAGGCGAATGCCGGGTGACAAGCCGGTTGAACCAGCCTTTAGCCTGCCAGGTCACATTGATTACACGCCCGTTCTCATTCTCCACTGAAGCCTGATGCACGACTTGTTCACGACCTTGAGCTGTTTGACGGCCTGCTGGCAGGAAGATGAAAGCGATTTTCTGCCCGGCGTATATGTCTGCGGGAATAATGGTGTTATCGATGAATATTTTAATTCTTCGCATCGGCGCAGCATCCTTTTTTTAAGACAACGTTCTGGAAGATTGACCGGCTTTTCCTGTTCCGAAGTTGGGTGGAGGAAAACCGGACGGATACTACGATTATCATTCGTTCAAAGAACGATTCTTGAAGAAAATCTGAAAACCGTGGCATTAACCCGCTTTAGTGTCACGGTTGATGAACAAAAGGGGGATTACGTATCCCCCTTTTGTTTTTTTCCGCCCGGGCCGCGACCCTTATCGGCGTCGCGGCCCGGGATCGGGTCACGCCATGTGGCGTCCCCGATTCGTGCGGCGGCGTCCGCCCAAGGTGAGGACCAGGCCCACGCCCATGAGTATCACGATGCCGCCGATCAGCGGGAGCACGCCGATACCGGTCTTGGCAAGCGGATGCACTCTCACCGTCTCATCGGCCACACGCGGCTTGCCGTACGTGACCGGGCCGGTCGACTGTTCCGGCTTGACCGGGATCAGCTGTTCGCGCCAGTAGAAGGTGCCTTCCTTGTCGGCCGTGATCTCCGGCGAATCCACGCTGGTGGCTCCCGCGGGCACGGTCACGCAGTCGGTGGTGGTGAGCAGCTTGTCGTTGCCCGCATCCCCGTCGTTCTGCTGCCAGTATTCGAACTTCACGCAGTAGCCTTCCGTCACATGGCCGGTGATGTGCGCGGTGTCATGGATCTTGTCGCCGACGGTCGCGTTGTGCGTGTTCGCGGTCGTGGCGATCTTGATGAACCTCATGGTTTCATCGTCGACGCGGCTGCGATCCGTGTAGAACGGGGTCGGAGTGGTTTGGGGTTCCGTCTCGTCCCCGTCGACCTTCTCCTCGCCAATCGGCAGCACGCCGTTCGATTCGAGGTGTTCGGTCGTGTACACGCCGTCCTTGTCCTTCACGGCCTTGGCGGGCGTACCGTCCTCGGCGCGTTTCGGACTGGTGAGGCTGAACTCGAAGTAGTAATCCTCACCGGCCTTGCCTTGGAATCTGCGTGGGCTTTCGACGGTGATGCCGCCATTCTCCAACGCCTCCTTGGCTTGCTCGTCGGTGATGATGACCGCGCCTTCCTTCGGAGTGTTCCAGGATTGCATGACCTCATCATAGTCGGCGCCGCCATCGGAGATGTGTTTGACCTGCCAAGATACCATGGTTCCGGCGGCCACCGGTCCGGTGATCGTCACCTTGTCCGGCACGCTGTCCTGCTCGTCCACGACGGGCGTGGTCTTGGACTTCGCGTCGATGATACGGATCGTTTCGGACGGTTCGCGGGCCGCACCGTACTTCAGGACCTTCCCGTTCTCATCCTTGATGATCACACGGAAGTAGAAGATGCCGGTCTGGCTTGGAGTCCATTCGGGGCTGTACGCCTCGGTCTGCCCGGATTCGAGTTGGATCGCCTGCTTGCCGTCGGCGAGCGTGGTGATCTTCACATCCTTGGACGGGTCGTCGTCCTTGTCCTGCTTCCATACCTCCCAGGAGGCGGTGAGCGGGCCGGTCAGGTCGTCGCGGATGTCCTTGCCGTCGTTCTTCAAGTATTTGACGTTCACCAGATCGGTGTGGTCGGATACCGGAATGTTCAGCATGGTTTCCACGTTCACGTCCGTGTTCGCGGTGATGGTGCGAGTGGATTCGGACTTCACCTTGTCGTTGCCGCGGTGGAAGCCCTGGTCCTTGTCCTCGTTCGGGAAGCGGACGCTTTCCACGAAGTAGTGGTCCTTGGCGTCGGGCAGGGTGACAGGCTTCGATTCGACCGATTGGCTGGTGTTGCCGTCGCTGCACGTCTTGTAGCCAAGCTCCTTCAACGTGGTGTCGCCGGTTTCCGCAACCTTGTCGCCGGTCTCGTAGTCGTGGAGTTCGAAGTTCGCAATCGCATCCTCGGGCAGGCAGCCTTCGATCAGAGCCACGTCCGTGGTCGTGTTGTCCTTGCCGGTCCATTTCGCCGTGGTGGTGGTGATGCGGACCGCGTGGAACGATTCGGCTTTCACGCGCTTGTCGGAACGGGATTCCTTCACGTTGTCGGGCTGCCATGCGGTGCCGTCGGGCTTCGTGAACACGGTCACCCAGTAGTAGTCGCCGGGGTCGGTGATATGGAGTTTCGCCGAATCCAGTTCCTTCTGGGCTTCCTGCAGGCTGACGGGATCGACGCCGTTCACCTTCGTGTCCTTGGCCGCGTCGGTGCCGGATGCCTGCTTGTACAGTTCGAAGCCGAGCTTGTAGCCGTCGAGCATGTAGCCGCTGATGGTCGCATGATCGTTCACGTCGGCGCCGTTGTTGGTGACGTCCACGTAATGTTCGTTCTTCCACGTGTGGATGAGGTTCGTGCCGGCCACATCGGTGTCGATGCGAATGACCTCGAACTTCTCGGAGTCCACGTCGCGGCCGTCGAACAGGAGCCAGCGATCCCGGTAGCCGTCGCCCACGCCGGTCTGCTTCTCATTGGCTTGACTCCAATGGTCGCCGCCCTGCGGGTCGTCCGCGTATTCCGCGGCGCCGGCTTGCTTCATCCAGGCTCCGGTGATCACGCCCGACTGTGCGGGCATGCTCGTGTCGCCGCCGGTGCCGGTCCCGTTCTTCGTGTCGTGTGGCTGTTCGGGCGAATACAGTTTGACGCGCCAGATGTAGGAGCCGACGCCCGGGGATTCCATGCTCTTGGTGCGGAACGTGACCCCCTCCAAGTGCGCTCCGAGCGCGGACTTGGGGACATCCTGGCGTCCGGTCGTGGCGACCTTCTCGCTGGCTACACCCTTATGGTCCGTGTCATCGTACTTGGTTGCGGCGTTCTTGCGGACGTTGCCGTCCTTGCTGGTGCGCCACAGTTCGGCCTCGTACTGCATTCCCGCGGGAATGTTGCCCTTCAGCGTGATCTCGTCGCTCACGTTCATCCCATCGACCCACAGGGGTTCGGTGGTGGTCGTGTCCACGTGGATCACGTCGAACGCCTCATCCTCGTCGTAGCCGCCGTACCAGACGACGTCGCGGTTCGGGTCTCTTTCATCCGAACCGGTGCCCGGCGTGGTGGTGGGTACGGTGATCCTGACGCGATAGTAGTATTTGGACGCATCCCAGTCGGAAGGGATGGTCGCGGTCGCGGATTTCACGTTCTGATAGTTGTCGAGCGTATCGTCACCCGCATTCGGGTGGGCCGGATCGGGTTCCTTGCCGGTGCCGAGACGGTTCAGCCCGGGCAGTTCCGTCGCATCATACGATTTGACCATCGTGCCCTTGTTCTTGCCGTCCTTGCTCCAGATTTCGAACTGCATGGTCGCCCCGGCCGGGGTTTGCGCCGTGTTGCCGACCCGATACTCGTCGTTGTACGGCTCGTATCCGGTCTGATGGAGCACGTCGTACACCTGGAGCGTGCTGTCTGCGTACTTGCCGTCCGCGTCGCTCAGCCATTTCTTCGACACGGTGGTCGAATACTTCTGGACCGGGGTCCGCTCATACGACTTGTAGCCGCTCTCATGGTCGGAGTTCCATTCACCGTAGATGTGGGAGTCCAGCACCGCGCCGTTCGACGTTTTCAGCGTGGTCTTCCAGTAGACCATGCCCGCCTTGTCGGTCTTGAACTTCGGGTCGGTGACCTTCAGGGTGAGCTTGCCGGGACGGTTGCCCGACTGGCCTTCCTTGATCGGGGTCATCTGGTTCGTGTCCAAGGTCACGGTCTTCTCCGCGATCTTGTACATGCCCTGGTCGCCGTTGTCCTCGGTGGACTGACGGTACATTTCGACGGTGACGGTGGAATGCTGGGGGATGCGTCCAATCACGCCATGCGGGTTCGAATTGCTCTTGCCCTCATGCACCTGGCCGTCGGCGCTTTCCTCGGCGCTCGTCTCATCGTAGACGGTGATCTCGTCGTACAGCTGTTCGCCGGTGGCGCCGAGCTTCTGCGCGTTGGAGGTGACGATGCCGCCCGGCTGGACGAACGTGGTTTCGGACGGGAGTCCGAGATCATGCGTGTTGAGCACTGTTCCGTCCGGCGCGTGCAGGGTGGCCTTCCAGTAGACGGCTCCCGCATCATCGGTCTTGGTCTTCGGGCTGGTGACGGTCACATCCTTCTTGGCGGAGGTGTCCGCGTCCTTGTCTGAGATTGGGACTTTCGCGTTGTCGACCAGTTTGCCGACGGTCGTGTCCGGGTCGCCGGAGACGGGCTCGTAGGCGTCGAACGTGACGTAGCTGCCGCGTTCCACCTTGCCGCTGATGGTCGCCTTGTCGGCGAACTCCTCGCCGGGCTTGACGGTGGGGCGGGTGACCTGGGTGGTGATCTTCGGCGGGGTGACTCGCACGGTCTCCTCGGGCAGTCCGAGGTCATGCTGGGCGATCACGGTGCCGTCCGGGTCGAGCACCTGGGCCAGCCAGTAGACGTTGCCGACCTTCATCGTGCTCGTCTTCTTGGAGGCCACGGTGAACGGGGTCGTGGAGCTGGCCTTGGCCTGTTCGGCGGTCACGTTGACGGTCTCCGTGTACAGGATGCCCGAGTTCGTGTCCGGGTCGAGGTCCACCGGGTTGTAGGCGGTGAACTTGACCCTGCTGCCTTCGAGGACCTTGCCGGTGACGGTCGCCTTGTCCGAGAACTTTTCGCCCAGTCCGACGCTCAGACTGCTGACGTGCGTGGTGATGGTCGGAGGTGTGACGGTCACGGTCTCCTCGGGCAGTCCGAGGTCATGCGTGGCGAGCAGGGCGCCATCCTTTGCGTGCAGTTCGGCCTGCCAGTACACTTTGCCGGGCTTGTCGGAGGCGACGGCCGGGGATTTGACGGTGACCGTGCCGCTCACGGATGCGGCGGCCTGGTCCGCGTCGAGCACTACCCTGCTGTCCTTCAGCAGGAGGCCGGCGTTCGTGTCCGGATCGCCTCCCACCGGATTGTAGGCGTGGAACACCACGTAGTCGCCCTCCTGCACGATGCCGTTGATGTCGGCCGAATCGGTGAACTCCTCGCCCAGTCCGACGCTCAGACTGCTGACGTGCGTGGTGATGCTCTGCTTGAGCAGCTGGACGGTCTCGCCCGCGATGCCCGGCTCGTGGGTGGCGAGAACGGAACCGTCGGCCGCATGCACGGTCGCAACCCAGTAGATGTTGCCCTCGCCGGAGGCGGTGATTTCGGGCGAATCCACGTCCAGGCCGGTGTTCCACTGGCTGTTCGCGATCTTGTCGGCCGGGATGTTGACCCTGGCGTTGTCGAGGATCTTCGGCAGGCCATCCCTGTAGACGGCGGCCGGACCGTAAGCATCGAACGTGACGTAGGCGCCTTGGTCGAGCTTGCCGGTGATGGTGGCCGTGTCGTGGAACTTCTGGCCCGGGTAGACGGCGGCGCTGCTGGTCTTCGTCTTCACGTCGTTGCCCAAGACGGTGGTCGTCTCATTCTCGATGCCGAGCATATGGCTGGCGAGCTCCTGGCCCAGATTGTTGTACAGGCGTGCCTGCCAGTACACGTTGCCCAGGTTCGGGGTGCTGATATCCGGGCTCCTCACGTCGAACGGCTTGCCCGCATCAGCCTGCGCGTCGGTGATGTTGACGCGCTCGTTGTCGAGCAGCTTGTTGACGTTCATGTCCGGGCTGCCGCTGACCGCGTCGTACGCGGTGAATGTGACGTAGCTGCCGCGCGGCACGGTGCCGGTGATGTGCGCCGTGTCAAAGAACCTCTCGTTGCGCATGACGGTCGGCTTGCTCACATCGCTGGTCAGGGTGGCCGTGGTCGGGCTGACTTCGACGAAGCTGCGCTCCCACGGGTCGTTGTAGTCGGACTTGAACGCTTCCGCACGGTCGGAACCGGGGAAGTCGTAGACGAACACGTAGTAGCCGGACTCGTTGTTGGTCGTGGCCTTGATGTTCACGCCCGTGGCGACGGTCTTCTCATCCCCGGTGTTGTTCTGCCGGAACGTGATGCTGCCGCCGCCGACCTTGTACGTGCCGTTGCCCGCGGGGACCTCCCATTCGCCGAGCAGCCTGTGGTTGGCGTCGGCGGTCGGCTCCGCTTGGGTAGTCGGCTTGAACTTCTCGTCTTGCGTGCGGTCGCCGGTGCCGGAGCCCGCCCACCAGACGCGGATCTTGGCTTTCACGTCGGCGCCGAACCCATAGGCCTTGTTCGTGTTGAACTGGCCGTAGTCCTGGGGCAGGCCGCCGATGGTGATCGTGTCCATGATGTCCTTGTTCAGGCCCGTGTACTGTTCGAGCACGGTGGAGTCATGGTTCGGAGCGGCCTTGTGGACGTCGGATTCGGTGATCTGTCCGAACGGGTCGACATAGTCGGCGGTGATGTAGTCTGGCTGCGTCTGCTCGTTCTTGAGAATCACCCACACCCAGGTGCCGACGCGCCCGTCCTGCGGGTTGACGTAGTCGGTGCCGTTCGCGTTCTTCGCGGTGACGGTCCGCTCCTGGCCGTTCCTGTCGAACGTGGCGTCCGCGGTGGCGACCGGGTTGCCGTATGTCTTGGCGACACGGTTCAGATAGTCGGCGGTCTTCTCGTTCTTGTCCTGCTTGAGGACCGTGAGGTCGTTGGCTTGCCGGGCATCGAGCGTGTAGTAGTAGCCTTTGGCGGTCACGTTGGCCCCGTCGATCCATTCGTCGCCCTTCTTGATGCCGCTGGTCACCTTGTCGCTGACCCTCGCGCCCCTGGGGACGATCTTGTCGCTGACCTGGGTGGACACGGTCGGCTGGAAGTTGCTCCGCACCTCGAACGTGATGTTATTTGTCTGAGTCCCGGGATCGGTAGGAGCCATCAGGTTCTGGTTCGGGGATTCCAGTTTGGCGGCCTTCGGGATTTTGCGGCTAAGTTTATAAGTCACCTTGCCATTGCCGGTCGCGGTCCATGCAATATGCTGATCGGAGCCGGTGGTGGTGCCACTGATGGTGTTCTTGCCGGTCTGGTCGAACACGGCCGGGCCGTTCAGGGTCGCCGTGTACTGGGCTCCCGCGATGTTGGCTCCGTTCCCGTTCTGGATGCCGACGTTGATGGTGCCTTTGCGTTTGCTTTGCGTGTACTGGTATTCCATCTTCAGGCCGGCGGGCGTGTTGGCGACCGCCTCATTCCACAGGCTGTTTATCTTCGCCTCGTACGTGTCCCAGCTGGTCCCGTCGGCCCAACCGAGCGCGCGGACACCATTCAGGTATTCGTTGCCCATCGGATCGAGCTTCTGGTGGATCAGACCCGCGATCGCGGCCTGCGTGAGGTCATCCCTGTCCCCGTTGTACTTGTCGGTCAGCCAGGCAAGCCGTTGCGCGTCCGTTTTGGTCTTCGCGTCGGTCCACTCGCCCCACGTACCCGTCGTGCCCGTGTAGAGCACGTCAGCCTGGATGCAGTACGTGTTCCTCCCGTTGACCCTGTCGACCACGCCGAGCGACTGCGCCATGCCCACGTATTTGTGCCCGTTGCTGAACGTGATCGTACCCAGGTTCGCCCACAGGCCCGGGTTGCCGTTCTGGATGGCCGCATTCGCCGTGCCCGCCACGAGCATGCCCGCCGCCAGGGTGGCGGCGGCCGCGACGCTCGCGGCGATCGTGCGGACCACATGTCGGATTGTGGAACCGCGGGTGGGATTGTTGTTTCTCCCCATATCGTCTCCTCTGATAGGAAAAGGGTCATCTGTCGCCAGTGATGTTCGCCGACGTCTTGCAATTATTCACAGTAACGGCGGTTTTTGGCGTTAACCGGGTTTTTATTGAAGAGGATCAACTTCCTTGTTCTTCCGCCGGGATTCGCTGGCGATATACTCGACCGCAAAGTCGGCAATCTGGTCGCGCAGCTTCGGGAAAGTCTCCTTGCCGGCCGTTTGGCGCCGGTCCATGATCCATGCGAACAGGCAGGTGAGGATGAAGCCGCCCGTCAGGGCGTACACGCTGACGTCGGCCCGCTGGCGGAGGGACAGTGCGACGCCGGCCACCCACCATCCGATGCACAGCATGATGCCGAGCGCGTGCAGGATGATGGCGAACGGCGTCCTGTCGACTTCCACGATGTCCAGCCAGCACTGCAATCCAAGGACGATGAGCAGGAACGCGACAAGCCACAACGGCGACTGAAGGATTCCGACGAGCAGCGGCGTATGGTTCGCGGCCAGCCAAGCGAGAATCGGCCCGCGGTTGAACGCGAACACCAACGCCATGACGAACAGGACGATCGCCGTCCACGCGAGACGACGCACGGTTTCCAGACTCATGATTCCTCTTCCTGACGCCTTTCCCTCATCCGATTCAGATGTTCGCGTCGCGGTTCCACGTCCCGGCGCGATATTTTCGTTCGGCTCGGTCATGAGCAGGCCCTCCTCTTTCCGTATTCGACGCGATTCAGTTTCAGGAGCTCGTCAAACCCCAACGTGGCTTGCTTCCCGGTCTCGACATCCACGATGACGACTGTTCCGGCTGTCCTGTCAACATGGGCGTACAGGGCAAGGCACGATCGGTGCAAGTCACGAAGTTCTCCCTGATCGTATTTGCACCAATATTCTTCATCGGAATCATCCCCATTCGAGTCATGGCTGTCATCCCGTTCCATACGGAGTCCGAGTTCCCGCATTTTCTCCCTAACCGGGTCCGGCGTAATCCCTCTCAAGTCGAGATTGCCGGAATCCGGCTCCTCGAATTCGCTCCTGTCACCCTCGAACAGCACCTTTCCGAGGGAGTGGAGCCGGTCGAGCGTGTAATTGGGCCAGCTGAGATTGCATCCGCCGTGTATCCGCTGCGGATTCCATGGGGCGTCGAAGTCGAGGAACGTGGCACCGCCTCCGCCCTCCCACGAGTCGTATACCGTGCATGTCACATCCGGGTTCGCCTTCAATCGCCAGCGGGTCTGCACGTAGTCGCCCGAAATGCCGTTCGGCCGTGGCCTATGGTTAACGAACACTGGCTCGAAGCCCAGCCGGGTCAGTTCATCCCAACCGTCCGGTTTTTCCTTGACACTCAGATCGAGAATCACCGGATGTCGCCTTTCCTTCTTTTTCCCAAATAATCCGAACATCATCGGTTTCCTTTCTGATTGTCGAAACTGCCTTCCGGCCCGTAGTCGCTATCATCCAACGTCCATTCGCTTGTCCCATCCGGCCCGGTCTCGAATGCGATGGTCGTGTTGCAGAACCCGCAGCGTTCCACGGTGATGGAGGTGCGTCCGTCGGCCGTCAATCCCTGCGCCCACCATGGCTGGAACGGGTGCCCGCATCCGGAACACGGTTGCGGATCACGTCGCAAGCCGTTGTTCTCGCAGGGGAACAGTGCTCGGGCTTCGATGGGCTGATGCCACCCATGCCAATCGACGGGCCGTCCGTCCCATGCGGGCGGCAGCCGAAAGTCGGTCAGGTCGGCCGGCCATTCCAGAATGTTCAATGGTCCAGCTCCTTTTCGCATTCGTCGATGATTCGCTGGACGTCCTCGCCGGTCCAGAAACCGTAATGGTCGAGCCTTGCGGCGACCGCCTGAATCAGGGGCTTGTTGTTCCTTGCCGCGAGCCGCGCCCTGACCCACAATGAGTCCATGATCTCGTCGGTGGAGCCCATCGCCGGGTCGATACGGTGGATGATCGCCGCGTTCACCAGTTCCGACTGCACGTCGCCGCCGATGCGGAGCGCGTCGGTCCGGTATTCCGGATATTCCAGGGCACGGCGAACCCGGCCATGGAGATGATCGTCTCCGTCTGCAATCGGACGGACATATCATCGTCCATACCGGTGGCGTACTGCTGGCTGGTCTGGCCGGTATCATCCTCCCGCAGCATGATGCCCTGCTGCACGTATCCGAACCGGTGGCCGGCGACCGCATGCCCGGCCTCATGCAAACGAACTCGCATCGGCGGTTCGGGCGGCTTGGAATGGCGGATCGCCCGGAGCTTCGCAACCCACCAGTCGTATGTGTCCATCATCGCGGCCTCCATGCCAGTCGTATCAGCGAATCCGTCAGGGCGATCAGCAGGCTGACGGTCAGGCATACGACGAAACCGGCCAGGCCGACCATGAACAGGACGAACGATACGCTCCCATGTTCGAGGATCATCAGCCAGAGA
>OIZU01001386.1_pt1 | contig 13106 bp, 9 predicted proteins | sample 1588661 | NCBI WGS metagenome assembly OIZU01 (sample SAMN03283257) | human gut metagenome | biome: human-associated habitat; material: feces | host: Homo sapiens | place: USA | collected 2013 | reverse complement strand
AAGGAAAGGGGCTAAATTTATGCCTAAAAATAAGGTTTTCGGACAGGCTGGGGGGGCAAATCGCTAAAGCACTTGATGGAAGATATTTAATATCAAAGTGATTATTAAAAAGACAGGATAGAGAACTTTTTGTGTAAGTATGGAAGTTCTTTTTCCTGTCTTTTGACTTTTATGAAGTGATTATTTACATTATTTATCAGAATAAACAGTTTTACCGCCACAGATCGTATATTTTACTTTTCCGAAAAGTTCCTGTCCGGTAAACGGGGTATTGCAGGATTTGGAAGCGTAATCGCCAGGTTTCCAGCATTCTTCCGGATCAAAGATAACCAGATCGGCAGCAGCACCTTCTTTGATCTGTCCGTATGGGAGATGGTAAAGCTTTGCCGGATTGACCGTCATTTTTTCCAGAAGCTGTAACAGAGTCAGGTGCCCAGGTCTTACAAGGCTTGTGATGCCAAGTGCAAGAGAAGTCTCAAGACCAGTGATTCCGCTTGGTGCTTCTGTAAGAGGTTTATTCTTTTCTTCCATGCTATGTGGAGCATGATCGGTGGCAATGAGGTCAATGGTTCCGTCTGCAAGACCTTCGATGATCTGCTGGCGGTCCTTTGCGGTGCGAAGTGGCGGATTCATTTTGGCCAGCGTTCCGTAAGTCAGAAGTGCCTCATCAGTCAGAGTAAAATGATGCGGTGTTGCTTCTGCGTGAATTTTAGCACCGAGGGCTTTAAAAGTGCGGACCATTTCTACAGAGACACCAGAGCTGATATGCTGGATAACAACATCTGCGCCGGAGCGAAGTGCCAGAAGACAGTCACGGGCAACCAACGATTCCTCGGCAATGGAAGGGGAACCATAGACGCCAAGCTTTTCAGATATAGCACCGTGATTGATTCCATTATTCTGAATAAAAGAAGGATCTTCCTCATGGAGACTTACAGGTACACCTAGTTTTGCGGCATGTTCCATAGCACGGTAACAGAAATCAGCGTCCAGGAGAGGGATTCCGTCATCAGTGAACCCGCATGCACCGGCATTTTTCATAGCCTCCATATCGACAGCTTCTTTTCCTTTCAGAGAGCAGGAAATGGCGGCTGCCTGGAAGATACGGATGTCTTCATTTTTCTCGCGGTCGATCAGATCTTTGAGCACAGGGAGACTGTCAACAACCGGTGAAGTATTTGCCATGCAGATGACACTTGTAAATCCGCCTTTTGCAGCAGCAAGTGCACCGGTATGAAGATCTTCTTTATAAGTAAATCCCGGATCGCGGAAATGTGCATGAGTATCAATCAGTCCCGGAGCAACGACAAGTCCTGTGGCGTCCAGGACTTCGGTATCATTTGAAACTTGATCTGTATCAATGTTTTTTTCTATTTTCAGAATTGTTCCATTTTCAATCGCAAGATCCATCTTTTCGGAAAGTCCCAAAGCCGGATCAACGACGAGTCCATTTTTTATAATCATAATGATCATTATCCTCCTGTCATGTATGAATTTCGTATCATTCCCGATATATTTTCAAATGTAATAAATGAGTTTACAGGCATCATATGGGGATGTCCTGGCAACATGGAATACCGGGAATATTTCTGTAAATTAGTATAAGGGATAGACAGGGTCCATGTCAAACTTCATGGAAATAATTGCAGTTCATCCAGAAATGTTAAGGATGGAGGATTAATCCTCCATCCTTAATAAATCCTGATCGATTGGATAATGCCCGAAGATACGGGCTGCATCCATAAGTGCAGTCATATTTTCTTCTGGTGTGAACATTGGAGTCTGGCATCCGGATGTCAGCACGAAACCTTTCGGGGAGTCGTAAGCTTTCCGGATACTTTCTCTGGATGCGCGAAGAACATCGTAAGGAGTTCCAAGACGCATGACTTCTACAGGAGGGACATTTCCCTGAATGCACATATATGGTCCGAGGACTTCCTTGGCTTCTGCCATATCCTCGACATTGTCCGGACCAAATGTACCGATTCCGGTAGGAATCAGAAGTTCCCATAATTTACGGCTTGTACCACAGATATGAAGACCGCATCCTCCACCCTGGCTTTTAATAAAGTCTACATTCTTTTGGAAAAATGGGAGTGAAAATTTCTCATATTGTTTCACACGAAGAAGAGAGGTGGAACTTACCGGATCTGCAAATCCAACTCCTACGCCCATGTCCAGGAGTCTTTGGATGTAACGGTTATTATTTTCTGTAATGATGTCCATCATTTGAAGGACTTTATCCGGTTGTTTTACCATACCTTTCAGAAGATTTTCTGTTCCAACAAGCATTGAGGCAACGGTAAATGGTCCAGTGACAGTCCCGCTCACAGGTACTTTGTCTCCAAGTCTTTCTTTGACCATTTTCAGACCTTTTAAAATAATAGGAAGGCGTCCGTCTTCATCTACATTTATCAGTTTTAATTTGTCTACTTCATCCAGACTTGAAATGGCAGGAGCCTCAAGCTGGGCAATGTTGTAATCAGAATATTTGATTTTTGATCCCATAGCCTCTGCCATGCCGCGCAAGGTTGTGGACAGACCGGCTCCGTCAGAGTGGAACTTATTATAAATATATTCCTCGAGTTCACACATTTTCTCGGCAGAAAAGTAATATTCCGGAAGAGTACAGCCAATCAGGGGAGCCAATGTCTCCCCTGAATCTATGCAGCACATAATCCGGTCTACGTCTTTTCCTTCGTTTAGCAATTTGTTACGTTCAATTGCGGTCAGTTCATCTTTTGGAACTTTCAGACCTTTTAAGTACTGTTCTATCATATTTTTTAATAACCTCACATATTAGTTTGTTGCTTTTTTCGTATCTACACCTTTTGCAAAGAAGATGGACAGGATTGCAAATGCCATCAGGATGAACTGATACCAGCACTGCGTGATTACCTGGAACGGACTGTTCAGATTCTCCATAAGAGCGCAGGCAAATAAAATCTGTGCACCATATGGCAGGATTCCCTGGAAAGCACAGGCAAAGATGTCGAGAAGGGAGGCGGTACGTTTTGGATCCACACCGTATTCTTTACTGATATCTTTTGCAATTGTACCGTCGATCAGGATTGCAACAGTGTTATTGGCTGTTGCAATGTTAGTCAGAGAAGTCATGACAGCGATACCGAGCTCTGCAGTCTGACGGTTCTTGATAACTTTGCTGATTTTCTGAAGAAGCCATTCTAAGCCGCCTTCTTTTTCTACCATTTTAGCAAGACCACCTGTGATCATAGATAACAGGAAGATTTCGAACATTCCGGAAAAGCCGTTATAAACATTGTTGGCAAGTTCCAGTGCGGAAAAGCTTCCGGTTGCAAGACCGATAGCACCGGAGAACAGGATTCCACCAGTCAGAACTGCGAATACATTGACACCGAGCAGTGATGCAACCAGTACGAAGATGTATGGCAGAACTTTTATAATATTGTAAGAGTACTCCTGTACTGCAGGTAAAGTTTCCGGACGACCGAAAATCAGTAATAAAACAAATGTTACAAGTGCAGCAGGAAGAGCAATCTTAAAGTTGGCACGGAATTTGTCTTTCATCTCTACATCCTGTGTTCGTGTGGCAGCGATGGTTGTATCGGAAATCATGGATAAGTTATCTCCAAACATAGATCCACCGATCGTAGCACCTACCACGAGGAACTGATTGAGTCCACCGGCCTGTGCAAGTCCAAGTGCAATTGGTGTTACAGCAGTAACCGTTCCAACAGAAGTTCCTGTTGAGATGGAAATGAATGCTGATATCACGAAAACACCTGCAGCGATGAACTGTGGAGGAATGAAAGTCATACCCAGATTTACAACGGAGTCAACACCGCCCATTGCGGAAGAAACAGATGTAAATGCTCCGGCAAACAAAAAGACCATACACATGATCATGATATTTTCTTCTCCACAACCGTGAAGGAAAACAGATAATTTGTCATCAAATTTTCCCTTGAACATAGCAAAAGCAACAATAATACCGATAAATGAAGCAATTGGAGTAGGCAGCTGATAGAATGCCATCTCAACACCCATTGCATTCAAGGTAATTCCAGTGGCCAGGTAAACCCCTACAAATACTGCGAAAGGAATGAGAGCCAGACCGTTCGCTTTTTTCTGATTTGGTTCCATTTTATAATTCTCCTTTAAAATAACCTTATTTTGTTGTTGTTTAAAAAAGTAGTCTTGATCAAAACGTGTTTTTCTAATGCAAGGCATATTGTACAGGAAAAAAGTAAAAAATATCAAATAGATTTGTGCAATAATACTAGATAACATATTGGTGATATTAATAAATATTATATCTAGATATAGGATAAAACTATAATTGAAGGGATGGATGAATAGTATTTGAACAATTAAATGGTGTTGGGGGCAAAACCCCCAACTATGATATAAAGGTAATCGGAATCATTTGGAGAAATCAAGTCTAAATCATCTCTCCGAGAAATGGGATTTTTTCTTCTTTTGGTACATTTTTCGAGATAACATCACGGACATTCTGCATACGGCGGTCGAGGTCGGCGCTGATTTCGGCACATTCCAGCATCTCATTCTGGAGATAGAGAGCTTTGTCTTCCGGAATATTTTTTTTATAGCGGATCTTGTGCTCCAGACTTGCCCAGAAATCCATGGCTATGGTTCGAAGCTGAACTTCTACAGTAACCATGCGCTTTTCGTCCTGAAGAAAGATTGGCACGCTGATAATCAGATGAAGACTTCGATATCCGCCCGGTTTTGGGTTTTTTATGTAATCCTTTTTTTCAATCAGTGTGATGTCATCCTGATTTAACAGGCAGTCGGCAAGCATGTAGATGTCATCAGGAAAAGAACAGACGACGCGTACTCCGGCAATATCGTGAATATTCTCTTCAATAGAAGAGAGTGTCAGAGGGATTTCTTTCCGGCGGACTTTTTTTATAAGGCTCTCCCAGGATTTGACACGGGATTTGATGTCTTCAATCGGGTTGCGGTCATATTCCAGAGAATACTGATGATCCAGAACACGGAATTTTGTCTCTACTTCCATAATTGCGCAGGCATAGTAAGAGAGTAGTTTGTCCATTGGTTTTTTGTTCTGCTGTATAAAATCAATAAACTCATCCGACATCAGATTGTTGCGGATGAATTCTTCTTTTCTTTTTTCAATGAGTTTTTCTATAGGTCTCAAAATCTTAATGCTCCTTTCTTTTATCAATACAGCATACATAATTCCAAAATTATGTATGTAGCTAGCCGGCAGGATTGCAGAGGTGCGCAGTAGAAGTATGTCATGCAATTGCATGACGCGCACCTCGCAGAAAAAATGCCGAGGCATTCTTGAATGGATTTTTACAATCCCATCAGGCATCATAATCATACCATGATATGAAAAGATAATCTATCCTACAATTGTTAATTAATGTCAGATTTGGTATGATTATGAGAAGAAAAAGAGAACCTTATCTTAATAATAAAAGGAAGACGATAGACGTGTTGTGCGATTGTGAAACTGATATATGGTGGTGAATTATGGATCAAATGAAAATATATAGGGTAGAACAGAAAAATGAAGAACCGGTAGAGGTACAGATCATCCGCTCATCCAGACGTTCGATGGGACTTCAGGTGAAAGCAGATGGGACGGTCTGTGCCAGAGTTCCGATGCAGGTGATGGATTATGCTGTGCAGGAATTTATTGAGGGACATGCAGAATGGATATTTAAGAAGAGAAAACTGGTTCTTTCAAAAGACAACCGCCCAGATATTGTGTATCTTCCGGAAGTGACAGAAGAAAGCGATAGAGAGCGTATACAGACATTTATAGAAGAAAAGGTGTCGTATTACGCATCTGTTATGGGTGTCAGTTACGGACGGATCACTATGCGGAATCAGAAGACCAGGTGGGGAAGCTGTAGCAGTGAAGGAAATCTCAATTTTAATTGCAGACTGTTGTTTGTGCCGGACCGGATCGTGGATTATGTAGTGATCCATGAGCTGGCACACCGCAGATTTATGAATCATTCGAAAGCATTCTGGAAAGAAGTGGAGAAGTATATGCCGGATTACAAAGAGCGGAAGAAACTGCTGTCAAGATTTGCTATAAAGCATTAATTTTTATAGAAATTCACGGTTTTTGCAGGTTTTCCCTATTTTCGAGTATTTCGTGCTGGATTTTCCAGAGTGTTGATTGTATAATAGTACCGATGATGATATATGGATTACTTATAATTTTAATAATTTAATCCTAGGAGGAAATGAAAATGAATCTGAATTTAAGACCAAAAGAGGAGTGCCAGTTTGACGCAGTATCATTAGGTGAGGTTATGCTTCGTCTTGATCCGGGTGAGGGAAGAATCCGTACAGCAAGAAACTTCCGTGCATGGGAAGGCGGCGGAGAGTACAACGTTGTCCGCGGACTTAGAAGATGCTTTGGTATGAAGACTGCAGTTATCACAGCATTTGCTGATAACGAAGTTGGCAAACTGATGGAGGACTTTATTCTTCAGGGTGGAGTAGATACATCTTTAATTAACTGGAAGAAGACAGACGGAATCGGACGTATCTGCAGAAATGGTATCAACTTTACAGAGCGTGGATTTGGTATCCGTGGTGCAGTAGGATGCTCTGACCGTGCGAATACAGCAATCGCTCAGGCAACACCGGAAGATTTTGATTTTGATTATATCTTTGGTGAGCTTGGAGTTCGCTGGTTACATACAGGCGGAATCTATGCGGCTCTTTCCGAGCAGTCATGTGAGACTGTACTTGCAGCTATCAAGGCAGCTAAGAAGTATGGAACAATCGTATCTTACGATCTGAACTACCGTCCTTCTATGTGGAGTGCAATTGGTGGACAGGAGAAAGCTCAGGAAGTGAACAAAGAGATCGCAAAATATGTAGACGTTATGATCGGTAACGAGGAAGACTTTACAGCATGCCTCGGATTTGAGATTGAGGGTAACGACAAAGATCTCAAGCAGCTTAACCTTGACGGATACAAGAAGATGATCAATGAAGCAGCTAAGACATACCCGAACTTCAAAGCTGTTGCAACAACTCTTCGTGAGGTTAAGACAGCTACAGTGAACGACTGGAGCGCCATCTGCTGGGCAGATGGAGAAATCCACAAAGCAAAAGACTACAAGGGACTTGAGATCATGGACCGTGTAGGTGGAGGAGACTCTTTCGCATCAGGACTTATCTATGGACTGATGACAACAGAGGATGCAGAGCTTGCGGTTAACTACGGAGCAGCTCACGGAGCACTTGCTATGACAACACCTGGAGACACAACTATGGCTAGCAAGAAAGAAGTAGAAGCTATCATGGGTGGTGCAGGAGCAAGAGTTCAGAGATAGTTCATACATTGGTTTTATCAGAAAGAGTAAATGTTATTCTATGAGGGAATTGACGAAGGGCAGTCCGGCAAAGGTTATAATGACCTTTGCCCTGCCCATTATTTTTGGAAATCTTTTACAACAATTATATAATCTGGCAGATGGTAAAATTGTCAGCACTTATGTAGGGACACAGGCATTTGCAGCAGTTGGTGCAACAGCAGTTATTGCGAATCTGATTATTGGTTTTGTGAATGGAGTGACCCAGGGATTTGGAATTCCGATATCCAGATGTTTTGGAGCAGGAGATTATAAGAATATGCGACGTTATGTGGCAGGAAGTTTTATTATGACAGTTGCAATGACGCTGATTCTTACAGTAGGTGCGCTTCTTGGGATAGAAGGGCTTTTGCATATATTGGACACACCGGCAGATATTATGGAAGAGGCACTTCAATATATCCGAATTATTATTATGGGGACAGCATTCATTTCTCTTTACAATTACAGTGCCAATATATTGAGAGCGGTCGGAGAAAGCCGGATTCCGCTTTTATGCCTTGCAGTTGCAGTCATTTTGAACATTTTTCTGGATATTCTTTTTGTGCATACATTTTCCATGGGACTTCGCGGTGCAGCGCATGCGACCAATATTGCCCAGTGTATTGCAGGAGTTCTGTGTATGGCATACTTGCTTTTTAGGTTCCGGGAACTTGTGCCAAAGGGGCGGGAATGGCAGATGCAGAGGAGAAAGTATCAGGAAATGACCGTATTTGGAATTTCACTTGGTATGATGTCCTGTTTTGTGAGTATCGGTACCGTGATTTTCCAGACTGCAGTAAACAGACTTGGTACGAAGATTGTGACGGCGCATATTGCGGCAAGAAGAATCGAGGAACTGACCAATGTTCCGATGCTGTGTACAGGCATGGCTATGACGACTTATGCCAGCCAGAATCTGGGGGCAGGAGAATATGACCGGATAAAAAAGGGAATCCATCAGGCATTTGTGATCGTACTTGTGCAGGGAGTTATATTTACCACATTTTGCTGGATATTTGGACACCCATTGATTCGTTGGATCACAAGCAGTAATGATACCTATATTTTGGATACGGCATACCGTTATCTGACAAGAAATACGTCATTTTATTTTGTGCTTGGTCCACTGTTTGTATTGCGCTGTTCTCTTCAGGGGCTGGAACATAAAGTCATTCCGGTGGCGTCCAGTATTCTGGAACTTGTGTTGAAAATAGTATCCACGATCTGGATCGTGCCGGTTTTGGGATACACTGGAGTTATCTATACAGAGCCGATTATCTGGATTTTTATGACATTGATGCTGATTGGCGGATATGTAAGGGCTCTGAAGCAGATCAACGAAGCAGAGCACATAAAAAGTGCAAGAAATGCGAAAGCTGAAAATGAAAAGATAAACGTTGATAACAGATTATAAATGATAAATAACGAAGAAAGGAGGATGGAATCCAGATGAAGAAGGTAGAACATTTGATTAAGGAAGTCTATCCGGGCTCCATCGCAGAAGAATTGGAGATTGAACCGGGAGATGTACTGCTGTCGATCAATGATCAGTCAATTGAAGATGTGTTTGATTATCGTTATATGATAAAGGACGAATATATAGAAGTGCTTATTCGCAAACCGGATGGAGAAGAATGGGTTCTGGAAATCGACAAGGATTACGATGACGATCTTGGTATCGAATTCGAGAATCAGTTGATGAGTGATTACAAATCATGCAGCAATAAATGCATTTTTTGTTTTATTGATCAGATGCCGCCGAATATGCGAGAGACCTTATACTTTAAAGATGATGATTCCAGACTTTCTTTCTTACAGGGAAATTATATTACGCTGACTAATATGAAAGAAAAGGACGTAGACCGCATTATCAAGATGCAGCTGGCGCCGATCAACATTTCCGTGCAGACTACGAACCCGGAACTTCGTTGTAAAATGCTGAATAACCGATTTGCAGGAGAAAAGTTGAAATTTTTAGATCAGCTTTATGAAGGTCATGTGGAGATGAATGGTCAGATCGTGTGTTGTAAAGGTGTGAATGATGGAAAAGAGCTGGAACGCACGATGGACGATCTGTCAAAATATCTTCCGTTTATGCGCAGTGTCTCTGTTGTGCCTGCGGGTATCACGAAGTACAGAGACAATCTTTATCCGCTGGAACTTTTTACGAAAGAAGAGGCTGGAGAGATTATTGATATGATCGAGAGCCGTCAGAAAAAATATTATGAAGAATATGGACTTCATTTTATGCATGCAAGCGATGAATGGTATATTACCGCTGGACGTGATTTTCCGGAAGAAGAGCGGTATGACGGATATATCCAGTTGGAAAATGGTGTCGGTATGATGCGGCTTTTCATTACAGAATTCACGGAAGCGCTTGAGCAGGTGAAAAGCAATCCTGGATATCTCAAAATGCGTGAAGAAGTGAAGCGCACGGTCACAATCGCGACCGGAAAATTGACTTACGCAACCATTTGTTCATTTGCAGAGCGTATGATGGAGGCATTTCCGGGACTTCAGATCCATGTATTTGCCATAAGGAATGATTTCTTTGGTGAGACAATTACCGTATCCGGACTGATTACCGGACAGGATCTGACTGCTCAGATAAAAGAGTACCAGGAGAATAGTAGAAAACATTTTGTGGAAAAAATCTCTGATGCGAAGAAATTTGTGGATAACATAGGAAGTGCTGATAAAAATGTGCATGGATTAGGAGAAGATCTCATTATTCCATGTAACATGCTTCGTACCGGAGAAAGGGTATTTTTGGATGACTGGACAGTGGAAGACGTGGAACAGAAGCTCGGAATGCGGCTTATTCCAATAGAATCTGGTGGAGGAGATTTTGTCGAGGCAATTCTGAATCCGGAATATAGTATGGAGCGTACCAATGATAATTTTGTCTATGTAAAGGCGTATGACAGATAATGTAATTGAAAAATAAGTATGACTAAAAAATAACATTAAAAAAAGTAATGAGCAGAGGGTGTCCAAATAGAAGCGTTGCATTATATAATATATGAGTTGAAAAAATGATTCAGGAGGAAAAGAATGAATACAAAAGAAGCAAAACAGTCTGTTCAGATGGACAAAGCATTGTTTGATTTTTACGGGAAGCCTTCCATTGGACAATCACTGCCACTTGCGATACAGCACGTACTGGCTATGATCGTCGGCTGCGTAACGCCTTCTATTATCGTGGCAGGCGTAGCAGGTCTTTCACAGGAAGACTCTGTGATTCTTATTCAGGCAGCACTTGTGATGTCTGCATTGACGACATTGATTCAGTTATTTCCGTTTATTAAGACAAAATGGTTCACTATCGGAGCAGGACTTCCGGTCATGATGGGAATCAGTTTCGCATATGTGCCAAGTATGCAGGCAATTGCTGCGGATTTTGATATTGCAACGATTCTTGGAGCGCAGATTGTTGGTGGTATCATTGCACTTTTAGTGGGATTAAATATTAAGAGGATCCGCAAGTTCTTCCCGCCGCTTATTACCGGTACGGTAGTGTTTTCTATTGGATTATCTTTGTATCCGACCGCGATCAATTATATGGCCGGAGGAGCCAGCAGTGAAAATTACGGTTCATGGAAGAACTGGCTCGTAGCAATTATTACATTGATTATTGTAACGACACTTAATCATTTTGGAAAAGGTATCTGGAAACTGGCATCTATCTTAATTGGAATTATTGGTGGATATATTGTAGCACTTTGTTTTGGAATGGTAGATTTTTCTTCCGTTGCACAAGCGGCAATCTTCCAGCTTCCGAAGCCGATGCATTTTGGAATTAAGTTTGAGCCTTCATCTTGCGTAGCACTTGGTATTTTGTTTGCTATTAACTCTGTGCAGGCAATTGGAGATTTCTCTGCAACTACAACAGGTTCTATGGATCGTATGCCGACAGATACGGAATTATCCGGTGGTATTGTAGGCTATGGAATCAGCAATATTTTTTGCGCATTTTTCGGTGGACTTCCGACAGCAACTTACAGCCAGAATGTAGGTATTGTATCTACAACAAAAGTTATCAGCCGCAGAGTGCTTGGAATTGCTGCTGCGATTCTGATGGCGGCCGGATTGATCCCGAAATTTTCATCAATACTGACTACGATTCCTTATTGCGTGCTGGGAGGAGCAACAATTTCTGTATTTGCATCAATTGCAATGATAGGTATGAAGCTGATTACAACAGAGCCGATGGATTTCCGCAATACAACAGTTGTTGGACTTGCAGTTGCAGTCGGCATGGGTGTGACTCAGGCAAGTGCATCACTGGCACAGTTCCCGGACTGGGTAACGACTATATTTGGAAAATCACCGGTAGTTCTTGCAACTATTGTGGCGATTGTGTTAAACTTAACTCTGCCAAAAACAAAGAAGTAGATTTTGAGTTTGTTGGACGGGGGTTTTTAAAAGAGGGTAACCCTTTTTTGAAAGCCTCCGTTTTGTAGTGTTTATTGATTTTAGGGAAAGTAACAGTTTGTTGGAGAATGTGAATATGGAAGAACAAAAAAGCGGACAAGAATCAGGAAAACAGGGGCAAAAGCCTCATAAGAGAAGAAAGCGTTATTCCGGGACGCATCCGAAAAAGTATGAAGAAAAATATAAGGAATTAAATCCTGAAAAATATGGAGATACGATTGAAAAGGTCATAGGAAAGGGCAGCACTCCGGCAGGTATGCATATTTCCATTTGTGTGCAGGAGATCCTGGATTTTCTGGACATCAAACCGGGTCAGCATGGGCTGGATGCAACACTTGGCTATGGCGGACACACAAGAAAGATGTTGGAAAAGCTGGAAGGACATGGTCACATTTATGGTCTTGACGTGGATCCGATTGAGTCCGAGAAGACAAAAAAGAGACTGCGTGATCTAGGATATGGAGAAGATATTTTGACTGTGAAATTATGCAATTTTGCAGACATTGACAAAGTGGCAGAAGAACATGGAAAGTTTGACTTTGTACTGGCAGATCTTGGTGTGTCCTCTATGCAGATCGATAACCCGGAACGCGGTTTTACTTACAAATTTGACGGACCTTTGGACCTGCGCATGAACCCACAAAAAGGAGAAAGCGCGGCACAGCGTTTGAAAAGCATGGACGCAGAAGAAATAGAAGGAATGCTGGTGGAAAACTCTGATGAACCATACGCAGCAGAGATAACAGAAGTGCTGATGAATTGGAGAAAACACGGGAAATCTCCGGAAACTACAACAGAATTAAAAGAAGCAATCGAAGAAGCTCTGACATTTCTTCCGGAGAAAGAGAAAAAAGAGGCGGTCAAGAAATCATGTCAGAGAACATTCCAGGCACTTCGCATCGACGTGAACCAGGAATTTGAAGTGTTATATGCATTCTTAGATAAACTGCCACAAGTCATGAACCCAGGTGGAAGAATTGCAATCCTGACCTTTCATTCCGGGGAAGACAGACTTGTGAAACGAGCTTTTAAAGAAGGAAAAAAAGCAGGAATTTACAGCGAAATCTGTAAAGACGTGATTCGTCCATCAGCACAGGAATGCGCAAGAAATCCACGCGCAAAATGCACAAAAATGAGATGGGCAATTATTTAACAAAGGATGTAGTGAAATGTTAAAGTACTACGTCCCCATCATTGATTGGCGGTGTCACCTTTGTGCATTGTGAATAAAAATGGGAAGGATTTTTTATGAAGTATTACCTTGCTCCGCTTGAGGGGATTACAACTTATATATATCGTCGGGCTTATCATCAG
>OIZU01001384.1_pt1 | contig 13138 bp, 7 predicted proteins | sample 1588661 | NCBI WGS metagenome assembly OIZU01 (sample SAMN03283257) | human gut metagenome | biome: human-associated habitat; material: feces | host: Homo sapiens | place: USA | collected 2013 | reverse complement strand
TAATATCACAATGAATTTTAGACCTCTCTGTCATTTGGCGGAGAGGTTTTTTGAACCTTTTATGTCTGAGGAATACAAAGAAAAATAAAAGGAGGTGCACGATTCGTGGCAAAAGTAGAACTGAAACAGCCTATCGTAGAGGAGATTTCTGCAAACATTAAAGATGCACAGTCCGTAGTTCTCGTTGACTATCTTGGACTTAGCGTAGCAGAAGATACTCAGTTGCGTAAACAGTTAAGAGAAGCAGGTGTTACTTATAAAGTATATAAGAACACATTGATGAATTTTGCATTTAAAGGAACTGACTTTGAGAGCCTGGCTCCAATGTTAGACGGACCAAATGCAATCGCTATTTCTACAACAGATGCTACTGCTCCGGCAAGAATCTTAAGCAAATTTGCAAAGACTGCTCCGGCATTAGAGATCAAAGGCGGTGTTGTAGAAGGAACTTTCTATGATGCAGAAGGAATGAAAGCAATCGCTGCTGTACCATCAAGAGAAGAATTACTTTCCAAATTACTTGGAAGTATGCAGTCTCCTATCACAAACTTTGCTCGTGTTATCAATCAGATCGCAGAGCAGGGCGGTGCAGGTGAAAGCGTAGAAGCTGCTCCGGCTGAAGAAGCTCCTGTTGAGGAAGCTCCGGCAGCAGAAGAAGCACCGGCAGAATAAGCCGAAAAGAAAGACAGAAACAAAAATAAACCATAAAAATGGAGGGAAATCAGAATGGCAAAATTAACAACAGCTGAAATGATCGACGCTATCAAAGAGTTAAGCGTATTAGAGTTAAATGAATTAGTAAAAGCATGCGAAGAGGAATTTGGTGTATCTGCAGCAGCAGGCGTTGTAGTTGCAGCAGCAGGAGCTGAAGGCGGCGCAGCAGGAGAAGAAAAATCTGAGTTCGACGTAGAGTTAACAGAAGTTGGACCAAACAAAGTTAAAGTTATCAAAGTTGTTCGTGAAGCAACAGGATTAGGATTAAAAGAAGCTAAAGAAGTAGTTGATAACGCTCCTAAGACATTAAAAGAAGGTGTTTCTAAAGAAGAAGCTGACCAAATAAAAGAAAAATTAGAAGCTGCTGGAGCTAGCGTAGAAGTTAAGTAGTTTTCTTTCAAAAAGATGTCCTTATGGACATCTTTTTTTATTTTTTATAAAATTTAAATAAAATATGTATAAAAATAGAATTTTAGATTAAAATTATGTGCATAATAAATAATGCATATTTTGTGAAAAAAGTATTAATTATACGGGTTTAGGTATAAGTTACATATTGAAAAAAGTTGGTTGTTATGATAGAATTATTAGATGCGTTACAATGAACTATGGTTTTATTTTTAATTATTGAGAGGTGAAGAGTGAATGCCACATCCTGTCACGATAGGTAAAAGGACTAGAATGAGCTTTTCTAAGATAAAGGAAATAGCTGACGTGCCAAATCTTATAGAACTACAAGTAGATTCTTATAAGTGGTTTATTGAAGAGGGTCTTAAAGAAGTATTTGAGGATATTTCTCCGATAGAAGATTATACAGGTAATCTTATATTAGAATTCGTAGATTACTCTTTAGATGATAAGCCTAAATATGATATAGAAGAATGTAAAGATAGAGATGCTACATATTGTGCACCTCTAAAAGTAAAAGTAAGACTTATAAACAAGGAAACTGGTGAAATAAAAGAACAAGAAGTATTCATGGGAGATTTCCCATTAATGACTGAAAAAGGTACTTTTGTTATCAACGGTGCAGAAAGAGTTATAGTAAGTCAATTAGTTAGATCTCCTGGAGTATACTATGCTTTAGAAAGAGATAAAACAGGGAAGAAATTAATATCATCTACAGTTATACCAAACAGAGGTGCATGGTTAGAATACGAAACAGATTCAAATGATGTAATATCTGTTAGAGTTGATAGAACTAGAAAACAACCTGTTACAGTTTTATTAAGAGCTCTAGGTATAGGAACAGATGCTGAAATAATCGAACTTTTAGGTGAAGATGAAAGATTAGCTGCAACTTTAGAAAAAGACAACACTAAAACAGTTGAAGAGGGTCTAATAGAAATATACAAAAAATTAAGACCGGGTGAACCTCCAACAGTAGAAAGTGCATCTTCATTATTAAATGCATTATTCTTTGATGCAAAGAGATACGACCTAGCTAAAGTAGGTAGATATAAGTTTAATAAGAAACTTGCTCTATGCTACAGAATAATGAACAAAATATCAGCTGAAGACGTAGTAAATCCTGAAACAGGAGAAGTATTCGTTAAAGCTGGTGAAAAGATAAGCTATGAAGTTGCTAAGAATATACAAAATGCAGGTATAAATGTAGTTACTCTATTAGTAGAAGATGAAAAAGTTGTTAAAGTTATAGGAAATAACTTTGTTGATATAAAATCACATGTTGATTTTGACATAGATGAATTAGATATAAAAGAAAAAGTTCACTATCCGACTTTAAAAGAAATTTTAGAAGCTTATAGTGATGAAGAAGAAATAAAAGAAGCTATTAAGTTCAGAATGAAAGAACTTATACCAAAACATATATTATTAGATGATATAATAGCTTCTATAAATTACCAATTTAACTTATTCTATGATATTGGAAACATAGATGATATAGATCACTTAGGAAACAGAAGAATAAGATCTGTTGGTGAATTATTACAGAACCAAGTTAGAATAGGTCTTTCTAGAATGGAAAGAGTTATAAAAGAAAGAATGACTGTTCAAGATATGGAAGCTATAACGCCACAAGCGTTAGTTAACATAAGACCAGTTTCTGCTGCGATAAAAGAGTTCTTTGGTAGTTCACAGTTATCTCAGTTCATGGATCAAAACAACCCATTATCTGAGTTAACACATAAGAGAAGATTATCTGCATTAGGACCAGGAGGACTTTCAAGAGAAAGAGCTGGATTCGAAGTGCGTGACGTTCATCATTCTCACTACGGAAGAATGTGTCCGATAGAAACTCCAGAAGGACCAAACATCGGTCTTATAAACTCATTATCTACTTATGCTAAAATAAATGAATTTGGGTTTATAGAGTCTCCTTATAGAAAAGTAGATAAGGAAACTGGAAAAGTTACAAATGAAATACATTACTTAACTGCTGATGAAGAAGATTTATTCATAAGAGCCCAAGCAAATGAACCATTAGAAGAAGATGGTACTTTCGTAAATAAGAGAGTAGTATGTAGAACTAAAAATGGTGCTGTTGAGCTAGTTCCAACTCATAGAGTTGACTACATGGATATATCTCCAAAGCAAGTTGTTTCTATAGCTACTGCTATGATACCTTTCTTAGAAAATGACGACGCCAACCGTGCCCTAATGGGAGCGAACATGCAACGTCAAGCAGTGCCTCTAGTTAGAAGAGAAGCACCAGTTATAGGTACAGGAGTTGAATATAGAGCAGCTAAAGACTCAGGTGCAGTTGTTGTTGCTAAGAACTCTGGTATAGCAGAGAGAGTAACAGCTGATGAAATAATAATAAAAAGAGAAGACGGAGTAAAAGATAGATACAAATTACTTAAGTTTAAACGTTCAAATGCAGGTACTTGTATAAATCAAGCTCCTATAATAAATAAAGGTGACCAAATAGAAAAGGGTGACGTTATAGCAGATGGACCAGCTACTGACCTTGGGGAAATAGCATTAGGTAGAAATATGTTCGTAGCGTTCATGACTTGGGAAGGTTACAACTACGAGGATGCTATCTTAATAAACGAAAAATTAGTTAAAGAAGATAGATTATCTACAATTCATATAGAAGAATATGAATGTGAAGCAAGAGATACTAAGCTTGGACCAGAGGAAATAACTAGAGATATACCTAATGTTGGAGAAAGTGCTATAAAGAACTTAGATGACAGAGGTATAATAAGAATAGGTGCTGAAGTAGATTCAGGAGATATATTAGTTGGTAAGGTAACTCCTAAAGGAGAAACTGAACTTACTGCTGAAGAAAGATTACTTCGTGCGATATTCGGAGAAAAAGCTAGAGAAGTTAGAGATACTTCACTTAAAGTTCCTCATGGTGAAGGTGGTATAATAGTAGATGTAAAAGTGTTTACTAGAGAAAATGGAGATGATTTATCTCCAGGAGTTAATGAACTTGTTAGATGTTATATAGCTCAAAAGAGAAAGATAAAAGTTGGAGATAAGATGGCCGGACGTCACGGTAATAAAGGGGTTATCTCAAGAATATTACCACAAGAAGACATGCCATTTACAGAAGATGGAACTCCACTTGATATAGTTCTTAACCCACAAGGTATACCATCTCGTATGAACATCGGTCAGGTACTAGAAGTTCACTTAGGACTTGCTGCTAAAGCTTTAGGATGGTATGTAGCTACATCTGTATTTGATGGTGCTAAAGAATCAGACATAAGAAAAGCATTAGTACAAGCTGGATATCCAGAAGATGGTAAGTTAACTTTATATGATGGTAGAACAGGTGAAACTTTCGACAATAGAATAACAGTTGGATACATGTACATGTTAAAACTACATCACCTAGTTGATGATAAGTTACATGCAAGAAGTACAGGACCATACTCTTTAGTTACTCAACAACCATTAGGTGGTAAAGCACAATTTGGTGGACAAAGATTCGGAGAGATGGAGGTTTGGGCTCTAGAAGCATACGGAGCTGCTCACATACTTCAAGAAATACTTACTGTTAAGTCAGATGATGTTGTAGGACGTGTTAGAGCGTACGAAGCTATAGTTAAAGGTGAAAATATACCTGAACCAGGAATACCAGAATCATTTAAGGTTCTTATAAAAGAACTTCAAAGTTTATGCTTAGATGTAAAAGTATTAACTGAAGAAGATCAAGAAATAGAAGTAAGAGAATCTTTAGATGCTGATGATACAGCTGGAGAGTTCGAATTAGATGTTATAGATAACATGGATGAAGTAGAACAAAATCATATAATAGAAGAAATAGATGATGAATTCATTGAAAATGACGATGAAGATATAGATAGTTTAGATTTTGAAGATGATGCAGACTTCGAAGAATTAAACTATGAAGATGAAGACTTTGATGTATAAATTTAATTAACGCAAATATCAAATAGAAGGGAGAGAACTCCTTGTTTGAATTAAACAATTTTGAGTCGATAAAAATAGCACTAGCTTCTCCAGAGAAAATAAGACAATGGTCTAGAGGAGAAGTAAAAAAACCTGAAACAATAAACTACCGTACATTAAAACCAGAAAAAGATGGTCTATTCTGTGAAAGAATATTTGGACCTCAAAAAGACTGGGAATGTCACTGTGGTAAATACAGAAGAGTAAGATATAAAGGTGTAGTTTGTGATAGATGTGGAGTAGAAGTTACAAAAGCTAAAGTAAGAAGAGAAAGAATGGGACATATAGAGCTAGCAGCTCCTATGTCTCATATCTGGTACTTCAAAGGTATACCAAGTAGAATGGGTCTTTTACTTGATATGTCTCCAAGATCTTTAGAAAAAATATTATACTTTGCTTCATATGTTGTAGTTGATCCAGGAGAAACTGGATTAAATGAAAAACAACTTTTAACAGAAAAAGAATACAGAACTGCAGTAGATAAGTATGGATACAATTCTTTCACTGTAGGAATGGGTGCTGAAGCTGTTAAGCAATTACTACAAAATATAGACCTAGAAAAAGAAAGCAAAGAATTAAGAGCTGACTTAAAAGATAGTACAGGTCAAAAGAGAGTTAGAACAATAAGAAGATTAGAAGTGGTAGAAGCATTCAAAAAGTCTGGAAATAAACCAGAGTGGATGATATTAGATGCTATACCAGTAATACCTCCAGATTTAAGACCTATGGTTCAACTTGATGGAGGAAGATTCGCAACTTCTGACTTAAATGATTTATATAGAAGAGTTATAAATAGAAATAACAGATTAAAGAGATTACTAGAACTTGGAGCTCCTGATATCATAGTAAGAAATGAAAAGAGAATGCTTCAAGAAGCAGTAGATGCTTTAATAGACAATGGTAGAAGAGGTAGACCTGTAACAGGACCTGGTAATAGACCACTTAAGTCTTTATCAGATATGCTAAAAGGTAAGCAAGGTCGTTTCCGTCAAAACTTACTTGGTAAGCGTGTTGACTACTCGGGACGTTCAGTTATAGTTGTTGGACCAGAACTTAAATTCTATCAATGTGGTCTTCCTAAGAAAATGGCTCTTGAATTATTCAAGCCATTTGTTATGGATAAATTAGTTAAAGAAGGTTTTGCACACAATATAAAGAGTGCTAAATCTATAGTAGAAAAAGTAAAACCAGAAGTATGGGATGTTTTAGAAGATGTTATAAAGAGTCATCCAGTTCTTCTTAACCGTGCCCCTACTCTTCATAGATTAGGTATACAAGCATTTGAACCAGTTTTAGTTGAAGGTAAAGCTATAAAGCTACACCCACTTGTATGTACAGCATACAATGCCGACTTCGATGGTGACCAAATGGCGGTACACGTACCTTTATCAGTAGAAGCACAAGCAGAAGCAAGATTCTTAATGTTATCTGTAAACAACATACTTGCACCTAAAGATGGTACTCCAATAACTACTCCTTCTCAGGATATGGTTTTAGGATGTTACTACTTAACTATAGAAGCTCAAGGTGGAGAAAAAGGAACAGGAACAGTATTCAAAGACTTTAATGAAATGTTACTTGCTTATCAAAACCAAACTGTTCAATTACACTCTTTAGTAAAAATGAGAGTAGTACTTGAAGATGGAAGAAGCTCTATAGTTGAAAGTACAGTAGGTAGATTCATATTCAATGAAAATATACCTCAAGACTTAGGATTTGTAGACAGAAGTGTAGATCCATTTGGATTAGAAATAGACTTCTTAGTTGACAAAAAAGCTTTAGGTAAAATAATAGATAAGTGCTTTAGAAAGCATGGAAATACAGAAACTGCTGTATTACTTGACCATATAAAATCTCTAGGATTTAAATACTCAACTAGAGGTGGTATAACAGTTGCAGTTGCTGATATGAAAATACCAGAAGCTAAAAAAGGTTATATAACAGCAGCAGAAGAAAAAGTTGATAAATATGAAAAAGCATACAGAAGAGGTCTAATATCTGACGAAGAAAGATATGAAAGAGTTATAGAAACTTGGACAGAAACAACTGAAAAAGTTACAGATGCTCTGATGGCAGGATTAGACAGACTTAATAATATATATATAATGGCACACTCAGGAGCCAGAGGTTCTAAGAATCAGATAAGACAGTTAGCTGGTATGCGTGGTCTGATGGCCAATGCATCTGGTAAAACAGTTGAGGTTCCAGTTAAATCTAACTTCCGTGAAGGTTTATCAGTAATGGAATACTTCACATCTTCACACGGGGCTAGAAAAGGTCTTGCCGATACAGCGCTTCGTACAGCTGACTCAGGATACTTAACAAGAAGACTTGTTGATGTCAGCCAAGATGTTATAGTAAGAGAAGTTGACTGTGGTACAACAGAAACTACAGAAACATTTGCTATAAAAGATGGAAATGAAGTAATAGAAGTATTATATGATAGAATAGTGGGAAGATATACTATAGACCCTATAGTAAATCCAACTACAGGAGAAGTTATAGTAGAAGCTGATTCTATGATAAAAGAAGATGAAGCTGAAAAAATAATAGCTGCAGGAATAGAAACTGTACAAATAAGAACAGTTCTTAACTGTAAGACAAACCATGGGGTTTGTTCTAAGTGTTATGGTAGAAACCTTGCTACAGGTAAAGAAGTTAATATAGGGGAAGCTGTTGGTATAATAGCTGCTCAATCAATCGGTGAACCAGGTACTCAGCTTACAATGCGTACATTCCATACAGGTGGGGTTGCCGGAGGAGATATAACTCAAGGTCTTCCAAGGGTTGAAGAATTATTTGAAGCAAGAAAACCTAAAGGTTTAGCTGTCATAACAGAAATAACTGGTAGAGTTGAAATAGACGAAACTGGTAAGAGAAAAGAAATAAGTATAGTTCCTGAAAATGGTGAAACAGAAGTTTATGCTATACCTTATGGATCAAGAATAAGAGTTAAGCATGGACAAATGGTTGAAGCTGGGGACCCATTAACTCAAGGTTCTATAAACCCACATGACATAGTAAGAGTTAAAGGTATAGGTGGAGTTCAAGACTATATCGTTAAAGAAGTTCAAAGAGTTTATAGAATGCAAGGGGTTGACGTTAACGATAAGCATATAGAAGTTATAGTAAGACAAATGCTTTCGAAAGTTAAAGTTGAGGATCCAGGTGATACAGAATTAATCCCAGGTGGGTATGAAGATGTATTAACGTTTGATAAGTGTAATGAAGAAGCTATAGCTCAGGGATTAAAACCTGCTGTTGCTAAGAGAGTTTTACTTGGTATAACTAAGGCATCTCTTGCTACAGAATCATTCTTATCAGCTGCTTCATTCCAAGAAACAACTAGAGTATTAACAGAAGCTGCTATAAAAGGAAAAGAAGATCACTTAATAGGTCTTAAAGAAAATGTTATAATAGGTAAGTTAATACCAGCAGGAACAGGTATGAAGAGATATAAAAACATAGCTGTTGAAAAAATCCAAGACTAATATAATAAGAGATAAAGAAATCTTGACATTATCTATGTTTGGGTGATAAAATGTAAAAGTGTGTAATCGAAGGTCTTCTAAAACTTATATAAGTTATTAGAGATCTTTGATTAGACTTTTAATAAATGAACTAGCAGCACCAAACTGCAAAGAGCTAAAACCACATATAATGTGTGTAATAGACATTTAATTGTAAAAGTAACGTTTTGTTACAAGCATATCAGTACATGTACTGATGTAGTTGGCGGTCATTTAAAGATCGAAAATTTTGGAAGGAGGTGCAGATGATGCCAACAATTAACCAATTAGTTCGTAAAAACAGACAAGCAATAGAAAAGAAATCTACTGCTCCAGCATTACAAAAGGGATTCAACTCTTTACACAAGAAAGCTACTGATGCAAGTGCTCCACAAAAAAGAGGAGTTTGTACTTCAGTAAAAACAGTTACTCCTAAGAAGCCTAACTCAGCTTTAAGAAAAGTTGCCAGAGTTAGATTAACAAACGGGATAGAAGTTTCTGCTTATATACCAGGAGAAGGACACAACTTACAAGAACATAGTGTTGTTCTTATAAGAGGAGGAAGAGTAAAAGACCTTCCAGGGGTTAGATACCATATACTAAGAGGTACATTAGATACTGCAGGTGTTGATAAGAGAATGCAAGCTAGATCTAAGTACGGTGCTAAGAGACCTAAAGCTGCAAAGAAATAATAAAAACTAACAATTAATTATATGTGCGGTGCTTTAAATATATATATGTATTTATGGCATCACGGCATTATTTATGTCGAGTACCTATGATTTAAGATTAAATAATTAAGGAGGGAAGCAAAATGCCAAGAAAAGGTAATGTTCCAAAGAGAGAAGTATTAGCTGATCCAATATATGGAAGTAAAGTTGTTACTAAATTAATAAACAATTTAATGATAGACGGTAAAAAAGGGAAAGCTCAAACTATAGTTTATGATGCTTTCGCTATGGTAGCTGAAAAAACAGGAGAAGATGCTTTAGAAGTATTCAACAAAGCAATGGATAACATAATGCCTGTTTTAGAAGTTAAAGCAAGAAGAGTTGGTGGAGCTAACTACCAAGTACCAGTTGAAGTTAGACCTGAAAGAAGACAAACTTTAGGTTTAAGATGGTTAGTAAACTACACTAGAGCTCGTGGAGAAAAAGGAATGGTTGAAAAGTTAGCGAAAGAAATAATGGATGCTGCTAACAACACAGGAGCTTCAGTTAAGAAGAAAGAAGATACTCATAAGATGGCAGAAGCTAATAAAGCATTTGCTCACTACAGATTCTAATAAAATAGGATATAATTGATACCTTTAAGGGATATCACAAGGAGGAGAACCATGGCTAGAAAGTTTCCTTTAGAAAGAACTAGAAATATAGGAATCATGGCTCATATAGATGCAGGAAAAACTACTACTACAGAAAGAATCCTTTTCTATACAGGGCAAACACATAAGATAGGAGAAACTCACGAAGGAGCTTCTCAAATGGACTGGATGGAGCAAGAGAAGGAAAGAGGTATAACAATAACTTCTGCCGCTACTACTGCTGCATGGAAAGACCATAGAATAAACATAATAGATACACCAGGACACGTCGACTTCACAGTTGAGGTTGAAAGATCTCTTAGAGTTCTTGACGGTTCAGTTGCTGTATTCTGTGCTAAAGGTGGGGTTGAACCTCAATCTGAGAACGTATGGAGACAAGCTGATAACTACGGTGTACCTAGAATAGCATTCGTAAATAAAATGGACATCATGGGAGCTGACTTCTTTAACGTTGTTAACATGATGAAAGAAAGATTATCTGCAAATGCTGTACCTCTTCAATTACCAATAGGAAAAGAAGATTGGTTAGAAGGGGAAGTTGACTTATTAGAAATGAAAGCTCATATCTATAAAGACGACTTAGGAAAAGATATAGAAATAACTGAAATACCAGAAGATATGAAAGAATTAGCTCAAGAGTGGAGAGAAAAAATGGTTGAAGCAGTAGCTGAAACTGACGAAGAGTTAATGATGAAATATCTTGAAGGTGAAGAAATATCAGTAGAAGAATTAAAAGCTGCTATAAGAAAAGCTACAATAGCTTGTGAAATGAACCCAGTATTCTGTGGATCTGCTTACAGAAACAAAGGTGTTCAATTATTACTAGATGCTGTTGTTGATTACTTACCAGCTCCAACTGATATACCAGCTATAAAAGGTGTATTAGACAATGGTGAAGAGTCTGAAAGACATTCATCTGATGAAGAGCCATTCTCAGCTTTAGCATTCAAAATAATGACTGACCCATTCGTTGGTAAGTTAGCATTCTTCAGAGTTTACTCAGGAATAATGCAAGGTGGATCTTATGTTCTTAACTCTACTAAAGGTAAGAGAGAAAGAATAGGTCGTATCCTTCAAATGCATGCTAATACAAGAGAAGAAATAACAGAAGTATACGCTGGAGATATAGCTGCAGCAGTAGGATTAAAAGATACTACTACTGGAGATACTTTATGTGATCCAGCTCATCCAATAATACTTGAATCTATGGAATTCCCTGAGCCAGTTATATCTGTTGCTATAGAGCCTAAATCAAAAGCTGCTCAAGAAAAAATGGGTATAGCACTTCAAAAGTTAGCTGAAGAGGATCCAACTTTCAGAGTTAAAACTGATGAAGAAACAGGACAAACTATAATATCAGGTATGGGTGAATTACACTTAGAGATAATAGTTGATAGATTATTAAGAGAATTCAAAGTTGAAGCTAACGTTGGTGCTCCACAAGTTGCTTACAGAGAAACTATAACTCAACCAGTAGATGTTGAATACAAGTACTCTAAGCAATCAGGTGGTAGAGGTCAATACGGACACGTTAAGATAAGAGTTATACCTCAAGATCCAGGAACTGGTTACAAGTTCGAAAACAAAACTGTTGGTGGATCTGTACCAAAAGAATACGTTGGACCTACTGATGCAGGTATCCAAGGTGCAATGGCATCTGGTATAGTTGCTGGATATCCAGTTGTTGACGTTGCTGTTGAATTATACGATGGTTCTTACCATGAAGTCGATTCATCAGAAATGGCATTCAAAATGGCTGGTTCTATGGCAATGAAAGATGCTCTTAAGAAAGGTAACTCAGTATTACTTGAGCCATTCTTCAAAGTTGAAGTTGTTACTCCTGAAGAATACATGGGAGACGTTATGGGTGGATTAAACTCTAAGAGAGGTTTAATACAAGGTATGGAAGCTAGATCTGGTGCACAAGTTATAAATGCATTCGTTCCACTTTCAGAAATGTTTGGATACTCTACTGAGTTAAGATCAACTACTCAAGGTCGTGCAACTTACACTATGATATTTGACCACTATGAGCAAGTTCCAGCTTCAGTTGCTAAGAAAATAGCTGAAGGAAGATAATAAACTGTTTATTATTAATAAAATTAATATAAATTAAAATGAGTAAGGCGGGTATAACTCGTCTTACCTAAAATATATATAGGGAGGTATTTCAAAATGGCTAAAGCTAAATTTGAAAGAAATAAACCACACGTTAATATAGGAACAATAGGACACGTTGACCACGGTAAAACTACATTAACAGCTGCAATAACAAAAACATTACATGAGAGATATCAATTAGGAGAAGCTGTAGACTTCGCTAACATAGATAAGGCTCCAGAAGAAAGAGAAAGAGGTATAACAATATCTACTGCTCACGTTGAGTACGAAACTCCAAACAGACACTACGCTCACGTTGACTGCCCAGGACATGCTGACTACGTTAAGAACATGATAACAGGTGCTGCTCAAATGGACGGTGCTATATTAGTTTGTTCAGCAACAGATGGACCAATGCCTCAAACAAGAGAGCATATATTATTATCAAGACAAGTTGGTGTACCATACATAGTAGTATTCTTAAACAAGTGTGATATGGTAGACGACGAAGAATTATTAGAGTTAGTTGAAATGGAAGTAAGAGACTTATTAAATGAGTACGAATTCCCAGGAGATGACACTCCAATAATAAGAGGATCTGCATTAATGGCATTAGAAAACCCAGCTTCTGAGTGGGGAGACAAAATAGTTGAATTATTCGAGCAAATAGATGCTTATATACCAGAACCAGAAAGAGATGTAGATAAGAACTTCTTAATGCCAGTAGAAGACGTATTCTCTATAACAGGTAGAGGAACAGTTGCTACAGGTAGAGTTGAAAGAGGTATATTAAAGGTTCAAGACGAAGTTGAAATAGTAGGTTTAGCTGACGAACCAAGAAAAGTTGTAGTAACAGGAGTAGAAATGTTCAGAAAGTTATTAGACCAAGCACAAGCTGGAGATAACATAGGAGCATTAATAAGAGGTGTACAAAGAAATGAAATAGAAAGAGGACAAGTTATGGCTAAGCCAGGAACAGTTAAGCCTCACACTAAATTCATGGCAGAAGTATACGTTCTTAAGAAAGAAGAAGGTGGAAGACACACTCCATTCTTCGATGGATACAGACCACAATTCTACTTCAGAACAACAGACGTTA
>OIZU01001375.1_pt1 | contig 13237 bp, 16 predicted proteins | sample 1588661 | NCBI WGS metagenome assembly OIZU01 (sample SAMN03283257) | human gut metagenome | biome: human-associated habitat; material: feces | host: Homo sapiens | place: USA | collected 2013 | reverse complement strand
GGCGACATGAAGTGTTTCGCCGACACGTCGCTCAAGCGAAGCGAATTTTTTATGTGCAATGAAATTAGATTAATATAAAAATCAAACTATTATGATATGTATCTTTTATCCGTATATTAATTTATATAGTATAACTTTATAAATTATTCAAACAGTTAGTAAAGGAAATTTTAAAAATGAATAGTATTAATAATAATCCATTTAGAAATAGCAATATAAATATGGAAAATAATAATATATTGAATAATACATCACCTAAAATGAAAAAAATAGATAAATTTGAGCAACCAATAGCTAAAAATTTTCTTAATAAAATAAAAGAAGAAATAGAAAAAGCACAATTAATATGTGTGAAAATAGTTAGAGGTGAAGAGGTAAGTAAGAAAGATTTAGAATTTATATCAAAGAAATATCCAGATATGAAGCAAATGGCAGAAGAATCATTAAAGGATTACAATAACATTATAAAAGAATTAAAACTATGTAAAGACCATGATGAAGTAGAACAATTACTATTTAAATTTTCTAAGGAAACCTCAAATACAGCTAAAAATGGATATCTATCTGAGCTTCAATCTAAGATAAAAGCGACAATTATGGAGGAAATGATAAAGTCTAGTAAAAATATAAAGTCTGAACTTGATAATGCAGAAAAAATAGCATTAAAAATAGTTAAAGGAGAAGAAATTACTTCTAATCAAGAAAACTTTTTAAAACAAAAGTACCCTCATATAAAGCAGATGTCACAACAAACATTAAAGTATATTAATGATTTAAAAATAGATTTAAAGAATTGTAAAACACAACAGGAAAGAGAGCAATTATTATCTAAAGAAATTAAAAATCTAGATAGTAAAAAAAATATATTAAGTAAAACTGAAATTAAGTTTAAAATGGCAGGAATAGAACAAGTTCAAAAATTTTTAAATAACAATAAAAAAGATAATGAAAAATTGAGATTAATTGCACTAAAAATAATTAAGAATAAAACTCTAACTAAATCTGAAGAAAAATTTATAAGTGAAAAATACCCGAATTTAAAAGAAGAAATAAGAGAATATGAATATTTAAAAGAACCATTTAAAGATTATAAATATAAAGAAGAAATATTAGATAAAGAATTAAAAAAAATAGAACAACAAATTGTAAGTAGTAAAATTACAGAACATCAAGCGATAATAAAAAAAGCTATCATAGAAGATATAAAAAAAGAAAATGAATATGGTATATATTATTATATGAATTTATACTTACATATGATTTTTAATAAAATAAGTGAGAACAGTCTAGGAATTATAATATTAACAATATTAATTATAACTATGATGTATATATTTTAAACTAATTTGTTATGATAGTTATTTTGTTAAGTATATTGAGATTACTATATAAATCTTTTAACTATAAAAAAGTAGCTTGTTATACTCTAGTGTTTTCAAGAATTATATTTAATTAGTATAACGAGTAAATCTAAAAATTCACTAGATAGAAATTTTAATCTTGTGTATGTTATAATAATAAATATAATAATATTATCAAATATATTATAAAAAACAAAGAAAGGAGTTGCTACTCATTATAATATCTAAAAGAAATAATATAATTTTAGTTTATTGTAGATATACTGGAGTATACAAAGAGTAGCTAAATATAAATGAGTGATATAAGTAGAATTATATTAAATACTATGTTATATGAGATAAATAATTCAAATACTAGTAAATCTGTTTCAAATAATGAATCTTTTAGTAAACTACTTCAAAGCTCTATAGGATTGTTAGGTAGTAGCAGTAGTGATTGTTCATGTAGTAACAGTGGAGTTTCTTCTTTAGGTATGATAGTAACTTTAACTGGACTAATTAATCAAAATAGGATATATGAAAGTAATTCAAATATAAATAATAATTTAGATAGTAACAATCAAACTATACAAATTAATAATCAAAACTCAAATGTAAATAGCAATATATCTGCTAGTATTACTACATCTGTAAATAACAATACAGAAAGTATCAATCCTAATATGGATAAAGCTATAAAACTATTAAAAGAGCAAGTAGGTAAACCGTATGTATGGGGATCTAATGGACCTGACTCTTTTGATTGTTCAGGCCTTGTTAGATATATTTACAAAAATGCATTAGGTAAAGATATACCAAGAGTATCAGAGGACCAAAGTAAAGTTGGACAAGCTGTTTCTAGAGAGGATTTACAACCAGGAGATTTAGTATTTTTTGATACTATGGACAAAGGTAAAGTAAGCCATGTTGGAATGTATATAGGCAATAATGAATTTATACATGCAGCAAACTCTAAAAAGGGAGTTATAAAATCCACACTAACAGGATACTATGATAAAAAGTTTATAAACGCAAGGCGACCATAATTAAATATATATTTTGAAAAGTCTCTTAAAATACAAAATTAGTATATGTACTTTAAGAGACTTTATTTATTGTAAACAAAAGTATCACAAGTGGAGAACGAAATTTTACCACAAAATACTACAAAACAGAACGGAATGAAATATAATAAAAGTTGTAATGCATAATACGTAAATGAAAATATGAAGAAAAGATATGAACAAAAAATTATCGTCATTGGTTTTATCAGGACTGATTGTTTTAAATAGTACATACTATTAAAGCAGAAAATACTAAACTTATGATGGTGGATTATGGTCATATATATTAAGTGGAATAGGATCATTAGGATTATTATCAATGTTTAATAAGAGAAACAGAAGAAAAAATAATATAAAATAAAGAACTAAGTAGATAGCTAAATAAACTATCTACTTATTTTTTTTAATCATAATAATAAATCTAGTTAAAGAAAAATGTAATGTTACCGTATAAATTAGTATTATAAGAATTATGTGGGGTGATAATAGTGACTAACAGCATATATGGTATAAGCAATTTAACATCAATGTCATCATTGACAGGTGGATGTAGTTGTAATTCATCATCAAGTAGTAATGCTTTTGATATTGTTTTAATAAGTCTTCTTAAAGCTGTATCACAAGTAAATAAAAATAACAATAGTTATCAATCAGGTGATATTTTAGATAATATTGAAAATAGTTTAGAAACTTTAAATAGTACTCAAAATACAGATAAAGTTGAAAGTTCAAATAAAGACGAGAGCGTGAATGAAAGAATAGATAAAGCTATAAGCATATCATCTAAAAAATATGGAGTAGATGAAAACTTAATAAGAGCAATTATAAAAGTTGAATCAAACTTTAATCCTAATTGTGTATCTAAGGCAGGGGCAAAAGGCTTAATGCAACTTATGCCAGAAAATTGTAGAGATCTTGATGTAACTGACCCATTTGATATTGAACAAAATATAGATGGAGGAACAAGACACATAAAAGAATACTTAGATAAGTACAATGGAGATGTAGAAATGGCTCTTATGGCATACAATGGAGGTCCAACAAGAATGGCAAAAAGAGGTGTAAAATCAATTAATGATATTTACAAAATGCCTAAGGAAACTCAAAATTACGTGCCTAAAGTTATGAAATATTACAAGGGATAGATATATATCATACAACTACAAAGAAAGGAGAGTCAAATGAAAGTAGGAAGCATAACCCATAATAGAAACTTAAGTGTAGAAAGTAAAGGTAGTAAAGAAAAAGCTAATTTTAGTGATAGTTTTAACTTAGCTCGTAGGGCAAAAACAAAAGAAGAATTAGAGTTACAAATGACGGAAATTAAAAAAACTGGAGAAAAACTAGTTGCAACAAAGTGTTATGGCGATGTTATACAATATAAAAAGTTAATAAAAGACTATCTTAAATCTGTAGTTGACTATATATATGATATAAATAAAAATACAAGTTTTTGGGATAGAAATTATTTTACAACAGTAAATACCATAAATGAAAAATTGGAGAATATGACGAGAGAATTAATTTATGAAGAACAAAGCAATATAAATATAGCATCTCAAATAGATGAAATAAACGGATTATTATTAGATATTTATATGTAAGGGAGGATAATATGGAAAATTCAATAAAAACTGATGAAATATATGAAGTAAAGTTTGAGCAATTAGTAGAAACTGAAAAACAACCACTAAGTGCTGTAAATGATATAATGGAAGGATTGATGGATGTATCTGTATCAATGGGATCAACTAAAGAGAAGATTGGAAGAATAGTTAATTATAAAATAGGAGATGTCATAGTACTAGACAAGCCTGTAGAAGAAGCATTAGACATTAGTGTAAATGGGAAGTTAATTGCAAGTGGAGAAAGTATGATATTAGATAATAAACTGGCAATAAGATTATCTAATGTAAAAACAGAGGAAGAAAATTAATAAGATTCAATTATAAAGGAGGCTCTCTATGAATATAGCTTCAGTAAAATTTAAAGGAATAGAAAATTTATATACAAGAAATAAACAAGAAGTAAAACAAACATTAAAAGTTAATAACAGAGATACTGTTGAAATATCAGATTTAGGTATGTATTTAAATAAAATTAATTCAAGCGAAGATAAGGATAGATTAGAGAAGATAAATGAGATAAAAAGAAAAATAGAAAATAATACTTATAGAATTGATTCTAATGAATTAGCTAAAAAGATTATAGAACGTACTAAGGGGGAGATTTAATTGAATCCTGATATTAAAGTAATAATATATGAAGAAAAAAGTATTTTAAAAAAGCTATTAAGTTTATTAGATGAGCAATATGACTGTATTATAAATAAAGATGCGATACAGATGGATAAAATTGCTTCAAAATTAGATGAGGCTTCTAAGGAGTTAGCCAAAATTGAAATACAAAGAAGAAATATCATGGGAAGTGAAGCTAGTATGAGAGAGACTATTTCACTTTGTGATGATGAAAATATAAAAAGTGCATATGAAGAAATAGTAAGTACCATAAAAATGGTGCAACTTCAAAAGGAAGCAAATGATACTCTTATAAAGCAAAGATTATTTTTTACAAAGAAAATGATAAACCTTATAAAACCGAGCAAAGATATAGGTGTTTATAATGCATATGGAAAAGTAGGTAAGTAAAACTTGGAGGGAATTTATGGCAGGATTAATAGGTAGTTTACACTCAGCAGGAACGGGTATGAGTGTAAGTCAAGCCTCTATACAGACAACATCTCATAATATAAATAATATAAATACACCAGGGTATTCTAGACAAAGAGTAGAGCAAAGTGCAAAAAATGCATACAGTAATCCTGGTTATAACAGTAGTATGGGTCCAGGGCAAATAGGAACTGGAGTACAAGCTACAGATGTAATAAGAATAAGAAATACATTTTATGATTTTCAATATAGAAGTGAATCGCATAACTACGGAGAAATTAGTATAAAATATCAACACTATACAAATATAGAAAAAATATTTAATGAACCATCAGATTCAGCAATATCAGGATCTATGAGTGACTTTTTCTCAAGCTGGCAAGAACTTAGCAAAAGCCCTAATGATACAGGAGCAAAAGATATAGTAATACAAAATGCTAAGTATTTAGCTACTAATATAAGTGACGTAAAAGAAAAGTTAGATAAATTAGCTACTCAAGCTGAGAAAAAGCTAAATGATGATGTAGTAGAAATAAATGATATGATAAATCAAATTAGAGACTTAAATAAAGATATAAAGCTTATCGAAGGAAGTGGGAAAACTCCTAATGACCTTATGGATAAAAGAGATAGTGTAATTGATGAATTAAGTCACAAACTAAATATAGAAAATACTGAAGTTCAAAAGTTAATAAATGAAAAATTAGAAAATAAAACAGAAGTAACACTTGATGAACTAAAAAATATTGGGAATGTATCAGGTGAAGTTCAAGGGTCATTAGATATGATTGATAAAATATCAGAATATACATCTAACTTAAAAGAACTTGCAAAAGGCTTAACTAAAGGTGTTAATAATGTTATGAATGGTAGAGATTTTAATGATAACACTGTCGATGCAACTGATCAACAAATATTCATATTCAATGATAATGGAGACCCTATCATTAAAGCTAATGATAAATTAGTAAATAATCCTAAGGACTTAGTTATAACTGCAGAAAAAGCAGAAAAAATGTACAAATTAAAAGACGAAAAAATTACTATAGATGGTGAAGATATAACTATAGGTAATTATTACAACAATATAGTACAAAAGCTAGGAAACGAAACAAAAGAAGTAATAAGAAATGAAAAAAATCAAAGTAAACTATTAGAAGAAATAGATAACTTAAGACTTAATGTATCAGGGGTATCTCTTGATGAAGAAATGGTAAATCTAATACAATTCCAACATTCATATAATGCAAGTGCAAAAGTAATATCTACAATAGACTCTTTATTAGATGTTGTAGTAAATGGATTGGTTAGATAATTAGGAGGATAATATGAGAATAACAAATGCATCTATGGTGAGAAGTCACTTATATGATACTCAAAATAATTTAACTAACATGAGTAAAATAAATCAACAAATCAGTACAGGAAAAGTAATAAACACAGTATCTGATGATCCATATAAAGCTATAAAAATAATGAATATAAACAATGAAATAAAATACACTGAAAAGTATAATTATAATATAGATGAATCTGTTGGTTGGATGAATACCACAGATGGAGCATTAGATAATGTGGGAAATCTACTTGGTGAAATAAAAGAAACTATTTTAAAAGTTGGTAATGGAACTTACTCACAAAATGAAATGAAATCTTTAAATGAAGATATGAACGAAAAAATAAAGCAATTAGCAGATACGCTTAACTCAACTCATGGTGGGAAATACTTATTTGGTGGAAGTAGTGTAGATGATGCACCAATTACAGTTATTGAAAATCCAGATGGAACAGTTAAATTAGAATTTAGTAAAGATAAAAATGGACAAACAATACCAAATACAGATGACTTAAAAGCTGATATATCTAGTGGAATTAATATTGACTATAATATTTCAGTTGGAGAAATACTTAATATAAAAGATGGAAATGGAAATACTGTAAATTTATTAGATGAAATAAATAATTTATCTACACTTATGAATGATATAGCAAATGGTGATGAACAAACAGCTGCAAAGGCAAAAGAAACTTTACTTAATGACACAAAAGGTAAAATTGATACATTATTTGATCATGTAGTTAACGAAAGAACATCACTTGGAGTTAGAGTAAGTACTGCAGAAAAAATAAAAGAATTAAATGACGAAGATATATTAAATATACAAGATGTACTTTCTAAAACTCAAGACACTGATGTTGTAGAAAAATTCATAGAACTAAAATCAGCAGAAATGATTTATCAAGCATCAATACAAGTTGGAGCTAAGTTAATACAACCTACAATATTAGATTATATAAGATAATCGGAGGTTAATATGGAAATACTATTTGAAAAAGGTATACCGGGATTTGAAAGTTATAATTACTTTAATGTAAGTGCAATAGAAGGAAATGAAAGATTTTATAATATAGTTTCAAAAGAAGATTCAAATATAGGTTTTGTTTCTATATCTCCATTTGAGATAAAAACAGACTATGAAATAGACTTAGATGATGAATTTATAAAAGAATTAGATATAAAAGATGAAAAAGATGTATTAGTAATATGTTTAATAACATTAGGAAAATCATTAAAAGACAGTACAGCAAATTTAAAAGCACCTATAATAATAAACATAAAAAATAATAGAGGTAAACAATTAATACTTCAAGATGATAAATATAAAATAAAAGAACCATTAGAATAGGGTGTGATAATATGCTAGTAATTTCAAGAAAAAAAGGTGAGTCATTATTAATAGGTGATGATATAGAAATAACAGTAGAAAAAATAGATAGTTCAAGTGTAAAAATATCTATAAAAGCACCTAAGGAAAAAGTAATACTTAGAAAAGAAGTATATGAAAAAGTAAAAGACGAAAATTCAAACGCTATAGCGACAACAAAGGATATATTAAAAATTTTAAAGTAGGAGGACAACATGTATACAGCTAATCCGTACAATATATACAAACAAAACTCTGTAAATATGGCATCAAGTCAACAACTGTTACTTATGTTATTAGATGGAGCAGTAAAATATACAAAAATAGCTAAAATGGCTATTTTAAATAAAGATATACAAAGAGCACACAAAGAGTTAGTTAGAGTTCAAGATATATTTTTAGAACTTATGATAACTATGGATAAAAACACAAAGTATATGGAAGATTTATATAACATATATGATTTTATAAAAAATGAACTTGCAAAAGCAAATATAAAAAAAGATATCACTATAATAGATAATACTCTTCCGCTTATAGAAGAAATAAGAGATATGTGGTATGAGGTAGATGCAAAGATAAAATCAGGAAAGTAGTAGGGGGATTTTATGTCAAGTATAAGTAGTATAAGATTATCAGGTCTTGCAACAGGTATGGATACGGATGCAATGGTAAAATCTATGCTTACAGCAGATCAAGAAAAAATAGATAAAGCTCAACAAAAAGAACAAACTGTAAAGTGGCAACAAGAAATATATAGAGAAGTAATGTCAGATATAATTGACTTTAATGATAAATACTTTTCATTAACATCTAAAGATTCTATTTTAAGCAATAGTGCATGGAATACTTTATCAATCACAAGTTCGAATAGCAGTGTAATAAGCGCAACTGGGAACGCAGGAGCTACTAATGTAGATTACAAATTTAATGTAAAAAAGTTAGCAGAAACAGCAAAAGCTCAATCTTCTATAGAAGGCTTAAAAAAAGAAAGTAAATTAGTAAGTTTAGGAGCTAAAGAAGGAGAACAGTTTAAATTTGAATTAGGAAAAGATGATACTGGAAATACAATTTACTCTAGTGATATAACTATAGAAGCTGATGACACTATAGATACTTTAATAACTAAAATAAATAATAGTGTCGATGGTAAAATTAAAGCATCATATAGTGAAATGACAGGTAAATTCACTGTAGAAACTAAAGATACAGGTTCAAATACTGAATTTAAAATAGTTGGAGAAGATGGCAGTTCTAGTAAGGCACTAGATTTTTTAGATTTAAAAACTAAAAATAGTAGTGGAAACTTAGTTAAATTTGATGAAAATGGAGCAAAAGGAAGTAATTCAGAAATAGAAGTATCATCAAAAGATGGAACGTTTAAAAAAATTCTTAGCCAAGAAAGTAATACATTTACTATAGATAATATAAAATACACTGTTAATTCAACAGGTAGTGCTGAAATAACATCTAAACAAGATGCAAGTAGTGTAGTACAAAAGATGAAAACTTTTGTAGATGATTACAATAAAATCATGGACAAAATATATGACCTTGTAACAGAGAAAAAAGACTCTGACTATTCACCTTTAACAGAAGCTCAAAAAGAAGAAATGAGTGAAGATGAAATTAAAGACTGGGAGAAAAAAGCAAAGCAAGGAATACTTAGAAATGACTCTGAAATGAGAAGATTCATGGATTCAATGCAAAATGCTATATTTGGAGACAAAATGAATATTCTTAATGAAATGGGGATTTCAACTGCTGAAGATTATAATAAAAGAGGTCAAATATCTTTAGATGAATCTAAATTTACAGAAGCACTTGAAAATGATTCACAAAAGGTTTATAAAGCTTTTGCAGGTGGTTCAAATAGTATGATGGAAAAGATGAAATCAACTGTAAAAAATTATGTTGGAGGGGCTTCATCTGTATTTGCCCAAAAAGCTGGACTTGAAAAAACTGCATCTGTAGCAAACAACTTTTACTCAGAACAATTAAAAAGACAAGCAGATATTATAAAAAATCTTAAAAGTAAAATGTATGACAAAGAAGACAAGTTATACTTAACATTTGGTAATCTAGAATCACAAATGAACAAGCTTAATTCACAAATGAATTACTTTGCACAAGCATAGTAGAAAGAGATAAACTATGGATAATATAAAATTATATAAAAAAATAACTTTAGAAATTATACAGTGTTTAAAAGATGATAAAATAGAAGAATTAGAAATTCTTTTTGAAAAAAGAGAAAAAATATTACAAGAAGAAAAAAATAATAAAAATTTTAAGGATTTAATGATTAATATTGGAATAATTGATTTAGACAAAACTATAAAAAATTTATTAAATCAAAATATGATTAAAATAAAACTAGAAATACAAAAACAAAAGCTTTCTACAATAACTAATAATACTTATATAAATAATAACCAACAAAAAATAAATATTTTTAATGCAAAAGTATAAAGTATTAAAAAAATATACCGTATATATATATTATAAGAAATACTTGGCCAAGTATTTAAAATAAAATGACAAGGATGTCAAAAATTAAAAACTAAGGAGAGTACAAAAATGAGAATAAATACTAACTTAAATGGTATGATAGCAACAAACCAAATGGCTAAAAACACTGCATTAGCAGGAAATTCAATGGAAAAATTATCTACAGGTTTAAGAATAACTAAAGCTGGAGATGACGCTGCAGGATTAGCAGTTTCTGAAAAAATGAGAGCTCAAATAAGAGGTATGGAACAAGCTGAAAGAAACGTACAAGATGGTATATCTTTAGTTCAAACAGCTGAAGGTGCTTTAGAAGAGGCTGGAAATATAGCTCAAAGAATGAGGGAGTTAGGTGTACAAGCTGGTAATGGTACTTTAAGTACTAATGATAGAGATAAGATAAAAACTGAGTTAGAGGAATTACAAAAAGAAATGACTCAGATATCAAAAGAGACTACATTTAACGGGAATACACTATTAAATGATGCTAATAAGTTTAAGATACAAGCTGGCGCAGGTACAGAAGTAAGAGAAATAACAACTGCAGATTTATCAACAATAGCAAAATCACTATCATCAACTGATGTTGGTGATATTTCTAAAGCACAATCATTTGTTGGAGTAGTAGATAAAGCTTTAGAAGCTATAAATAAAGGTAGATCTGAATTAGGAGCTATGCAAAATAGATTAGAATATACTTCATCTAACTTGACTACATCTACAGAAAACTTAACTGCTGCTGAATCAAGAATAAGAGACGTAGATGTTGCTAAGGAAATGGTTAAGTTATCTAAGTTAAACATATTAAATCAAGCTTCTCAAGCTATGGTTTCTCAAGCAAAGCAACAACCAGAAAGTGTAACTCAATTATTAAGATAGTATTAAATTTAAAATTAAGGGGTAAAGCATATGCTTTACTCTTTATTTTTAAATTTAATAACTAAAAAGGAGATAAAATATGTTATTAAGTATAGTAATGATGGTAAAAAACGAAGAAAAGTATTTAGATAAAACATTATTTGCATTAAATGATTTAAGACGAGATATAGATAGTGAGTTGATAATATTAGATACAGGGTCAAATGATAACACTGTAGAAATTGCTAAAAAATATACTGATAAAGTTTACTTTGCAAAGTGGAATAATAATTTTGCTGATATGAGAAATATCTCTATAAGTTATGCCAGTGGAGAATGGGTTTTAATATTAGATGCTGATGAAAAGTTAACAAATTACAATAGATTAAAAGATTTCTTTAGCTCTGATCTTCACAAAAAGTATAATTCAGCAACAATAGAGTTAAAAAATATATTTGATGATAAAGAAGAAAGATATAGCATATCACCTCTTTTAAGAATCTTTAAAAATGTAGATGGATTTAGGTATGAAGGGGCTATACATGAACAACCTAAATATAAAGGGCCTATATATAATAATATAGCATCCTTTGATCATTATGGATACATGTATGAAGATGAAGAAATTAGACAGAAAAAAACAAGTAGAAATATGAAATTATTATTAGAGGAAATAGAAAAAAAACCTAATGACCCATATACTAATTATCAATTGGGTAAAAGTTATATATCATTTTTAAATAATAATGAAGCAGTTTTCTACATTGAGAAGGCTTGGAATTTATATAATAAGAAAGGTAGAGTTCCATTATTTGTAACAGGAGACCTACTTGGATTATATGTAGTGACAAAATCATATATAAAGTGTGAAAACTTATGTATGAAGTATATAAAAAGTGATAACAAGAATATAGATGTATATTACTATTTAGCTGTAAGTCAGAAATACTTAGGAAAGTATAAAGAAAGTATTAAAAGTTATGAAAGATATTTATATCTTTTAAATAACTATGAAATTTCAACACAAGCCAATAATATGGAAGCTAGTCTAGATACTGCTCAAAAGAAAGATACTGCTAAATCTATGATAATAGAAATTTATCATAAACTAGGAATGTATGATAAGGTAGTTGAATGTTTAGATGACTTAAGTGAAGATGTAATAAAAAATGTGTATTATATAGTTTTTGAGTCTTTATATAAATTAAATTTTGAAAAAAAAATAGTTGAACTTTATAATAAGTATCCAAAGTATAATCATAATAAACGTGATTTTAAACTACATCTAGAAGAATTTTTAAAAATAGTAAAAGAAAATGATAAAAAAACAATTTATAAAATACTTTCAAATATAGAAGGAAATTATGGATTATTAAACAGTTTAAGATTAGGTGAAAAGTTATCATTGTCAGAATATACCGATATCTTATTACAAGAAGAAGATATTTATTATGGAGAAGTAATATACTATGCTTTAAAGGATGGATTTAAAATAGAAAGCATTTTAAATGGTATAAGTAATTTTAAAGTTGAACAATACATTGGATATTTAATTATAACTAAGAGAGAAATTATACTAGATTTATATAACTATTTAGTTTCAGTAAAAAATACTTTAGATAGTAAAAAATTGTGTATATATTCTAATTTATCAAAGAATTTATTAAAATATAGCAATTTACATGATTATAAATATGAAAAATTATTCTTATTATATATAAAATATAGCTATGATTTTATAAAAAATATATACAACAAAGATTTATCTGATGAAGAAATCTTAAATGTTCTTAAAGATAGAGATTATATATTTGTATTAAAAATTAATATGATACAAAAGAATAGAAATAAAAATCCATTAAAGTATATATCTGATATGAAGAAATTATTAGATAGCTATATAGAATACAAAGAAGGAATGGAAATATTGATAAATAAATTTGAAGTTGAATTTAATGAAAGTGAAGAATTAAAATCATTGAAAAAACAATACAAGTCTGTAGTTGAAAATAGTATAAACTTAGGTAAATTTGATGAAGCTATAGTAATGATAAATGAGTATGAAACTATATTTAATAAAGATATGGATTTAT
>OIZU01001374.1_pt1 | contig 13267 bp, 10 predicted proteins | sample 1588661 | NCBI WGS metagenome assembly OIZU01 (sample SAMN03283257) | human gut metagenome | biome: human-associated habitat; material: feces | host: Homo sapiens | place: USA | collected 2013 | reverse complement strand
GTGTCCGATTCTGCAGAAACGGACGCACAAGCGGCTCGAACAAGCGCCTACGTGTCCGATTCACCAGCATCGGACATCCGTGGACTGAAATAGATGCCGTGCGTGTCCGATTCTGCAGAATCGGACATTTAAAGACCAACAATGAACCTCCGGATGTCCGATTCACCAGAAACGGACATTTGGAGTGCAGGAAGCATGTGTCACGACAGACACAGAAGGGAACCGCAATGATCATCAACGGTAAGGAAGAGAACGTCGCCACACCGATCACCGTGGCCGAACTGATCGAAAGCAAGGGCCTGCGCGCCGACCGCGTGGCTGTCGAGCTCAATGGTGAGATCGTGCCTCGCACCCAGCGTGCGCAGACGCAGCTCAAGGGCACCGATACGTTGGAAATCGTCACGTTCGTGCAGGGCGGCTGAACCACTTTCAAAATTTCTTGCGATTACGACCGGCACAATGCACGCGTAACAATCGCAAGAACATACAAAACACAACCAACCCGGCAAAAACAACGCACGAACGGAAAACGAGAATACGAGAATACGAGAATACGAGAACAACCATGACTTTTGAACCATCCGCATCGCAGGCGCAGATCGACGCCCGCCAGCACGCTTTCGACAACCAGCCCGACCCGACCACGCTCGTCAGCCGCGAAGAAATCCGCGCGGCCCTGCTCGACCGCCATACCGCAGCCACGCAAGACAAGCTCGACGCGGCGCACGTGGCCATTTGCGGCTGCGGCGGCCTCGGATCGACCATTGCGGTGGCGTTGACCCGCATTGGCGTCGGTCACCTGCATTTGATTGATTTTGATCGCGTGGATATGACGAATCTGAATCGTCAGCAGTATTTTTTGAAGGATCTTGGGCAGTACAAGACGGAAGCATTGCGCAGTAACTTGCGTCAGATCAATCCTTTTATCGATATCACCATTGATACCGTGAAAGTGACCGACGAGAACGTGCCGACGCTGTTCGACAATGAGGATATTATTTGCGAAGCGTTCGACGTGCCGGAAAACAAGACGATGCTGGTGAATGCCGTGCTTGAGAATCTGCCGAACAAGAAGCTGGTGAGCGCTTCTGGAATGGCGGGATTCCGCAGTTCCAATTTGGTGAATACTCGTCGCGTTTCGAAGAATTTCTACTTCTGCGGCGACGGCGAAACCGCTCCGGTGCCGGGCGCTGGTCTGATGGCACCGCGCGTGGGTGTGGTCGCCTGCCATGAAGCCAATATGATCACTCGCTTGATTCTCGGCGAAGAAGACGCCTGACAGCGAAACGCAAACACAAACGCAATTGCAATCGCAAATCGCAAATCGCAACGAATGACACAACACTAATCGCATAGTAAGGATTAACCATGAGCACCGAAAACACGATCACCACCGCGGAAAAAGACTTCGCGGCGGCACCGAACGCCACGCTCGACGAGCTGGTCGGCACCACCACGAACACCGCACTGCTGCCGGAACCGGATGCGCACGCGTATGACGAAATCGCCACCGGCGACGCCGATCCGTTGATCCTCGGCGGACACAAGTTCACGAGCCGCTTCATTCTCGGTTCCGGCCGCTACGATCTGAACCTCATCAAGGCGACCATTGAGAACGCGGGCACGCAGATCGTCACCATGGCGTTGCGTCGCTGCCGTACCACCGAAAACAATCTGCTCGATTACATTCCGAAAGGCATCACCATGCTGCCGAACACGTCCGGCGCACGCAATGCCGAGGAAGCGGTGCGTATTGCACGTCTCGCCCGCGAAGTGTGCCAGACGGACTTTGTGAAGGTGGAGATCGAACATGAGGCGAAGTATCTGCTGCCCGACAATGAGGAAACCATCAAAGCCACGAAACAGCTGGCAAAAGAAGGCTTCGTGGTCATGCCGTACATGTTCCCCGATCCGATTGCGGCGAAGCGTCTTGAAGACGCGGGTGCGGCTTGCGTAATGCCGCTGGGCGCGATGATCGGCTCGAATAAGGGTCTGCGTGCACGCGATTTCATTGAAGTGATCATCAAGAACTCCAATGTTCCGGTGATCATCGACGCTGGTATTGGCCGTCCGAGCCAGGCTGCGGAAGCCATGGAAATGGGCGCGGACGCGGTGATGGCATACACGGCCATCGCTTCCGCCGGCAATATTCCGCTGATGGCACGCGCGTTCAAGAAGGCGATCGAAGCGGGTCGTGAAGCGTATTTGTCTGGCTTGGGCAAGGTTACGGAAGATCATGCCGTGCCGTCCAGCCCGACGAACGAGGCCGACTACATCGGCTGATTTGCACTGGATCCCGTAATGGGGATTCGCGCAAAGACCATGCTGAAAGGGGCGTTTGCCGAACGTACGTGATGCACTCACGTTCGGCAAACGCCCCTTACTTGTATCCTGCGTTACCTGCAAACGTTACTGCTGCAAGGCTTCCTTAAGATCGCGATTCTGGAATCGTTCGTGTAGCAGGCAATATCCGCCAAACGCAACCAGCCAAATCAGACCGGCAATCGCAGAACCAATCGTGTCCGTCGACAGGAACAACGTGACATACACGAGCACAAAGAACGTGATCGCAATCCAATCAAACACCTGCCAAGCGGGCATGACGAAACCGTCCGGTAGAAAATCGCTGCTCTGACGATACCTGTGGTGGGCGAGCATCGTCAGCACGTAAATGAAAATCACCACAGCGCTGGCGGCCGAAGCGAATAGCACGAACGCGCCGGAAATACCCGGAATCGCGTTGATGATCGGGGAGAACAGAATCATGCAACCCGAAGCGACGATCGCCTTCGCAGGCACCTTGTGGTCGGAAACCTCAGCCAAACGCGCCATCGCAGGCGACTCGGAATCCGAAGCAAGCTGATACAAGTGACGACCGGCCGAATAAATCAGCGAATTCAACGCCGACGCGGCAGCCGTAATCACCACGAAGAACACCAGGGCGGCGGCCCAATCAAGACCCGCATATTTGAACACCATGATGAACGGCGAACCGAACGAGCCATCGGAATTCTCGTGAAAGTTACGCCAGGGCACAATAGCCATGATCGCGATCAGCGCGCCCACGTAGAAGATCAGAATACGCATGATCAGCTCGTTCACCGCCTTCGGCAGCACCTCGCGCGGATTCTGCGTTTCCGACACCGTGACACCCACGAATTCGATGAGCTGGTAGGCGAAAAACACCATTTGGAAGCTCATGAAGAAGTTCATCCAACCGTTCGGCGCGAGCTGGAAGCCGTCGGTGATATTCGTAAGGCTCACCGTGGCACCCGACACCGTGCCGTCCACGCCTTCGATGTGCGTGGCGGGGTAGCTGAAGCCGATGATCAGCATCACGATGGCGGTGACGATCAGACCGACGATCAGCGTGATCTTGATCATGGAGAACCAGAATTCCGCCTCGCCGAACACTTTCACCGCAATCAGATTGATGCCGGTGAGCGCTACGAGGAAGCACAGTTCGATCAACCACTTCCACGAGTTCAGGTCTATGCCGAATGTGCCGAAGAACGTTACGAAATATGTGCTTACGGCGGTGATTTCGGTCATGCCGGTCAGAATGAGCACGATCCAATACGTCCAGCCGGCGAACTTGCCCCACCCGCGGCCGAGATAGCGCGTGATGAAGTTGATGAACGTGTGCTGGCTAGGATCGCTGTACATCATTTCGCCGATGGCACGCATCAGCAGGAACATAATCAGGCCAACGCCGATGTACACGAAAATGATGCTCGGGCCGGTCAGTGCGATCGACTTGCCGGAGCCTAGGAACAGGCCGGTGCCTATGGTGCCTCCGATGGCGATGAACTGGACGTGGCGGTTTTTCAGGCCTCGCTCCATTTCGTTGCTTTGGTCGAGGCTTTCGACGGATTTGATGTGCGCGGCGCTTGAGCCCGCGGAATTGGTGTTCTCGGAAGTCATAATGTTCACTACCCTACCCCGCGAACCGCACATTGCGCCCGCCGAAGCTTTGTTTTTGGGCACGTACGCAGATTTTGCGGCACTGGCGCATCCCGTTTGTGGTCAACCGTGCCCATCCGACCACCTTATTCCCGTATTTTCGCCTCGCCATACCCCCCTGCCGCCCTATCTCGCCTATATATGGCAGATTCACGAGGTTGACCGCTACTTTCTCGCTTATATATGGCACTTGCTCACGGCAAAACACCACTTAGGGGGTACGTTTTGGGCGTATTTCCGCAGGCTGACTGCCATATATAAGCGAAATGGCTCATGACGCATGAGCAAATCTGCCATATAAGTGAGATACGCCCAACTGTCCGACACAAATCGCGCCTCGCTTGTCTGATTCTGCAAAAACGGACATCCACAGCACACTTTCAGTACTCCAGTTGTCCGATTCTGGAGAAACGGACATCCGCAACGCACTTTCGCCGCATTACTTGTCCGATTCACCAGAAACGGACAACTGAGACCCGTTTTTGCCTGTGTAAGTGTCCGATTCTGCAGAATCAGACACTTACGCGGCATAACGATGGTCTGGGTCAGGCGGTGGCGGCGATTTGCCCGCGCAGTTCGGCGTTCGCGCGCTCCAGTTCGTCGATACGGCGCGCCTGCTGTTTGATGATGATGCTCGCGGTTCCCACGTCGATGCCGTCGTCGCCTTGCGCTTTGACGGGAATATGTTCCATCGTCCTGTTGGTGATGCTATCGAGGTTGCGCCTCATCACGAACGCATGCTCATACCGGTTGACGAGTTGCGCGATGATCTCGCTGTCGCTCATGTTGCCGCTGCCAGTCACGGATTTGATGGCCGACGTTTTCCAACGATCCACACACCGTTCGATGCGCTTGTATCCGATGAGATCCGGCGGAAGTCCCGCTTCCCGGAAGATTTTGGTTGGCGATTCGCCTGTCAAGTAGCGGATGGTGCACACTTGCTTGAACGAATCGGCGTAGGTGATGCGATTGCGCGTTACGTTGGCGACCGCTGGCAGTCCGCGCAATAGTTGGATTTCCTCGTCGCTGAATGCTCCCCCACCTCGTGCCATGGCACCCGCCTTTCCACTGTTTTCATGGATGTGCTTGCGATTGTAGGGTGCCATTGTCGTGAGATACCCCCACCTGCAACCCCTGCATGATTGCTTTTTAACGACTGTTTTGCCACCTAACTGCCACTTGCGGATACCTTTTTCATGCCGGATTTCGCCGTTTGGTACCGGATTTCACCCGTTTCGATCCCGTATTGCCCCGTGCAAAACCTTCACCCCTAAAAAGTATGGAAAGGCACGAAAAGACATGAAAAGCGGGCATCCACGGATGGTTTCCGCGAATGCCCGCTTATGGCTGCTTATGCGCTTATTGTTTCAGCGATTGAGCGCGTATCAGCGCATGCGCTGGCGCGACTTGAGCGCGACGGCAACGCCGGCACCTGCCACGAGTAGCGCCACCACGGTGAAGAGGGTCGTGCCCGCAGCACCGGTGAGCGGCAGCTGGGTGACGTTCTTCACGTTCTTGACCTGGTATTTATCGGAAGACTCCTTCGGAGCCAGGCCCCACACATCCGTACCCTTGAACTTGACCTCACCATTCTCAATGATGACATTGAACTTGGCCTTGAGGCTCTGCTGGAAGCCATTCGGAACCGTGGTTTCGTTGACTTCGTAGGTGCCATCTGCAAGACCCTTGAAGGTCACTGTGCCGGTCTTGTCAGAGGTGGCGGTGAACGAACCATCCACACCCGGAACGCGGATCGTGAACGTAGCACCGGCCAGCGGATTGCCTTGAGCGTCGGTCTTGGTAAAGGAGAACCCGCTATTGGTGATGGTAGTGCTGTCAGTAGCTTCAGCACCATTGTCGGAGAGCACGACCGCGTTAGTCACGGCCTTGCTGCCAGAGGCTCCCGCTTCAGTAACCTTGGCAGCATAGGTCACAGTAATGAGTGCACCTGCGGTCTGCTTCTGGATGGAACTGATGGTGACGGTGAAGGTGCCATTCTTGTTTTGGGCCACGGTGTAATCCGTACCCTTGTTCAGGCTCTTATCGCCGACCGTCACCTTAAGGGAATCGAAATCCACAGTCTGGCCAGCAGACGGGGTATCCGTGTAGGTGTAGCCGTAATCGCTGTAGTACTGCGTGTTCTGCGGCACCTTGCTCGTAATGGTGTATGTCACTTTCTGGCCAACGGAAGCGGTGATGACGTCCTCTCCATTCACCTTCTTGGTCACGGCAGTGGTCTGGTTCTTAATGGCCACAGTTGCCTCAGTGAGCGGATTCAGCACGCCATCCTTAACGTTACCGGAGCCAACGAGGATTGCGATAGACGGAGTGGCAGCTCCATTGGTGCCAACCGAGTAATCCGCGTCCACAAACAGGTACAGGCCTGCAGGGAGCGTCACAGTAGCGGAAGTGCCATTAGCGGCAGCACCCAAATCAACCTCTTCTGCGGTACCAAGCTTGTCAGTCGTGGTCTTCAGCGATTCCACAAACTTACGGGAAGCGCTATTATTCCATGCACCATCTGCAGAATTGTCCACAGACAGCACGCCTTCGGCGAGCGCCCAAGCCATCAGATCGCCGCCATCGGTCGGAACCGTCTTATTAGTGCCTGCAACAGCAGCTTCGAGCGCAGCCTTGATGCCGGAGTTATCCGTCACCGTGCCGGCAGTCTGCACACCGTACGTTGCATTGCTACCAGTGCCGTACTGCACGTAGTCAGCGATCTTGTAGGCGTCCAGCTTACGATTGGTCAGCTGCTTGGCGTCCTGAGCAGTGAATGTGAAATTCACATCACTCTTGACGACAGTGCCGCTGCCGTCGGCCTGTGCGCTGGTTGCGCCCAGGGCCATGCCGCCCAGCAACGTCGCAGCGGCGGCGATACCGGCGAAAAGTTTCCTCATCTTCATGAGAATCCCCTCTCCTTGTGTTGTTGATGTTGTGTTTGTTTCTGCTAACGGGATCCGAAGCCCAACATGCTCTGGATCCACAAAATTTGTGATGCACGGCTGGACTGCCCTGCGAAGGTTGGTAGGGCAGTCCAGCCCGAGGAACCGTCTCAGACGAGACGCTTCCTGCTGTTCCAGACGCCAGCCGCGCCAACCAGCAGTACTGCGAGTCCGCCGATCGAGCCGCCAACCAGCAGCCATTGACGATCCGTGGTTCCGCCCGTCAACGGCAACGCCGACACCGCCACATACGTATTGGTGAATGCGATCGGATCGCCGATTTTCTGCGATTCGGAAACGTTCTTGCCGTTGTCGTCGAGCAGTTTCGTCACGGATTTCACCGAAGCCGTCCATGCGCCGTTCGTTTCGGTAACGGCGACCACAATCTGGTATTTCGCGCCCGAATAGTGCAGGGCTGCGATATTGCCGTTGCCTTCCGTAATGGTGTACGTGTAGTCGGCTTTTCCAGCGTTGTAGGTGATGTCACCGAACGTTGCGGAATGCTGGCTATCCGGGGAATCAGCATCATAGGCGACCGTCACCTTGCACGACTGTTGCGCCTGTTGCGCGCAATCGGCCGGCAGCGGCGCGTCGCCGTCTGCGGTCAGTTCGAAATCGAACGAATCGCCTGCCTTCCAGTCGCGCCCCTCTAGGATTTTCTGCACGGTGATCACATTGGATAGCGTCGCGCTCTTCAACGTGTTGGTCAATGTGGCCGTCATGTTGCCGCCGTTGCCGTCACTCTGCCAGACCATGGCTTTGGTGAGGTCCACGCCGGTCGCGTTGCTCGCAGCATTGCCATACTGGTAGGAGACCGCGTAGCGGCTGTCTTCCGACGTTTCAGCCACGCTGTAGGTGTATCCGGGCTGCAATCTGCCGATCGTGGCCGTCCAATTATTCGACGCGTTCAACGTGATTGGATCGCCTACTTTTTCAGCCTGTGCGGCCGCTTCCCCGGTCTTCGTGCGCTGCAATTGGACCGTCACCGCGTCGCTCGCATGCTTGCTCGCACCGTCGGACCACACCTTGTTGATGGTGATTTGGCCAAGTCTGACTTGCACGACCGGTTTGGCATAGTCGAGCGTCTGTTGGGTGCATTCCGATTCCTGGTCGTTAACGGACGTGACCACGCAGTAGTTCAGATGCGCTCCGGCATTGGAGAAGTATCCTTGCTTTCCTGCGGATTCATTGCCGGTATTGGCTTCTCCCGTGTCCGGGTATTGCTGCTTGCTTGCGTAATCCGCATATGCGGCGTCGCTTGGTTTTACCTTGAAGGAAACGTCGATGGTTTCGTTTTTGTCGACGATCATGCCGTTCCTATTGTTGAATGTCACGGTAATCGTGCGATTGCCGTTGTCGTCGACGTTGTAGACGGCCGTATATCCGCTTACGGTTGTGCCATTGTTGGTTACCGTCACATATTGCGTGATATCGGTGCCGTTTGCCACATCGGCGAAATCGACCGGATCAACCCATTGAGACAGGGTGTCGGTGATGGAATACGCTCTGATTTTCGCGGTTGTGGTGATGGTGTTGTAGATCTGTTCGAATGCCTTCGTCAGATTGTCCGCGGACGTTCCGTCGTATTCCTTGCCGGTGACGGCGTTCGCTTCTTTGGCTAGGTCGCTCATCTTATTGGCGTCGGCCGAAACCTTCACCACATACAGGGCTGCGTTCCCGCGTTCGTTGGCTTCCGACAGAGCGGCCGCATAGTTGTAGCCGTAGCTATCGTCATCGCCCTCGCCGTGGATGTTTCCGTCCGAGCCGTCCGGGTCGGTTTTCCACTGGTAGGACTGGTCCAACCACTTATTGTTAGCCTCGCACTCCGCCTGTGTCCCGTATTCAGGATGGCTTTCCCATCCCTGACCGAACCCACTCCACTTGAAGCATCCGGAATAGGATGTGATTCTGAAGGTCGGATTGCCGTCAGACAGGAAGACGATATGCTTCTGCACACCGGAACGTCCCGACGACAGATCGTTCGCTGTTTTCAGGGCGTCTTCCCAGTTGGTTCCGCCATTTGGCCACGCACTGACGGCCGTGCCGATAGCGCCAGGGGAAGTCGTGAACTGCGAAGTTGTTCGCGCCCTGTCGCTGAACGTCACCACCGCCATCTGTACTTGCTGCTCAGCCGGAAGAGCGGCATTCGCGGCCGTCAGAAGCTTACTCGCCAAGGCCGTGGCAGCGTTTTTCGCATTCGTGTCACGGTTGCTGTTTTTCATACTGCCGGACTTGTCAAGCACCAGCACAATATCGGCAGGCACCACGGTCGTAACCGTGGACGACGAACTATCGCCGGACGCAGTCAAATGCAACGCATACTGATCACCGTCTCCACCTTCGATTTTGGCAATGCTTTTACTATTCGCAGGCTGCAAGGTGGAAGTGTCACCGGAAGGATTCTGGTCGTCTTCCGCAATGGCGGAAGACGTGGTGACGTAACCCAAGCCGCCAAGCATGGCAATCGCAGCGAGCGCCGCAACCATGCGTTGAACAAAGCTTCCCCTCGGCTTTGCCTCGTTGTGCGCATGTCTCATATGCATCCCCTTAATTCACGTCTCTCATCGAATCGCGCCACTGACTCGCCTGGAGCAATCCGACACTGCTTCAACCCTGAAAACTAAAGGAAATCAAACAATCGCGCGCACACCCTACGTGCGGGAAAGTCGGGGTTTGGCAACAGCGCAACAACAAAATCCCTGCAACACATTTCCTACGGCGCAATCACCCGACATCACAAAAGGAAAAACGTGCGAAAAGCGCGATTATTCACGCAAATGTAACCGAATCAGCCGCGCTTCGGCCACCAAGCAGCATGCCTGCGAATATGCCACGGCTTGCGTCGCAACCAAACCAACAACACGCCCACTACGAGAGTCGCAATACCTGTGATCGCACCAATCGCGCGGGCATCCTTCACCGCGTCGTTTTCGGCGGGAATCTCATCTGGAATGGCGGAACGTGTGGCCGAAACCAGCAGACGGTGCGTGTTGACGCCATATGGCGTGCAGGTCATCAGGGTCACGCGATCCTCACCAGGCACGATTTTCAGCTGCGACGTGTCGTTCGGCTCGATCACCGTGATACGGTCCACCTGATAGCCGAGCGTTCGACCCATCACTTCGATGTAGAAGTAGTCGCCGACACGCATTTCATCGAGCCGCGTGAACATGGCCGCCTCGACCAGTCCGCGATGCCCGGTGAGCACCGCATGCGTGCTCTTGCCGCCGACTGGCAGGCTGCTGCCGTACAGGTGGCCCGCGCCCGAAGCGAGCGCCGATTCGGAGGTGCCATGGTAGATCGGCAGTCTCACGGAAATTTTCGGAATGCGAATCGTACCCATCACGCCACCGCCGGAATCCAACAGACTCCGGTACTCCGCGTCCGCCGAACTGGCGCTTGCGGAACCGGCGTCCGCGCCTGTACCCGCACCACTCTGATTGTCCGATTCACCAGAATCGGACAACTGTGGTCCACTTTCACCCGCTTCATTGTCCGATTCACCAGAATCGGACACACTGGCACGCGATCCTCCACGCACATCAGCGAACGGATCCTTCGCCTCACCCAAAATCGGCTGTCCGGATTCCGCAAGCCGCTTGTTATAGTCCTGGGCCGCGGCGAACGCGTCATCCGCCTGCGGATACGGCCAGCCCGCAACCGTCTGCGCGGATCTTACCGACGTTCCCGACAGATCACGCGCCGACCGATACTGCAACATCGCCGGAAAACCGCCAATACAGATCGCAGCGACAATCAACAGCGCCGCAATCGCACGCATCGCCAGCGTTTTGCCGCGAGCGTGACGTCGTTGACGCATTTCGTCGGCAACGTCAATCGCCTCTTCGAACGACGGAAAGCGACTTTCCAACGAAAGTCGACCACCCATCGGAGCCTCTTCGGGTGACGGCCAACGACCGTCATGCCATTCCGCCGTTTCCTCCATCTCACGCAACCGTGCCGTCACCCGACAAGCTTTCGCAGCACACGTTCCAGTTCGTCGATGCGCAACGCCTGTTTCGCGATCAATTCGTCGCATTGGTTGATGATGAGTTGCGCTTGGGCGAGCTGCGAAAGCGCATCCTGCGATTCCGTTGCCGACGATTGCGCATCATCGCGCATAAGATCATGATGCCGAATGACGCGCAGGTCGTCGCGGTCCACCCGCTTGCTGTTGCGGCGGTCTCGTTCCTCCTGCTTTTTCCAGCGTGCAATGCACCGCTCAATGCGTTTGTATCCGATGAGTTTCGGGTCGAGACCCGCCTCGCGGAAGATGGCGGCCGGCGATTCGCCCGCATTGTATCTGCACATGACTTCGATGCGGAAACTGTCGGCATACCGGATATGCGACGCGCTCACGCTTTCCACTGCGGGAAGGCTGGCCAAATACGCGCGCTCCTTTGCGGTGAATTTTCCATCAACCATTCTTCCCTCCCCCTATATTGCCTAAACAGCTTGGTTCAGAATCGTATCGGAGCTTTCCCATTGGCACCCTCGTTAAAACCCTCGAATAAAGCCCACCCTTCCCCCAATGAAAAGAAGGAGTTCCATCTTCAAAACAAAACAGTTCCGCCATTTTGCACAGATAGTAACGCTCATAGAATTACCCCCCCCCCCCCCCCATAAAATTTACAAAAACTTAACCTTGCCCCAGAGTGCCCTTTGGCTCATCATGGGGCATCACGTCCTTGAACACCGTCATGCAGACTCACTAGGCTAGAAACATGACGCAAGAGCTCGTTTCATTGACTATCATCATGGCGGTGGCGGCCGTCAGCCCGATTGTGGCGCAGCTGATTCCAGGAAGGTTCATTCCACAAACTGTGCTGCTGCTCGTCACCGGAGCCGCACTCGGTCCGTACGGACTGGGCGTAATCGAGGTGAACGACGCCGTGAAACTCTTGAGCGAGCTCGGCATGGCGTTCCTATTCCTGCTCGCCGGCTATGAAATCGACCCGAAACGACTCGCCGGACATCAAGGCAAAGTCGGCCTTGTCACATGGATCATCACCTTGGGGCTCGCCGGACTCGTCGTGACCCTGCTTCCATTCTTCGCAAAGCAAGGCATCAACGGCATCGCCACGGTAATAGCACTTACCACCACCGCTCTCGGCACACTCATGCCGATTCTCAAGGAACGCAACCTCGAAGGCACCCCCATCGGCGACGCCATCATCTCGTACGGAACGTGGGGCGAACTCGGCCCAATCCTTGCCATGGCCATCCTGCTATCCACCCGAACCGGCTGGCAGACCATGCTCGTGCTCGGCGCGTTCCTTACCATCTGTCTACTGTGCGCAATGCTACCCACGAAAGCACTGAAAACCGGCCATCGCCTGTACCGTTTCCTTACGGAAAACGCGAACACGTCATCGCAAACGCTCATGCGACTGACCACATTCCTGCTCATCTTCCTTGTCACCATTTCTGCACTGTTCGAACTTGACGCGGTGCTCGGCGCGTTCGCCGCAGGCTTCATCCTGCGTTACATCATCCCCGACGGCAGCAAGTCGCTGGAAATGAAACTGGAAGGCGTCGGCTACGGATTCCTTATTCCTGTGTTTTTCGTGGTGTCAGGAGCCGCGATCAACGTGCGCGCCGTGGCAGGCCGACCCGCGCTGCTCGTCGCGTTCATCGTAATGCTCATGCTGATTCGCGCGGTGCCCGTATATGTTGCGCTATCGCTCGACAAACGCGAGAATCCGCTGTCATCGCATCATCGCGTCACCGTAGCGCTGTATTGCACGACCGCGCTGCCGATCATCGTCGCCGTCACGTCACTGGCGGTGAAGGTCGGCACCATGCAAGGCGACACCGCGTCAACACTGGTCGCAGCCGGCGCGATTACGGTGTTCCTAATGCCGCTGCTTGGCTCGATCACATATCAGGTGGCCGACGTACATCCGGTCACCGCGGTTCGGGAGATTGCACACACACCATCCGATTGGCGGACGATCGTGCACGAACATGCGCAGGTGCGTGCGCTGCTGCACCATCAGGACCGGCTCAAGCGTATGGCGGAAACATTGGACGCACTGGAGAAGATGGGAACGATGGGACATGGCGATGCGGCACATAGCAATGCCGGACATGACGATGAATATCGAGCTGAACTTGTGAAACGTGCGCGCCGCGAAATCGACCGGCAGTTGAAGGAACTCGGCCTGGACCCGCAGCTCACCACGCAACTGCCACACAACTACCGTTATCCGAAGAACTGAAACGCGAATCCGAGCCTTTCCGGCACTCTAAGTGTCCGATTCTGGAGAAACGGACAACCGTAACGCACTTTTACCCGTCTAGTTGTCCGATTCTGGAGAAACGGACAACCGTAACGCACTTTTACCCGTCTAGTTGTC
>OIZU01001371.1_pt1 | contig 13280 bp, 11 predicted proteins | sample 1588661 | NCBI WGS metagenome assembly OIZU01 (sample SAMN03283257) | human gut metagenome | biome: human-associated habitat; material: feces | host: Homo sapiens | place: USA | collected 2013 | reverse complement strand
CCCCCGTCCCCAACCGTCCCCCAAGAAAGGAAATCAGATTAATGGGAAAGAATTACGACAATGATGAGATGGAAATTGACTTACTGGAGCTCTTTTATGTGCTCAAGTCGAAGATACTGGCGATCCTGGGAGTGGGACTGCTGTTCGGCTGTATTGCGTGTGCGTATGCCGGATTCTTAGTGAAGCCGCTGTACACATCTTCTTCCATGATGCTTGTACTGACCAAGGAGACGACGCTTAGTTCTCTGGCGGATCTGCAGATGGGTTCACAGCTTACCAAGGACTATTCCATCTTGATCACAAGCCGTCCGGTGCTTACGGATGTTATCGACCAGTTAGATCTGGACATGGACTATAAGCAGCTGAAGGATATAATCACAGTTGCGAACCAGGACGATACGCGTATTCTGCAGTTGTCTGTGGAGTATTCTGATGCCAAGCAGGCGAAGGAGATTGTAGACAAGCTGTCAGAGGTTGCTTCTGAGTATATCGGAGACAAGATGGAGGTTACACCGCCTAAGATCATTGAAAAAGGTGAGGTTCCGACTTCCAGATCGAATACAGGCGTGGCGGAGATGGCAGTGATGGGTGTGCTGGCAGGTATGATCCTGTGCGCAGGTGTGATTGTTGTCCGCACGATTATGGACGATACGATTAAGTCTGAAGAAGATATAGAAAAATATCTGGGATTATCTACACTGAGTGTAATTCCGGACAGAAAGGATTATATTAATGGATCAGGAAAGAAGAAGTCAAAGAGAAATGATGCAGGAAAACGAAAAGCAAGCTAAAACTACATATACAAATGCGCAGGCAAAAGCGGCAATGTCCCGCCGTGACAATAAGGCATCTAAGCTTCGGGTGGAGCTGACGGATCCTCGTAAATCAAATTACTTTTACGAGGAGGCGTTAAAGACGCTGAGAACAAATATCCAGTTTGCAGGAGCGGATATTAAGACGATCCTTGTGACAAGCTGTTTCCCGAATGAGGGAAAGAGTGATGTTGCCTTCCAGCTCGCAAGGGAAATGGGTATGGCCGGCAAGAAGACAGTTTTTTTGGATGCGGACATCCGAAAATCAGTCCTTGTGCAGAGATATTTCGTGGATAGTGACGTGAAGGGACTGTCCCAGTACTTAAGCGGACAGGCACCGGTGCGCGATATTTTATATGGAACGAATTATGAAAATGTAGATATGATTTTTGCAGGACCGATGGCTCCGAATCCATCCGAACTTTTAAATGGAAGAGTGTTCGCCAAGTTAATGGGTGAGCTGAAGCAGAGATATGACTACGTCCTGATCGATACACCGCCGATGGCAAGTGTAGTAGATGCAGCCATCGTTGGAAAGGTATGTGATGGAGCAATCCTTGTAATCGAGAGTGGATTTGTAGGATACCGTGCAGCGCAGAAAGCAATCAAGCAGTTGGAAAAGAGTGGAACACATATGCTTGGAGCTGTGCTGAATAAAGTTGATACAAAGAAAGAAAAATATTATTCCTATTACAGTTATGGAAGTAAGTATGGCTATGGCCAGAATCATGAAAATGCGTAGGAAAGGAATGTAAAGAACAGTATGAAGAAAAGAAAGACGAACCCGAAGGTTCAGAATGTTCTGCTGTTGATTGCATGTATCGTATTATTCCTGATATTAGGTTCGCTTTTATTTTTCAATCATAAGAAAGAAGCTGCAAATAGCAGTGAGTTAAAGAAAGCGGCGCAGGAAGAGATTCAGAAGGAGAAATCAGATCAGACATGGACAGAGGACCAGAACAGCGAAGATCAGAACAACGCCAGTCAGACAGACGGGAATCAGAACAGCGAAGATCAGAACAACGCCAGTCAGGCAGACGAAAATCAGAACAGAGAAGATCAGACAGACGAGAACTAGACAGACGAGAATCAAGCAGACCAGAACTAGATAGTCGAGAACCAGAACGGCGAGAATCATCAGGAAAACGCCGGGGAAGATTCGCAGCAGTCATTATCGCAGGCGTAGCTGTACTTGCGGTGGCAGGTCTTGGATACGTAGGTATCCAAAAGAAGAAAGCTGCAGAAGCGGCAAGTGCGAAAGCAACCGCGGAAGCAGAGGATTCCAACACCGTCACCTGGCAGGGAAAGAATTACAAATATAATCAAAATCTCAGCAACTACTTATTACTTGGAGTAGACAAGCGTACACCGGCAGAGACAAGAGTCGGAAAAGCCGATGCAGGACAGGCAGATGCCTTATTTCTGCTGTCGCTGAACCGCAAGACGAAAGAAATGACGCTGATCACGATTCCGAGAGATACGATGACAGATGTGGAAAGCTTTGACCTGGAAGGGAAAAGCCTTGGAAAATCCAAAGACCACATCAGCCTCTCCTATGGATATGGAGATGGAGGCGCCGAGAGCTGCAAACTCACACAGGAAGCAGTGTCCAATCTCTTCTACGGACTTCCGATTCAGGGTTATCTTGCCATGAACTTGGACGGGATTCCAGAGCTTGCAAAAAGTGTAGGAGGTCTGACAGTGACTGTGCCAAATAACAGTCTGGAGTATAAATATCCGGAATTTGCCGAAGGCGCAGAAGTAACACTGACCGAAGAAAATACAGAAATATTTGTCAGAAGCAGAGATGTAGATGAAAGCCAGAGCGCCATCTACCGGATGGAACGTCAGAAAGCATTCTTAGATGCGTTTTCAAAAAAGGCAAAAGAATGCTATAAACAAAATGCAAAATTTGCAGCGAATCTGTTCGTGGCAATCAAACCATATACCGTCACAAATATCAGCGAAGACCGTCTGATGAAGTTATTCCAGACAGCAGATGAAGGAGACGGCTACACAGAATGGACCGTTCCGGGAGAAGGAACACAAGGCCTTTCCTACGATGAATACCACGTAGATGACGATGCTCTGTATGCAAAGATTATGGAGACATTCTATCAAGAAGTAAAATAAATGAAAAAACAGACAAATGAGCAATAAGACGTAAGGGGCTATAGAATTATGAAAAAACGATACGTCGTAGCAGGGATACTGGCAGCAGCCGGACTGATCTGCGGAGGAATTGCATATTACCAATATTATCAGGATGCCCATGCAGGGCAGGAATATGAAAAAATAAAAGAAAAAGTCGTGACAGAAGAACCGGAAGAGACACCAAAAAGTACCGTCGAGATACCAATCGACTTCCAGACATTACAGAACATGAATCCAGACATTTATGCATGGATCAAAGTACCGGGAACCGTCATCGACTATCCAATCGCACAGAGCGGGACAGATAACAGTTATTATCTGAACCACAGTGTGGAACATGATGAGAACAAAGCCGGAGCAATCTTTACCGAGGATTACAATACGAAGACTTTCGAAGATCCGAACACCGTGATCTACGGACACGGCATGGCAAATGGTTCCATGTTCGACGGTCTGCATCAATATATGGACCGGGATTTCTTTGATCAGAACAAAGAAGTCATCATCTACATGCCGGACAAGATCTTGCACTACCAGATCTTTGCAGCATACCTGTATGACAACCGGCATCTGCTGCAAAGCTTTAACTTTGATAACAAAGACATTTACCAGGCTTACCTGGATATGGTATTCGGTATCCGGGATATGAAGTCGAATATTGATACAGCAGCGAGTGTGACTGCAGATGATAAGATCATCACACTATCTACCTGCTATGCAGGTATGGACAACCGTAGATACCTGGTACAAGCCGTACTAGTATCTATAGAACAATAATTAAGAAAAGGAGGTAAGGACCAATGAAGAAGAAACTGATCAGCCTGGCTATGCTGGTAACAGTATTCGCAATGCAGGTTGTAGGTGTATCCGCTGCAAGTAAGACAACAACAATGGCAGCAACTGGAGCAGCTCAGGGAAAATATGACGTAGAAGCTATGTCACAGAGTGAGATTGCAGATGTTGCTAAAGTTAATCAGTCAGCAGCAGATCTGATTAAAGGCGTCAATGCAGGAACTAAGAAACTGGATGATATTGCAAAAGCTGAATCCAGCATCGCATCAGATCTTGCAGGGGAGTCTTTAGTTACTGCATTCATGGATGTAACACCAACTAATGGTGGCGTTCAGCTTGCAGACGGAAGATATCAGGTAACATTATCTGTACCTGCACTTACAAAAGGAATGACAGATGTAAAAGTACTTCACTTCAGTACTGCACGTAATGTATGGGAAGTTATTACACCATCTAATGTAGATCTTAACAATAAAGAGCTTACATTTGAGGTTCAGGATCTGTCACCAATCGCAATTATTGCGAAAGTTGATGCTTCACAGGCAGTGACAAACACAGCAGGAACATCACCAAAAACAGGTGTTGATTCCACAAACACAGTGCCATTCGCTGGCGCAGCAGTCGTTCTTTTAGGAGCGGCAGCAGTTGTAGCATTCAGAAAAAAGAATGCTTAATTAAAAAATATTAGGTCTTAGGGGAGCTGAAGTATGAACATTATACGTCAGCTTCTCTTGGGCTTGAGAAATGAATGACATAAACGAGACAATGAATTTGAAAATAACTATCATAAGGTAAAACCGATAGATAAGATAAAATGCAACAAATGATAGCGGTAAAAAGGATTTAAAGGTAGTAATTTAAGAATGAGTAAGATGAATGAGGAAAAAACAGATTTGAAAGAACAAGTGGATAAAAAACAGTTTCATATGCCAAGAATATTAATTGTATATGATATGTTAGTTTATCTGATTGCAGCAGTTTTATTGCTTGTACTTTATGAAGGAAACGACAAACTTACCACAAGTGGTATCTTTCAACAAGTAGTACTTTCAGCAGGATGCATTTTCGCTGTCAGAATGGCAGGAAAAATCTATGGACAGGTATGGAGATATGGCGGGATCCAGTGCTATATCCGATTGCTTTTTACAGATGCAATTGCATTCATCATCTATCTGTTAATGGAATTATGTCTGCCGGTGGAAAAGATCACATTTGCAAGAATGCTTTCCGTGTCATGTCTGAACTTACTGGGAGCGTTAGCAATCCGTATGTTATATCGCTATGCATATAAATGTGGCAATCAGGAGAGCAAATGGGGAAAATTCCTGAATTCTGTTCTATACTTTTTTTCGGGAATCGAGCCTGGCGATGAGAAAGAAAACCGTAAGATTAAAGTTGCGATCATAGGTGCCGGACGCGTCGGAGTCGGACTGGCAGAAGACCTTATCAGCAATGAGCAGTCTTCCTATGTACCGAGATGCTTTATTGATGTCAGTAAGGAAAAGATCGGACGAGAGATCCACGGAATCCCGGTATGGACAGAAGATGATGTAACCGTAAAAAAACTTGCAGATTATGAAATTCAGGAGATTATCTTTGCGATTCCGTCTATGAAAGCGGAAAAGAAGAAAAAACTGTATGAATTTTATAAAAATGCAGGATATAAAGTAAAAGTTTACGATTATCCGACGATGTATGCGGCAGGAGGCAAGAGAAATCTAAGAGAGTTCGATGTAGAAGAGTTACTGTTCCGTAAGCCGATCGTAATGTCAGATGAAAAGACAAATGCATACTATAGAGATAAAGTCGTGCTCATTACCGGAGGCGGCGGATCAATTGGATCAGAGCTTTGCCGCCAGCTTGCAAAGATGCATCCAAAGCAAATCATTATTTTGGATATTTATGAAAATGGTGCTTATGATGTACAGCAGGAATTAAAGATTGCCTATGGAAATCAATTAAAGCTTCAGATCGAAATCTGTTCCATTACTCACAGAAAAGCACTGGAAAAGGTCTTTGAGGCATATCATCCACAGATTGTGATCAATGCAGCTGCACACAAACATGTGCCGCTTATGGAACACAACTGCGTAGAAGCTATCTACAACAACGTATTTGGTACCTATAACCTGGTAGAGCTGTGCGAGGAATATGAAGCAGAACGCTTCATGATGGTATCTACAGACAAAGCCGTGAATCCGACCAATGTTATGGGTGCTACAAAGAGAATGTGCGAGATGATTGTGCAGAGTGCAAGTACTCATGGAAAAGTAAAATATAGTGCAACAAGATTTGGGAATGTACTTGGAAGTGCGGGATCCGTCATTCCATTGTTCAAGCGTCAGATTGCCAACGGTGGTCCCGTAACTGTGACAGATAAAAGAATTATCCGTTACTTTATGACGATCCCAGAAGCATCACAGCTTGTATTACAGAGTGGAGCAATGGCTAAGAACGGAGAACTCTTTGTTCTGGATATGGGACAGCCTGTAAAGATCCTTGATCTGGCAGAAAATATGATTCGCTTATCCGGTGTAGAAGGAATCGATATCGTGGAGACAGGACTTCGCCCAGGCGAGAAGTTATATGAAGAATTACTTGTGAAGACCGAAGAACTGGACAAGACTGAAAACAGCATGATCTTTATCGAAAGAGATACAGCCTTGAGCCAAGAAGAGATTGAAGAGAAGATGCAGATCCTCAGAGAAGCTTGTGACAGCGGAGACAATCTGATTGCAAAACAGGCAATGAGAAAAGTCGTGCCAACATTCAAGAGCCCGGAAGAAGTCAACTGCCACGTTGCAAATGAAAAACAGGAAGAAAAGGCAGAAGACAAAGTTGAAGTACATAAGAAGCCTGGAATGAAGGCAGCGATATTCTAAAGGATTACTTCATAATATTTCATAAATTGAAGTGGATAACTGAAAAGGAGAGAGACATGTTTAAGGAAGAAAACACATTTGAAAAATTTGAATCGAAAGTCTGGTTATCCAGCCCAACCATGCATGGACCGGAGATTGAATATGTAAAAGAAGCATATGAGACAAACTGGATGTCCACGGTGGGCGCAAATATCAATGAAGTAGAGCGATTAGTATGTGAAAAAATCGGTTGCAAATACGCAGTAGGTTTATCTGCCGGAACGGCATCATTGCATCTGGCAATGAAACTGGCTGGTATTGAAGCTTATGGTATGCCGAAAGTAGGACACGGAGCGTTGGAAGGTAAGAAAGTATTCTGTTCCGATATGACCTTTGATGCAACTGTAAATCCGGTTGTATATGAGGGCGGTGAACCAGTATTTATCGACACTGAATATGATACATGGAACATGGATCCAGTAGCATTAGAGAAAGCATTTGAAATTTATCCGGATACAAAAGTAGTTGTAATCGCACATCTTTATGGTACACCGGGAAAAGTAGATGAATTAAATGCAATTATTAAAAAGCATGGAGCTATTTTAGTAGAAGATGCAGCAGAATCTATGGGAGCAACGTATAAAGGTGTTCAGACTGGTACATTTGGAAAATACAATACCATTTCCTTTAATGGAAATAAGATTATAACTGGAAGTGCCGGCGGCTGTTTCTTAACAGATGACGAGGAAGCTGCAAATAAGGTTCGTAAATGGTCTACTCAGGCAAGAGAGGCTGCGCCTTGGTATCAGCACGAGGAACTGGGATATAACTACCGCATGAGTAATGTTATTGCAGGAGTGGTACGTGGACAGCTTCCATATCTGGAAGAACATATTGCTCAGAAAAAAGCAATCTATGAGAGATATAAAGAAGGCTTCAAGGATTTGCCAGTATCTATGAATCCAATGGATCTGGAGAACTCTGAGCCGAACTACTGGCTTTCCTGTATGCTTATTGATGAAGATGCGATGTGTAAGCAGGTGCGAGGCGAACAAGATGTCTGCTATGTAAAAGAGAGCGGAAAGACTTGTCCGACAGAGATATTAGAGGCAATCAGCAGTATTAACGCAGAGGGACGTCCAGTCTGGAAACCAATGCATATGCAGCCGATTTACCGCCTGAATCCATTTGTAGTCAGAGATGGAAATGGACGTGCAAGATCCAATGCTTATATAGCAGGCGGGGCAGCAGATGTAGGAATGGATATCTTTACAAGAGGACTGTGCCTGCCAAGTGATAATAAAATGACAGCAGAGCAGCAGGATAGAATTATAGAAGTAGTAAAAGCTTGTTTTGAGTAATTTGAAATCAGAATTATCAAAAGAGTGCTATGAGGGTTTAGAATGAAAAATAAAAAAGTTGCAGTTTTTTTATCAACAGCAGTTGCAGCAGTCAGTGGAGCATTACTGTATCACAAGAAGAAAAAACAAAAAGAAGATAAAAAAGAGAAGACATGTACGGAAAGAAAGATAACATTTTATGAAGCACATGTAAAAAGAACATTTGATGTTGTCTGTGCTTCTATGGCAATTCTCGTATTTGGCTGGTTATATCTGCTTGTTGCACTTCTGGTCAGAATAAAACTTGGAAGTCCGGTATTATTCAAACAACCAAGACCGGGAAAAGATGAAAAAGTTTTTAATGTGTATAAGTTTCGTACTATGACAGATGAGAAAGATGAAAACGGTAATCTTCTTCCGGATGAAGTGCGACTTACAAAATTCGGCAAAGCGCTTCGCGCGACAAGCCTTGATGAATTACCGGAAGCATTTAACATTTTAAAAGGTGATATGAGTATCGTAGGACCAAGGCCGCAGCTTGTCAGAGACATGGTATTTATGACGAGTGAACAGAGAAAACGTCATGATGTAAGACCAGGACTTTCAGGACTTGCACAGGTAAACGGTAGAAATGATATCGACTGGGAAGATAAACTTAACTGGGATTTGAAATATATTCAGAAGATTACATTTTTAGGAGATATTAAGATTATTCTTCAGACTGTATTAAAAGCATTTATAAAGCAGGAAGGAATCACAGAGGGAGATATGGCAACTGCAGAAGACTTTGGAGATTACCAGTTACATAGTGGAAAAGTCAGTCAGGAAGAATATGATCAGAAGCAGGAAGAAGCACTTGAAATATTGGCAAAGAGGTAATACAGATGCAGAAGTATAGCGTATTAATGTCGTTGTATAAAAAGGAAAATCCGGAATATTTGAATTTGGCAATAGAAAGTATGGTAAATCAGACTTTAAAACCAGAGGAGATAGTTATTGTAAAAGATGGAGAGATAACTGCAGAACTTCAGGCAGTATTAGATGATTATTCAACGAAGTATCCAGAACTCTTTCATATAGTTGGATATGAGAAAAATAGAGGATTAGGTTTAGCTTTAAATTATGGATTAGAGCATTGCAAGAATGAACTTGTAGCTAGAATGGACACCGATGACATATCGAAACCACAGCGGTGTGAAAAACAAGTGGAAGCGTTTGAAAAATATCCTAATTATGCAATCATAGGCTCGGCAGTAGATGAATTTTGTGGAACAACAGACAACATTACCGGAAGAAGGGTAGTGCCAAGTAGTCCAAGAGATATTTATAATTTTGCGAAGCGAAGAAGTGCGTTCAATCATCCTAGTGTAATGTACAGAAAGAGTAAAGTCCTTGAATTTGGTGGCTATTCTGATTTAAGAAGAAACCAAGATGTGGATTTGTTTGGTAGAATGCTATTTGGTGGGTGCAAAGCTGCTAATTTTAAAGTATCTTTATTATGGTTTCGGTCAGACGATAATCTTTCTAAGAGAAGAAAGAGCTGGGAGAACACATGGAGCTACATAGACACAATTAGAAGATTTCATAAAATGGGATATTCAAGTATGGGTGATGTAGTAATGGTTTCAGGTGCACAGACAGTGATGTATCTAATGCCGATAAAAGTACAAAATTGGTTGTATAAGACATTTTTAAGAAAATAAAAATGTTTGTTTAATGAGGTGAGAGTGTGAAAATATCGGTAATCATTCCGGTTTATAATTCGGAAAAATATGTCAGACGTTGTATTGATAGTGTTATTGCACAGACATATCAAAATTGGGAAATGATTTTGGTTGATGATGGATCTGTGGATAATAGTCTTGCAATTTTGCAAGAGTATGAAAACAAAGATACAAGAGTAAAAGTTGTTCATCAAGACAATGCGGGACCTGGAAGTGCCAGAAATACGGGAATTGCTTGTGCAACTGGCGAGTATATCGTATTTATTGATTCTGATGATAGAGTTAATAAAGAATATTTTAGAAAGTTGTCAATGAAGAAAGAAGATGTAGTTTTTATTGATGTGAATCAAGTGGATGAAAAATTTCGTTTGTTAAAATCAGAACAAATGTCTTCTTATCGAGGTCTTTCAAAAGATAGATTTTTACGTCAGCAAATGACGGGAAAAATTAACTGGGGGGGGTACGAAAAGCAGTCAAAAGAAAATTATTATTAAATAACGGAATAGGATTTAGTAAATATCAAATAGGGGAAGAAGCTATTTATAGTTTTTTGGTTCTCTGGAATGCCAATTCCTATTCTTTTATTAATGGTCCTGTTTATGAATATGTAAATCGTGAAGGAAGTCAATCTGATTTTCAGATGGATGATCCCTGGGGCGAAGTCACATATGCTTTGAGGCAGAAGATTATGGAAATGGGTTTGTATAAAAATTATGCAAATACCATTAATGCATTCTTGATAACGGCAGCTATTGTATCATTGGATAAAATAGCTTTAAAGTATAAATATTGGACTTATCGCAAGTTGGCTAGGAAAAGGATACGAGAATTGAATAAAAATATTGATTTACGATATTCAATAGATTTTTCAAGTTTAGATAAGAAAGCAGTTGCTTTGTATCCACTTTTAAAAGTCAGGGGAATAAGTTTAATATATATGATTAGCCGTTTAAGAAGGACTTTTAGAAAAAAATAGATTTCTCTTCCCACAGATGGGAGAAAGAAATGAGTATTGAACAAAAAATTAATTATCAATTAAATAAATGTCCGGCAGTAAAAAAAGTGATAAAAAGAGCATATCAATTAGGAATGTATGCGATTTCACCTAAAATAAAATCAGAGGGAAATATAACAAGAATTTCACCGGATGACTTATCGCATGAGTATTTTTTTGGATATTATGATAAATCACCATGGGATATCTCAGACAGATATATGTTATGCATGCGGGCTAATGATACATGGTCAGATGTTTCACCAAGAGAAATAGCAGATATACTTATTATAGACACTGAAAAAGAAGAAAATGATCCGAATCGAAAAAAAATAATAGCAGAGACAAGGGCGTGGAATGTACAACAGGCGTGTATGTTACAATGGTTGGGACCAGACTTTAGCAGCAGGATTTTATATAATGATTATAGAAATGGTCAGTATTGTGCAGTAATATTAACGCTTGCTACAATGGAAGAACAAGTAATTTCTATGCCGGTATATACTGTGTCAAATGATGGGAAAATTGCTTTAACATTAGATTTTAGTCGTTTATATAATTTGCGCCCAGGATATGGATATTATAATGTGCCAGAAAAAACAAAAGGCATTGAATTGCCAGATACTACAGCAGTTTGGAAAATTGATTTAGAGACGGGTGAGATAACAGATCTTTTAAGTTATACAGATTTTGCTAATTTTCAACCAAGGCATGAAATGCAAGAAAAAGGCTCAGTTCATAAAGTAAATCATTTGATGTTAAGCCCTAATGGAAAACGTTTTATGGTGTTATATCGTTGGTTTAATGGACAGCGAAAATATACAAGACTTATTACTTGCAATGTAGATGGAGCAGGCATGTATGTATTATCTGATGACGATATGGTAAGTCATTGTTATTGGAAAAATAACAGTTCAATACTTGCATTCGAAAACAAGGAAAAAACAGGACCAGGATATTATCTGATGAAAGACAAAACAGATAAATATATTCATTGCTGGCCACAGTTTTCGAATGACGGACACCCAAGTTATAGTCCGGATGGAAGTTTGATTGTCACAGATTCATATCCTAATAGAGCAAGAATTGCAAGCATTAATATTATGAGTGGCAATGAGCGTAAAAAAGGAAATACTACGATAGCAAAGGTATTTGCGCCATTTAAATATGATAATGATACACGATGTGATTTGCATCCAAGATGGAATCATATGGGGGATAAAATTTGCTTCGATAGTGTTTTTGAGGGACATAGGGGATTATATGTAGTAAATGTAGCAGAGTATAAAGAACCATTTATCAGTGAGATAACGGAAAAGATTGAAAATACAAATCCTAAATATAGCATTATAACCCCTATGTATAATTCATTCGATCTTATGGGAAGATATTTTGAGTCATTAAATAATCAAACATATAAAAATTTTGAAGTGATTATTGTAGACGATTATTCTACAGATGGATCTTATGAGAAAGCATGTGCCTATGCTGAAAAATCACCTTTGACGATATCTGTTTATAAAACAGAAAAAAATAGTGGTCCAGGCAATGCTCGTAATATTGGAATGGATGTAGCCAAAGGTGAGTGGATTACTTTTGTAGATAATGATGATTGGGTTGATAATACTTTATTGGAAAAGGTTGAAGAAGTTACTAGACAGAATGCAGTTAATTGTGTTGTATATGATTACTATATAACCAATGGAAAAGAGAACAAAATTGCACGTTCTATGTATACTGGGGAAGAAGGAATTATTTCACTTTCCAAATGTATGATTTCCGTAAGAAATCATACAATTGGAAAGTTTTACAAACTTTCCAATTGTAGGGAGAAAGATATTCGTTTTCCTAATTTCAAAAGATGTGAGGATGTGGCATTTGTATGTAGAGCAATTGATGCATGTGGTTTGGTATATTATATGAAAAAGCCTATGTATTATTATCTTCAAAGACAAAGCTCTTTATCAAATAATAAAAAATTAGATGAGACAGATATGATAAAAGCTTTTGGAGTTTTAGAAGAAACATTAGGAAATAGATATCCGGAAGAAATAAAAGAAAAGTCTGTGTCAGATTTATTATATGGTGTACTCTTAATGATGTGCAAAGTAGGAAAGAGCAATAGAGAAATAAAAAATTATATAAAAAATTATAAGAAAAAATATCCAAATTGGTTTCAATGCCAATCAGTAGATGAACTTGGGAGGGCTAAGAAAATGTTTTTGATTGCAGCACGTTTTGAACAAGTTGCAATTATGAAAATATTGGCTTATGTACATAGTAAATTAATTGGATAGAATCATTAATGGAATAAAGGTGAATAGGAAAATGAAAATACTTGTAGTTACAAATTCGTGCTCAGAAAAAAAATATGAAGCTGTATGCAAAATGAGAAATAAAACTATTGTTGATCCACAGCAAAAGTTTTTTAGATTATTTATTGAGGGACTCAGGAAAATAGAAAATTGTGGAGTGGAAGTATTTTCTGCATTGCCTGTTTCGTCGTCTACAGTAAAAAAATATATTTTTAAATATCAATGTGAAAAGGGCACTGATGGAATAAAATATGATTATCTTCCATTTTTGAATGGGAAGTTTATGAG
>OIZU01001341.1_pt1 | contig 13506 bp, 19 predicted proteins | sample 1588661 | NCBI WGS metagenome assembly OIZU01 (sample SAMN03283257) | human gut metagenome | biome: human-associated habitat; material: feces | host: Homo sapiens | place: USA | collected 2013 | reverse complement strand
CCCCCACCCAATTGCAATTGCTCAAAAAAAGTTAACCCCCGCCACGTGGCGCGCTTCGCGCGACGCGTCGGGGGGCGTTTGGCTTCGCCAAACGAGCGCTGAATATAAAACAAAATGAACGGTAAAGTACAAACGTTTCACATGAAACATAACGAACGTATGAAGTACTAACGTTTCACATGAAATAACAGGTAAGTTACTGAACATATGTAGAATTAACCGCGGTTAACTTTATGTTGCATATGTCACAAAATGAAATTTATTTTCGATTTGTTGCAATTATCACAGACAACACAATTATTATATGGTATAATGGTCGTGTTCTTAAGGGAACGAACAACAAACAATTAACGGAGGTTAACAAATGTACAACAAATTCACAGCACCGAACACGCGCAACTATGGCAGGATTGAGCACTTCAAAGATGAGAACGGCAACAACAATTTTTGCTCTACTATATACGCATGGCGCGATGGTAAATGTATTGGAATATCTACGGCACACTTATTTGATGATACTCTTGTAATCAGCAACACCATAAACAAGGATATAGCAGACATAAGCATTATCAAGGGGGTGAAGTTATGAGAATAACCATAGAAAAAGATATGCTCGAAATGGAAAGGGGGCAAGAAAAGCAGTTTTTGTATTCGAGCGCAAGCGTGCGTTGTGTTTCACTTTTTGAATATGAATTTTTTTCATATGCAACACCTATGTTTAAAGCGCGTTTAACTATTGACGGATGGATCATCTTAAAAACGAGCGGTTACAGGTCAAATACAACATTAGCGCACGTGCGCAAGTTTTTTAATATGATTGCTCGTCCATATGGATACTACGCATTTAAACGCCATAAGGTTGGTGACGAATTTAAACTATAGCCGTTCTGACGAGTCTTTGAGAATTAAGACGAAACACGCCGAAAGGCGTGTCAGCGGAAAAGCAACAAACACCGCAACGCGCTGTGGGCGCGAAATTGCCATTATAAGGCACGCAGATTTACAACTTAATAACAAAGCCTTATGTGGGCGTTTACGGGGCTAATAAGCCGTGTAGACAAAGCCACAACACATAGGGCAAGCGGTCAATAAACAACCAAAAGGAAATTAACACTATGAGCAAAATTATTGAAAGCAAAATCAAGAAATTACAGGAATTGCAAAGGATTGAAAACAATTTTCACGAAGCCATTGGCGCCGCTACTAATAATCTTATAGAAACGCGCAATATTATGGCGGCAATGGTTCCAAACGTTGACAAATCAGCTGGCGCAATCATCAAGGAACATCTTAAACGCATTGACAACGCTATTAAGGAATTGAACGGCACACGTTTTGAACGTAAGAGCAACGTCGAAAATGAAGCCGTACAGCCCGCCAAAAAAAGGGGGTAAAGCATAATGCACACGCCTACAATTTACGTTAAGAAAGTACCCATTGAAAAGGACGGCAGAAAGTTTAACGCTTGGGAAACCTACGACACGAAAGATAAAACGAAAATGTCTGTTTCCTTTACGCAGTACGGCGATAAAGAGCCCGAAATTTCGTGCCGTATAACTGCCCTTGATTGGTGGATTGACAGACGCCAAAAGTATCCTCGTATGAGAATACGAGAATATACTCTGTGCGAACCAGACGAGGACATCAGCGAGGAAAAGAACCAGCGCGATTATGACGAATTTTTCGCAAGCGAAACACCTACCAAAACAAGCAAGAAATAACACTTGACCAGCAAAACATTGGGGCGCCGACCGCTCGCCCCTACACAGTTTTAACACTCGAACAATACAAACATTTGTTCGAGTGTTTTTTCATGTCCGATGGAGATTAGTTAACGGTGTTAACCATCTTAGATCGAGGGAGGGGCGATAAACTTCCCATAAGAGGGGGCACCCTTTACTTATCCACATATTATACACATTTTAACATTTTATACACAGACAACCCGTTTTAAATAAACCGCCCTTTAATATATTGAAAAATAAACGAATACAATAAAATCCCCCCACGGGGTAGGAGGACCATGTATTACATAGTAATAAAGTATTATAATGATACTGTTGCTGTCTATCCATGTAAAGATAAACAGACAGCGACACGACATTTAATAGCCTTATTAAGAGGAGCAAAATATAAGAAAGAAGCAAACCACTATCATCGTATGTATCGCGGCTCGTCTGACGATGTGTATATTGTAGAGTGCGACCACTCGGAAGAACGTATATTGAGGATTCAACAAGACTATGAAAAAATTGCAAGCAAAACCAAATCGTAGTATTGACCAAAGACTACACATATTGAAGCACGATTACGACCCCGATGAAGCAGTCGAAATTGGGCAGAAAATAGTTGTAGATTTTGCGTTAAAACGTATAACTAATAAGCGAGCAAATTGCTTGTTAGAGCGTTTAGAAAAAATTGTAAAGGAAAACGAAGATGGCGAAAAGAGATGAATTTAGGCATCTCCTTAAAGAGATGGGCGTAAATGAATATGAGTTAAGCAAGTTTCGAGAGACACAAAAAAAGTTTAGAGAAGCACAAAAGATAAACGAAAAATTGAACGCCGAGATAATGGGTAACTCAACAACAACATCAGCATATAATTATCAATCTCTTTATAATTATATTAAGTACACAGGTTCTACACCAAAACAAGCAATAAAAGACCTATATAAAGAACAGAAACAACAGAAATCAGCATATGAAAAGTACGGTGTAACAAAAGAAATATACGATTTAGTTCGTGCCGCATGGAACGTATTAAACGAATATACAGATTTAACAATTGAAGCATTAAATGAATCAAGATTTGATAATTTTTTTGACGACATAGATAGTGCAAAAATAAATAAACTACACGAACTATTAGACGATATTCACAAATATCAAGAAGCATTAGAAAACGGATTAGTTAAGAACGTTGAAAGAGCAGAAGAATCGCTTTACCAAAGAGTAGCAGAATTAGCCGCTATGTTTTAAATGTACTTTTCATATAAAAAATATAAAAATTTCTTTACGGCAGACTTTGAAACTTCCACAGCACAATGGAACGTAGAAAAAGCAAGAGTATGGTTGTGGGATATCTGCACGAGAGATTACGAGCATATAAACGGCACAGATATAGAAAGTTTTTTAAATTATATAAGGAGATATGACGGCTATTTATTTTCATTTCATAACCTATCATACGACGGGTGTTATATCCTTGATTATCTCCTAAGACACGGGTATAAACACTCCACAAACAAAACACTTCATGCGAAAGAATTTTTTACACTTATTACACCGCAAGGAACACACTATGCCTACCAAATATGTTTTAGCAACGGAAGCACTGTAACAATAAACGACAGTTTTAGGCATAATTCAATGTCAGTAGACCAATTAGCAAAGACATATAAACTACCAATATTAAAGGAGGAAATAGATTACGATACTGTACGTGAAATAGGACACGAGCCAACAGAAAAAGAACTTAAATATATCAACCACGACACAGAAATTATGATGAGAATACTCAATGAAGATTTGCACCAAGGTTTTGATAAATTTACAGAGAGTGGAAACAGCAGAAAGTTCTTTAAATCAACGCTCAAAAACTACGACGACCTATTACCAGTTTTAAATGACTTTGAAGATGAGTTCATAAGAAAATCATATCGCGGAGGATATGTGTATTTAAAGGAAGAACATTTTAACAAAGAACTACACTCAATGATGAGCCTTGATATTAACAGTATGTACCCTGCTCAAATGCTTCACAGACCAATGCCAATCGGACTTCCACTATACGGACACGGACGCAAAGAAGATGATAAACTTGCTTTAAATCATTTATGTTGGGTTCAGCATTTTAAATGTTGTTTTCATATTAAACCAAACAGACCACCTACAATAGCACGCAAATCATTTAAGGGATTTTCCGTAAAAGACTTGTATCTTAAATCAAGCGGATTTAAACGTTGCGAACTTTGGCTTACAAACGTAGATTTAAAACTTTTCTTCGATTGCTATGAAGTGTGGGATATTGAATACATAGACTTTATGTCATTCGAGAGTATGTGTGGATATGAAGTAACACCCGAAGAAGCGGAACATATGACGGTAGACGAAATAATCAAACTGGACGGGCAAGGTTCACTATATTATGATTACTTATACCCATATCGTATGGAAAAAGAGCACTCAACAGGAGGACAGAGGGCGCGCGCAAAGAAACAACAGAATATTGCATATGGAGCACAATCAACAGCAAAGACTGGCGACCTTTGTTATCCCGAGTTATACAAAGACTATTTAAGATTTGTACGTTACGAGGGAGAAAAACGTAAAGGCGGGTACATACCTATTGGGACCTTTATAACCGCTTATTCGCGCGAATTGCTAATAACCAATATAATAAGGAACTGGGATAGATTTGTTTATTGCGATACCGATAGTCTTTACCTTTTGGGTCAAGAACGTCCCGATATGCCGATACATAAGTCATTGTACGGGTTTTTCAAAATCGAACATTACATATCTCGTGCAAAGTTCTTGGGGTGCAAACGATATCTATATTTAGGACGAGAACCCGATGAAGAACAAGATAGGCTTAAAGTAACGTGTTGCGGAGCACCTCCGTCCGTTACTTGTCAAATGAATTTCGATAACTTTAAACCATATAATAAAGAAAAAGGAGAGGGAGTATTTAATGGTAAACTTTCTTCGCATATAGTGTGCGGAGGAAAGCACCTGCAAATAACTACTTATAAGTTAATATGTTAGAACTTGAAAAAGAATATACTATTATTACTATATGTGACAAGAAAATACTCGTAAATATCCAAATAACATATAAAAGGTTTCTTGAACTTTTAATAGAGGGCAATTGGCAGATTGTAGATATTTTTGAGTATAGTGAAGATACAATAATAACAGTAATAGAACCTATATCGCTATTTGTTAATTAAGAGGATAAAGAAAAAGGAGAGGATTAACCTCTCCCTTTCTATTTTAACTTAATCATCAGTTGGAATAAACTTGCGCTCTTTTGGTTGTTAAATCTCACTTTTCCGTAAGCATAACGCGCTTTAAAAAGAGTTAGAAAATCTTGACAGTAACTAACAAAGTATGAATTTACCTGCATATCGCTTGTTAGCACCGAAAGAATAGGTTTTTGTTTGTCAAACTTGTAATCATCGTGAACGTAACATACGCCAGTTGTTTCATCAAACCATATTGTTATATTTATTCCGCAAATGATACAGTTATAAGTATGCTTTGCGTGAGCAGGTTTTGAACAGATAAGATTATCGTCTACCCTACCCAACGCAACGTTGCCGTTTGAATACTCGGAGTAGCGTGTACCTTTCCACCGTCTACCAGTAGAGGTATTTTCCTTAAACTCTTTCATCGCTTCCGAGTAGTCTACTTCATAGAACAAACCGCTTTCTTTGTTGGTGAATTTCTGTGCTCCGAAAGGTATGCTAAAATATTCGTTATACGGATTTGTAGGAGCGTCAAAATTGCCCAGTAAAACCATATAATTGGTACGGTTTCTGTTCAACGTTTCATCAAGTCTTGCGAGTAACTCGGGTTCGTCTACACCGTTATTTCCGCCTTTATATTTGCCTCTATCGGGTTCTACGTACTCATCGAAAATGGTACACCACGTGTCCTCGATCGAGATTCCTTTCGTGTTGTTTAGGTCATAGTAGTATCCTATATGCACCATGTCTTTTTCGTTTTCTTCGTGCTGTAGATAAATACAATCTTTTGCGATAAGAGGAGTTGTATACCCGTGAAGTTTTTCTCGATATTGCGGAACACTTAATACTCCATTAAACAAGCCTTGTTTCATTACGAGTTTTAACTGTTCTTCCGAGCGGCGAATGAATATGAATTTGCGGTTTGTTTCGTGGTTTTCAATCCAATCTTTTATAGGACATTGCGCGGCTTCGGCAAGCCAGTATGTTGTTTTACCTCTGCCGCGCTGTCCTTGACACATATATGTTACGTAAACTGGGTTTCCTAATTGGAAACTCGTTCCATGGTAAAAGAGGTCGTTCATATTAGTAAATTAAGTAGAAATTAATTGCCCCATTCGAAATCGAAATAGATTGTATTGATAACGAACTTGGATTTGAAACATCACAGCCTGTAATTTTTAATTCACCTGCCGCAGTAACTTCTACGTGATTTGCTTCAAAAACTTTATTTGAAAATAAAAACGTACCAGACGCAGGTAAAACTTTTGCTGTGTTGCCCAACGAATAAAATTCTGTTAACTGTGATGTTAGCGAACCAACACTTGCAGGAGCATTCTCGGTAGTAGACAGATAATCAAAACATATTTGACAAAGCGATTGAGTTACAATAACGTGTTTTAGGTGTTTTTTGTCTTCAACTGTTTTACACGTTATAAAATCTTTTATTGCGTGCAACCCTGTGGAAATATTGTAGGCTGTTCCTATAAATGTTTCTCCGCTTATTATATTTCTCCACATGAATGTAAATAACTCATTTACTTTTGGCGACCTATTAAATGCGTCGTCGTTATCTGCAAACTCAGTTCCAAGGGTAGGATTCGCCGTTCCATTATGAAATTTAACCATATATAACGGCTCTTCGTCTATAATATGGTACTCCCCGCTTTTCATCTCTCCTGCCGCTTCCCATTCAGCAACACCAGTTACTGTTCTTTCTCCGCCACTTGCGTTAACGGAAATACTCGTAGGTTTTTCAAAACTCACATAGTTAGGCAACGTAGCAGGACCAGCGGGACCCTGTTGTCCGTCCTTACCGTTTGCTCCATCTTTACCCGCAGGACCAACTGGACCTTGCGGAAGAGTAAAAGTATTACTTTCGATAATTCTCCCGTCACTCAAAGTGAGTTTCAGTTTAACACTTTTATCAGCCATATTACACCTCCACTACTTCGCACGTTGTGGGATAAGGACCCGCAGGACCAGTCTGCCCAGTTGCGCCAGTTTCACCTTTCGCGCCGTCTTTACCAGCAGGACCAACTGGACCTTGCTCACCAGTAATATCAACAAATTCGTCATACGTGAAAGTATAATTATTATCATCTACCTTTGCGCTAATATGTCCGCTTATGAGAAATGTTTTAGCCTTACTATACGTATAACCACTTATTTCTAAATATTCGCCAACCATAGGTGTTCTATTAAAATCTTGAACGTTCAAAATAAAACCTCTTCCAACAATTGGGTCGTTTCCGATTAAAGTTAATTTTTTATATACCAACGCTTCAAGACCGTTAACACCAGCAGGGCCAGTAGGACCATCTGGAATAGTAAAAGTGTTACTTTCTACAATCGTAGAATCGCTCAAAGTTAATTTTAATTTTACTGACTTAGGCATCTAAAACCTCCACTGTTTGTACATACGCTCCGTCATTTCCTTTCTGTCCGTTAGGCACAAGGAAAGTAATACTGAACGGGTCGTTACCTTTGACCGTAAAAGTCATGGTATACTCCGTTGCGTTTCCTACTGGCTTACCTGCCGATACCTCAATATCCTCAAAAGGCATTGTATAGATATCTGCGAGGGCATTCATTATCTGCACAACAGGGGGCGGCATAACAAGGTTATTTAACCCGCTGTAATTCTTAACAATGTTTGCCAGTTTTTCTGACATATCAATCTCTATTCTCTTGCTCATCGACAATCTCCACTTCGCACTTATCTTTCTGTTTGATTGGCTTATTGTTCTCGTCATACAACTCGTTCTTAGTCTTTTTATGTTTCCACATATTATAAATAATAACAGCAGTCGTAGTAAGAGCAGTAGCACACGTGCAAATAATACTAACAAGATTCGTTATTGTATCTCCCCAATTTGTAGCAGTAGTAAGTGCTTGGGAACCTGCAATAGCAATCATACCCAAAGTATCACTCAAAATAAATCACCTCCGCAAATAATGGCGCAAATTCATCAATGAATGCGTCGAGTGAATTTGACGCTTCTAACGCCGTAACTAACTTGTCGTAGTCGTAATACTGAACATTGTTAGTTCTGTCATTCTTTAACGTAATAATACGCTGACCAGTCCTCTCCAATGTGTGGGTATTCGTGCCACCTCGTTCGTTTTTGTCAGTACCCGAGTTTGTGTTCGTATACTGTCCACCAAGGGCAGTTTCGTTTTTCCCTGTCGGCGTGGTAGTAACTGAATCGGTAATCGTCTGCGTTTCATATTGTGTCCTCTCCGTTTCTTCCGTAAGAATTACGCCTTGTGTGAAATCCTCTGTCAGTTCACGATTATGTTGCAATACGTGACCGTGAGTTATTTCATTTGTTTCACCGTACGTATCGGTAGTCGTATCAGTCAACTCGGGAGTTTCAGTTGTTTGGTCATCCGTATGTGTCGTTTCGATTCGCGCAGTTATAAGGTTTTCACCTATCATTATCTGATTGCGTAAATCGTTGAGATATTTAAACAACACACGATTCCAATAAGTTTGAAACCACATTTTAAACTGTTCGGCAGTTTCGAACCCTAATTCTGACCAACAATAATTTGCAATGACTGCGTTATACATTATCTCACGCAACTCTTCATCGTCGGTAAATTTGCTGTATACGGGAAGCATAATGTCGATAAGTTTTTCTCCCTCTTGAAGTTCATCAAGTAGAAAGTTTAGCGTCAGTTTTTGAGGGATTATCCCCGACATTGTGTAACGCATTTATTCCACCTCCCATTCCTTTTGCCATGTAAGCAGAGGACATATCTGCCACCATCGTTTGCAAATCTGTCGGCTTCGCTTTAATGTTTGTGCCGAACATTTTGTTGACTTGCTCAAAACCTTTATTACGCATATCAAGTCCGTTCGTGTAGTTACTCTGTACAATAATATCGTTTGCCGAAATTTCACCAGTTAGCAATCGTTCGCTTTTCTCAATGTTTACGTTCTTAATTCCCATGTATGTGTGTGCTCTAAAAAGGAACTCATTGTAGGCCTTCATAAAGTCGGGATTCTTGAACTCTACATCGGTGTTGAGTACTTGCGACGCTTCAAGCGGATTACGTTCGTCTGACTTACGTTTACGTAACACAATACGTGACTTAAATGCTTGTAACAAATGTGACCACGTAGACGCTTGCTTTTTGTTTTCCTCAAACGCTTCGATTACATACGGAGTAGACTGCAAATCAATGTTTTGATTCATTGCAAGATCGAGTTTTTTCATGAACTTTGCTTCGTAAAGCAAATGAAGATAAGGAATACTCAACGCTTCATCGTTAAAGATAAGAACAGATTCTTTATCCGTAAGTTCCTTATCGATGATACCGTTAAAGGAAAATACTCTCCATTTCTTAGGTTTACCGACCGCGTTAAACTCCGTCATGCCGCTCACTGGAAGATACATTGGTCCGTGTTTTTTATCTTCAAACCACGCTATACAAGGTGCAAAGAAAATGTACAAATCTTGGAGATTTCTATAACCAGTAAGTTTGTCACAATCTTCGGGGATTCCCTCATAATCGTAACGACACATGAACGTATTAAGAAAGTTCTCCATGATAAGATATGTTATCTCATCGATTTCATATCCCATGAGCATAGCAAGGCGAACAGCGGAAGAATTTATATAATTATACATTTGTATCCTCCCATAAGCCTAATTGGTAATTCGTCCCGTTTTCAAACTCTTCGATATCTCGTGTCCAAAGGTGTACTCCACGTTTGAACATATTTTCAATATCGTCTGCGATGAATTGCGGAACTCCCGTAACTTCAATGTCTGCCGCTTTAAAATAGTTAAAGTGTTCGCGTTGATGGTGTTCGTAAATATCGTCAAGTTGTAGGAAAGTATTGTAACCGTAGCGGTGTAGGTCTACTTGGAGTGGCTTATAGTTAGTTGCATAGTATTCGAGCAAATAAATTTCGGAAAAAATAGCACTTTGAAGATAAGGTCCAATCTGCGAATCGGAACGTATTTTTCCGTCGTTAAATTGTCTTTCCGCAATCTCCTGCATATTTCCCGATTGTTCATATGCTAAATTTGCCTGTCTTATTCCAGCAATATTGCCAGCCATACTTCCCACGTTTTCAATAACTGAACCTTGGTCAAAAGTTGAGGAACCTCCTCCCAACATTGTTCCGTATGATTTCATTGCTGTTTCGGTAGCGGCACCTGCCAATTTAGTGGCGTTTTGAATCATGCTATTTATTGCGCCGATTTCTATTTGTTTTGCGGAAATACCTGTTTGTTTTGCGTTTAAGCGTGTCCAATAATCGTTTACGGTATCGGGCTTGAAGTATGACGGATTGTTAATAGTAATTTCATTTTGATAATATCTTGCTCCATTGTCTGTGCCATTAAATCTTATTATATATGTAGATAAATCGGGTGTGAGATAAATAACCATTGGAGGAGTTGATGAAGAGTTAAATCTCATCTTAAATATGTTAAAAGCATTTCCATTGACTGATTTATTTACATACACATCTGCAAATTGCTTTATTACAGATTTCTCTATATAAGAATTATATGTAGTTTGTTTTACAATGGGAACTGCGGGATTTATTGCACCAGTGAGTAACTCATCGTCCTCTATCTCCCACATTGCTTTAAATATTGAAGTATCAAGGTTCGGCATAATATCATCAAAATCATAATAAATAAAAGATAATTTTTTAGGCAAACTTCCATCATCTTTATTATATGTGTGAGAAGATACGCCGTATTTTGAATTTGAAAAAGATACTGTATAACGTTCATCTCCGCTCTTAGTTATAGTGTAACCTCCTCTCGGTTCTACGAACAAATCGCTGATACACATAGAGGTAATATTTTCATTTGTAATGTCGTTAATAGAGGTAGGTGCTTGGTCAGTATTTAGAGGATAAACAAAACCACTCAATTTATTATAAAGAAACACATATGTAAATCCTTGCGAAGTGTGATAGCCGCCCGAGGGAACTTGATATGCTTGTTCTTTATGTGTAGACATTGTTATATCGTTTTTAGATGGCGTATTAAAGAACATATATAAGAATGTAAAATTCCCATCTCGCTTGCCGTCAATGTAAACACCTCTAAAATTGATAAGTCTGTTTGCCGCAAGTGTTTTAGCATAGTTAGATATTGCAAATTCAGCAACTGGGAGTGTATTAACTAACGTAGGCAACTTTGTTTCTTGGTCAATATCGTTTACGTGTGCCCTCTCACAAGACCCATGAAAGTGCATATCATACTCGTTAAATAACGCAAAATACCACCAGTCTACAACTTGGTTAAGTCTGTACTGTTTACCGTTAGGCGCAAGCGGCTGTGCTTCCGTAATAAAAGCACCGTACATAAGACCGTTGATACCATAAGTTACGTAAGTAGCATTGTAGAGAAGTTTAGCATTTTCTAGTGTGCTTCGATTTATATAAAATGGTTGGTCGGGTATAATATCGTTTTTATATGTGTACGTGAACAGAACATTTGCGTCAGTGAGATAGGCTTCATATGCCGCTTTATTATAGAATCTGTTCTGCGGACTTATTTTAAGTTTATAAAACTTTGCTATCATAATACACCGCCTTTCCGTGATGAGGGGAGAGAAACTGGAATAAAACTCTCCCCTCGGGGCACGGTTGAGTTACGCGGCGGCTTTCTGCGAAAGAGTGAATTTCGCCGCGTTATAGTGTAAGCCGTAAGCAATCTTACCCTGGTAGGAAAGGAAGTTATTCCAATACAGACCTTTCGGATTCCAAATGGTGTCCATGAAAGGAGAGAGGGTGTCGTAGAGATAAATACCGCGTCTGTCGGTGAGAGCCGCAAACTGTCCCGAGGTAGCCGCAGTTTCGCCAAAATCGGGAAGTTCCTCAATAGAACCAACGCCGAAGTCAACTTCGTTGTGATACACATTCTTCATCGCGTTCTTGATTGCAGAATAGATACCTTTGTTAATCCAAAGAACGAGGTCGGACTTGTCGCTTGCGGTAGTAACGCCAAGTTTGTTGTACTTAGTCGTCATATTCGACATGGCGTCTGCTACGTTCTTAATCATGAGAATGATTTGGAGAGCGTCCTCGGGTGCGATGGTGTCAGCAGAAAGTTCATAATCAGTCGTAGACGAATAAATCGTGTCGGACGCGAGCATATTGCGGAAAATGAGCCATCTATCATAACGACAAGATTCGGGCAATACGGAACGGCAAAGAGCAATAAAGTTCGTAACGTTGCTATCAGAAATGAACGCTTTCTTCACTTCGAGCATACGGGTAGTCATTGCGTACTGCAATTCATAAGTGCCGACATAGTATGCAGTCTTTACATTCGCCCATTTAATAGAGAACGGGTCAACCGTAGTAACTCCACCGTTATCACCTTTCGTGTTGATAAGCGTAGGAATCGTTCCAACGTCTGCGAGGTCAACATAGTTATCAATAATCACGTCACCGTACGCAAGGAAACCTTTGTTGTATTTCTCAAAATCGATACCGTAGTATCTAAAAGCATAATTGGTTTGCTTCGCTACCATATTGAGCAAAGACGAATAAATTGCGTTGTATTCGTCGGGCGTATATTCGGTAGAACCAAAACCATTGGTAGTAATCTTATTACGCACAGACTCGGGAATACGAGTAGCATAGCTCGGTGACGCAAAAATCGCCGCGAGTTTAGTCAAAACGTTTGCAACTGCCATTTGTTTACTCCTTAAACATTTGTTTCATGAGTTCAGCAAATTCTTCATCGGGGTCTTTGACCTTAAATGGAGCGCCTTTTTCCATAGGGTCGTCAGAATCGTCTCTGCTTGACTCTTTAAGTTTATTAAACTCTTCTTCAAGTTTAGTAAATTTTTCGTTTGTATTTTTACTATCCTCTTGAAGAGATTTAATCGTATTTTCTTTTTCAGCAAGTTGATTTTTAAGTTTCTCGAACTCTTTCAATTCTTCATCAGTCATGGAAGTCACCTCTTCTTTTCTTAATCTCAACTGGCTTCTTAAGTTCTTTTACAGACATAATCATGTCGTCAGTATTGTTTGTAGTAACTGCTTCTGTAACCACCAAACCGCTCGTGTTAAAACGGCTCTTTTCGACATCATTTCCAGTAAATAGTAATGCCGAAATGTTCTTACCAAATTTCTTCCGTGCCATAGAACTACTCCTTTAAAAGTTATTGTGAGAAATATCGAGGGACATAAGATACTGTGCAACAAACACGCCCATAGTCAGAGGGACCTCTTTTACCTTGTTTCTGAAATCATTCTTATGGTTTTTAATATGCCCCTCGTATTTCCTGGTTATATTATAACACATTTTTTGTGTATTGTCAAGCGTCAAATGTCAAATAATTGACAAATGTCCATTATCTCATTTTTCGGTTTTTGTAAAGTGCTTGTTGTGTTTTGCAATTGTTAGGTGTTGTGTCGTGGCGAATAAATCCTTCCTTGTGTCGTTCGTGAAACGAACGCCGAGCGACGTAAGGAGCGAGGCTCACGCCCCGCTTCTTCCGTCTTCCTACGCGCATTAACTTTTTTTGAGCAATTGCAATTGGGTGGGGG
>OIZU01001335.1_pt1 | contig 13566 bp, 10 predicted proteins | sample 1588661 | NCBI WGS metagenome assembly OIZU01 (sample SAMN03283257) | human gut metagenome | biome: human-associated habitat; material: feces | host: Homo sapiens | place: USA | collected 2013 | reverse complement strand
AAGAAAACCTTTTGGAACGTTTGGTTGAACCAGAACGTATCGTTTCATTCCGTGTACCATGGGTTGATGATAAAGGTCAAGTACAGGTAAACCGTGGTTTCCGTGTACAATTCTCATCAGCTATTGGTCCTTATAAAGGTGGTCTTCGTTTCCACCCATCAGTAAACCAATCAATCATTAAATTCCTTGGTTTCGAACAAATCTTTAAAAACTCATTGACTGGTCAACCAATCGGTGGTGGTAAAGGTGGATCAAACTTCGATCCTAAAGGTAAATCAGACAACGAAATCATGCGTTTTTGCCAAAGCTTCATGACTGAGTTGAGCAAACACATCGGTGCAGATACAGACGTGCCTGCTGGTGATATCGGTGTTGGTGGACGCGAAATTGGTTACCTCTATGGTCAATACAAACGTATTCGTAACGAATACACAGGTGTTCTTACTGGTAAAGGTTTGAACTGGGGTGGATCACTTGCTCGTACAGAAGCAACTGGTTACGGTGCTGTTTACTTTGCAGAACAAATGCTTAATGCACGTGGTGAAAACTTTAACGGTAAAACAGCAGTTGTTTCAGGTGCAGGTAACGTTGCGATTTACGCTATTGAAAAATTGCAAAGTCTAGGTGCTAAAGCTGTGACATGTTCTGATTCATCTGGTTTTGTTTATGATCCAGATGGAATCGACGTTGATTTGTTGAAAGAAATCAAAGAAGTTAAACGTGAACGTATCGTGAAATATGCAGAAGCTCGTCCAAATGCAACTTTCACACCTGCTGGTGGTGAAAAGACAGTTTGGTCTATCAAAGCTGACTTGGCTTTCCCATGTGCAACACAAAACGAATTGGATGAAACAGATGCAGAAACACTTGTAGCAAATGGCGTTCTTGCTGTTTCAGAAGGTGCTAACATGCCTTCAACTTTGGGAGCTATTGATGTCTTCCTTAAAGCTGGTGTATCATTCGGTCCTGCCAAAGCTGCTAACGCTGGTGGTGTTGCTGTATCAGCTCTTGAAATGGCACAAAATAGCGGACGTACATCATGGACATTCGATGAAGTTGATGCTAAACTCTACGATATCATGAAGGGTATCTATGAAAATGCTGCAGCTGCTGCTAAAGAGTTTGGTCAAGAAGGTAACCTTGTTGTGGGTGCAAACATTGCTGGATTCCTTAAAGTTGCAGATGCAATGTCAGCTCAAGGTATTGTTTAATTAATAGGCCTGACCTGGTTAATAAGCCTCTCTATAAAATAAGAAAAGAAGCCTGCGGGTTTCTTTTTTTAGCTGTTTTCCTAGAAGTCAGCTATTTTTGATATAATAAGTTGAGGAAATTATATATGTAATTGAAATCCCTTGGTTCAGAGATAAGGAATGGGGTGGCTATTTTTTCATGTCTTTGGATATGAAGCTGATAAATAAAGGACATATGATTTCATAGTTTAGATAAGAAACAATATGGGAGTAAATAGATGATAAAAACTATCGTAAAAGATGTCTTTTTTCTAGGACAAAAATCGACAGAGGCGACTAAAGAAGACCTCTATTTGGCAAAGGATTTACGTGATACGCTGGAGTTTCATAAGGATGCCTGTGTAGGTATGGCAGCCAATATGATCGGAGTCAAAAAGCGTGTTATTATCGTCAATATCGGTTTTGTCAATCTGGTTATGTTTAATCCTGTTTTGGTAAGCAAGTCTTCATCTTTTCAAACGGAGGAGTCTTGTTTGTCTTTAGAAGGAAGTCGCCCAACCAGACGTTATGAATCGATTGAGGTTGCTTATTTAGATGAACGATGGATGCCAAAACAGTTGAGTTTTTCTGGTATGCCATCCCAAATTATTCAGCATGAATTGGATCATTTGGAGGGTGTTATTATATAGCTAGCATGGTTTAGGAAGTGCTTAATATTAGATTTTGAAACATCGATTAGGATAGTTATGGGAGTGAGAGTAGGAACTAAAAATTTCTACCTCACTCTTTTTTAGTTCTCATAGGAACTTTTTTTCTTGACAATAGTTCTTATAAGAACTAAAGTAGTTCCCATGAGAATTATTTAAGGAGGAGCTTGCGATGCATGGTAAAGATCCTTTTAGTGACTTCAGAGAATTCATCAATACTATGGAGTCTCGCGTGCAAGAGTTAGGTAAAGCGTATGGCGTTGAGCATTTAGCTGGTCCACAAGGGTTTGCCGTTAGGTACTTGTTTGAGAACCAAGATAAAGAAATATTTATCAAAGATATCGAGAAAAGACTATCTATTTCCAAGTCTGTGGCTAGTAATCTGGTCAAACGTATGGAGAAAAATGGTTTTGTTGAATTGGTGACATCTGACAAGGACAAACGCTACAAGTATGTTCATCTGACAGACTTGGGTAAAAAGAAGGCCAAAGATGTTGGACATTTCCGAGAGGCTATCCATGAACAGTTGTTAGATGGTATTTCGAAAGAAGATGCTGAAACAGCATTTCGAGTCTTTCACCAAATTCGTAAGAATTTAGAGAAAAATAAGGAGTAACTTATGTTTAAAATTTTTAAACGTTTGACGGCAAAAGAGTTAAGTATGATTGTCTTAGCTGTGATATTTGTTTGTTTGAACGTCTATCTAAACTTGAAAATTCCAGACTATATGTCTGACATTACGACCCTCTTATCAACCAAGGGGACTAAGGCGTCGGATATTTTTGCCTGGAATACAGATGCCCCAGGGATGCGAATGCTTTTAATGTCCTTTGCGGGCTTTATGGCCTCAGTAGTGGTTGGTTTCCTAGCTGCCAGAACAGCAGCAAGTTTTACAACCCGTCTTCGTGATGATATCTTCCATCAAGTTCTAGATTTTTCGGATGCAGAGATTAAGCAATTCTCCATTCCTAGTCTTTTGACCCGCACGACAAATGATATTACCCAATTACAGATGGTACTGACCATGGGACTACAGGTCATTACACAGGGGCCTATCATGGCCATTTGGGCGATTACAAAGATTGCCGATAAAAATGGAAATTGGCTCCTTGCCTTGCTTGTCGCTGTGGCAGTGATTGCCGTTCTCATGCTCTTCCTCTTAATTATGGTTATGCCTAAGCAACGCTTGATTCAAACTCTGACCGATAAACTGAATAGCGTAACGCGTGAATCTCTTACAGGAATTCGTGTGGTGCGTGCCTACAATGCCGAAAGTTATCAAGAGGATAAATTTGAAAAGGCCAATACTGATTTGACTCAAAACAACCTCTTTATCGGTCGTTCTTTTGCCTTGCTAACACCGGTAATGACTGCTGTATCCAGCGGGTTGACACTGGCTATTTATTGGATTGGTGCGCATCTGATTGAAGATGTTAAGATTCCAACAGATCCAACTAAGATTGCTGGTGCCATGGAAGACAAGGTTCATCTCTTCTCAGACATGGTGGTTTACTCATCTTATGCCATGCAGGTTGTTATGGGATTCATGATGATGATTGTCGTTTTCTTCCTTCTTCCACGTGCCGTTGTAGCAGCTGGCCGTATCAATGATGTTCTAGATACCAAATCTTCAGTCTCTTACCCTGAAAATAGTTCTGAAAAACCTAAAGACATGGGCACTGTCGAATTCGATGATGTTTCCTTCCGTTATTCTAAAACTTCAGAGCCTGTTTTGGAGCATGTTAGCTTCAAAGCTAAAAAGGGTGACACGGTTGCCTTTATTGGTTCGACTGGATCTGGTAAATCAACGCTTGTCAATCTTATCCCACGATTTTATGATGCCACGCAAGGAACCATCAAGGTTGACGGTGTGGATGTACGACATTATGACCACGAAACCTTGCACAATATAGTCGGTTATATTCCACAAAAGGCTGTGCTTTTCTCAGGTAATATCACGTCAAATATGACAATGGGAACGAGCAATAATAGTCCTCTAGATGACGCTAAAATTTGGGAAGCTCTCGAATTGGCTCAAGGAAAAGACTTTGTTGAAAATAAAGAAGGCCAACTTAAGGCAGAAGTGGCTCAAGCGGGGTCTAACTTCTCAGGTGGCCAGAAGCAACGTTTGGCTATTGCGCGTGCACTTGCCCGTAAGCCTGAAATCTTGATTTTTGACGATTCCTTCTCAGCTTTGGACTATAAGACCGATCGTAAACTGCGTCAAGAATTGTCTGAAAAAACACAAGATATGACCAAGTTGATTGTTGCTCAACGTATCTCTACTATTATGGATGCTGATCAAATCTTGGTACTTGATCAAGGTAAAGTAGTCGGGCAAGGAACCCACAAGGAACTCTTGGCTAACAATGAGGTTTACCAAGAAATTGCTTATTCACAATTGTCTAAGGAGGAGTTAGAAAATGGAAAATAAGCCAAAAACATCGTCCTATAAACGCTTAAAACCCTATATTAAAGGTTTCCCAATTCCTTTTGTCCTTGCGATTGTTGGAGCAATTATTTCAGCAGTCATTACAGTTATTGGACCAGATAAGCTTAAAGAAATTACCAATACTATTACTGAAGGTATTACACCTACCAAAATGGGGACGATTCCAGGTATTGATTTGGATAAGGTGACAAGTATTGCTATGACCTTGGCTGTTCTCTATACCATTTCAGCGATTGTGGGTTACTTACAAAGCTTTACGGTTGCAACGGTTACACAACGCTTTTCACAACGTTTCCGTACAGCTATCCAAAAGAAAATCAACAGTGTTCCCCTTAATTATTTTGACAGTCATTCTCAAGGGGACACCCTCTCTCGTGTGACTAATGATGTTGACCTTTTGGGACAATCTCTTAGTCAAGGTCTGGGTACCCTAATTACTTCAAGTGTTCTCTTGGTCGCAGCCATTATTATGATGTTTTACTCAAATGTCACTATGGCTTTCACTGCGATTGGTTCTGTCTTGATAGGATTTGTTCTAGTAGCCTTCATCATGGGTTTCTCACAACCCCTTTTCAAACGTCAACAAGAAAATTTGGCTAACATTAATGGATATATTGAAGAAATCTACACAGGTCAAGCAGTTGTAACGAGTTACAATGCATCTGAAGAAAGTAGTCAAGCTTTCAAGGGGCTTAATGATAAGCTCTATAAATCGATGTGGCAATCTCAGTTTATCTCAGGTATTATGATGCCACTTATGATTTTCATTGGTAACTTTGGTTACGTCATGGTCTGTCTTGTGGGAGCTATTAAGGTTATTGATGGTAGCTTGACTATTGGTGATGTGGTAGCCTTCATGACTTATGTTCGTATTTTCTCACAACCTCTTTCTCAAATTGCACAAGGGATTACACAGCTCCAGTCAGCCACTGCAGCTATTGGTCGTATCTTTGAATTTTTGGAAGAAAAAGATATGGATGACGAATCAAGTAAGACAGCTGAATTGACAGATACTAAAGGTCAAGTTGTCTTTGATCATGTTTCCTTTGGTTATACTCCTGAAAAGACTATCATTCATGATTTTTCAGCTCTTGCTAAGCCAGGTCAAAAGATTGCGATTGTTGGTCCAACAGGTGCTGGTAAGACGACTATTGTTAACTTGCTTATGAAGTTCTATAACATCGATCAAGGCCATATCACCATTGACGGTGTGGATACTGGCGACATGAAACGTGAAACTGTCCATGATCAATTCTCTATGGTGCTTCAGGACACTTGGCTCTTTGAAGGTACTATTCGTGATAATTTAATTTACAACCAAGAAAATATCTCTGACGAGCAAGTTATTACTGCAGCCAAGGCTGTCGGTGTTCACCACTTTATCACCACACTTCCAAAAGGTTATGACACTTATTTGGATGATTCTGTGACATTATCAGTTGGTCAGAAACAGCTCTTGACCATTGCACGTGCCCTTCTTAAGGATGCCCCTCTTCTTATCTTGGATGAAGCGACATCATCTGTTGACACCAGAACAGAAGAATTGATTCAAAAAGCCATGGACAAACTTATGGAAGGTCGGACTTCCTTTGTCATTGCTCACCGCTTATCAACCATTCGAAATGCTGATCTTATCCTTGTGATGAAAGATGGGAATATTATTGAACAAGGAAATCATGATGAGCTCATGGCAGCAGATGGTTTCTATGCTGATCTTTATAATAGTCAATTTACAGAAGAAGTTGCCTAAACTTTTCTTATAAAATTATAAGATTTTACAAAAAGCCATAGAACGTATGACTGTCAGTCATGCGTTTTGTGTTATACTGAAAAAAACAGACAGATTAGGAGATTAAGATGCAATATCGCAAAGCAAGACTAGACGAAGTTCAGGAAGTGGCACAAGTATGTGCAGATGCCTTTGAAGATTATCCCTATCTTTCAATGATTGCCACTAATTTAAAGAAGCCTGAACAGTATGAGGAATTTGTCTTAGCCTTGCAGGAAATGTTGGTGCGTTTAGCTATAAAGAGGGATTCGTGTTTGGTGGCTGAAAAGGATGGTCGTATTGTTGCGGCAGCTATTTTACAGCATCAGACGATTTCTATGCTTAATTATCTCCAGAACGGAGCGACCAAGCTTTTCCGTTTCATAAGCATCACTAAGTTGTTTAAGTACTTTAATTTTGTTGAAGAGTCTGAAAGACATCTGGAGGATTCTGCAGAATACGATTGGTACCTGATGATGTTAGCAGTAACTCCAGATTATCAAAGAAAAGGTATAGGAAGTCGTTTCTTGCTTGAAGGGGTTGAACCTTTTGTACGTCGTACAGGAGGTCGTAGTCTTGGCTTGATTACCAATCGCGATTACAATGTGCCTTTCTATGAGAAAAATGGCTACAAGCAATGTGGTTATAAGGTTTTGACCTATGAGAAGCATAAATTGGGCAACTGGCCTTTTGTCAAACCACTTGATGCATAGCCTTGTGTTAATTGAACTTAGATAAGCAAATTGAATCTGGCTTCGGCTGGATTTTTTCTTATTCTTTAAGAGACTCTCATAGCTGGCTTATTCCTTATTTTTAAGCCTATCTATGCTATAATTAAAGAATGGTATTAGAGGAGGTTTATATGTTAACTCCAAGTATTTATGGGGAATATGCTCAGTATCTCCCTAAGATTTTACAAGAAATAACAGACCCGATTATTGCGGCTAATATTACTAGCAAAAAAGAAACAGGCTTCAAACTCTATGAACATTTTATTTCACGAATCAAAGAGAGCGATTCTATGCGTGAAAAGTGTCGTCGAAAAAATTTACCTGAAACCAGTCAGTCTGCCCTCAAGGAAATCCGTGACAGTATAGGGATTCGAATTGTTTGTGGCTTTGTCGATGATATTTACAAGACTATCGATGTCATTAAGGCTATCCCTGGCGTTTCTATCTACAACGAGAAAGATTACATTTTAAATGCTAAGCCTAATGGTTATCGTTCATACCATCTCATTTTGGAAGTAGAAACCGAGTTTCCAGATGTCTTAGGAAATGAGAGAGGAACCTATTTTGTTGAGGTTCAGCTTCGAACCATTGCTCAAGATTCGTGGGCCAGTTTGGAGCATCAGATGAAGTACAAGCACGATATCAAGAATCCAGAAATGATTACCCGTGAGCTTAAGCGCTGTGCGGATGAATTAGCTTCATGCGATTTGACCATGCAGACCATCCGTAACTTAATTCAAGAAGGAGGGGACTAGAATGGCTTTGAAAATTCTACTAGCTGAGGATGAGGAAGCTCTTTCTCGAGTTTACAAGGCGGCTCTTGAGCATCAAGGCTATGAGGTGGATCAGGCCTTTAACGGTCAAGAAGCAGTTGACCTAGCCGCACAGAATGCCTATCAAGTAATGATTATGGATATCATGATGCCCATTAAAACAGGCATTGAGGCCCTGAGAGAGATTCGCTCCTCTGGGAATACGACGCATGTCATTATGTTGACGGCCATGGCTGAAGTTGATGATCGTGTGACAGGACTTGACGCTGGGGCAGACGATTACTTGACCAAGCCGATTTCTCTTAAGGAACTTTTGGCTCGTTTGCGCTCGCTAGAACGTCGTGTTAGTGAGACCTTTACTGCCAAAATTTTGACACTTGGTTCTGTACGTTTGGACCAGGAGGAACAGGAGTTGGTAGCTGGCAACGCCATTAGACTTTCGAGCAGAGAGACCAAGTTAATGGCTCACTTCATGCTCAATCCTGCCAAGAAATTAACGACTGAGCACCTTTTTAAGACCATCTGGGATGATGAGGAAGATGTGGACGAATCGATTGTCTGGGTCTATATTTCCTATTTGCGTCAGAAATTGCAAGCCATCCAGGCTGATATCAGCATTCTTGGTGAAAAGGGTGGTGACTTTTGCCTTCTTGCCAATTAGAGAGGAGTAGTGCATGTTTAGACGTTTACGACTTCAATTTATTACGATTGCTTCCTTGGCTATTCTCTTTATCTTGGTTTTTACAGTGGGAATCATCAATACTGTGAGGTCCTTTCAGACAGAACAGGAAATTAGTAAGGTTCTCAACACGCTTACAGAAAATAATGGTAGTTTCGGAAAAACTAAAAAAATTGAGACCAATCAAGGGCATGAAATTCCATTGGACAGTTTTCGTTTTTTCAGTGTGACCTTATCTGGTGATAAAGTGGTCAGTCAGGATACCAGCCATACTTCTTTAATAGATGATGAAGAGGCTGTTAGCTATGCACTTGCAGCTAGCCGTATGACGAATACTCTTGGAACAATTAGAGAAAAAAATATCAATCTGAGTTATCAGGTTAGCAAAGTCAGCAAAAATAAGATTCTTGTGGTCTTCCTGGACACGACCTCTTATTACAATTCTTCCCAAGCCTTGCTCAGTCTTTCTATCCTTTTATCAATGTTTGGGTTTATCTTTTTTGTCGTCATTGTCAGTGCCTTATCAGGAATCGTCATTCGTCCCTTCATTCGAAACTACGAAAAGCAGCGACGTTTTATTACCAATGCTAGTCATGAATTAAAGACACCATTGGCCATTATTTCTGCCAATACGGAGCTACAGGAACTCATGACTGGAGAGAACGAATGGACCAAGTCAACGAATGACCAGGTGGCACGTTTGACCACTCTAATCAATTCTCTGGTAGCCTTATCTCGTCTGGAGGAGCAGCCGGATATTGTTCTTCAAGATGTCGATTTTTCCTATATTACTGAGGATGCAGCAGAGGACTTTAAGGGACCTGTCGTTCGAGACGGTAAATCTTTTGTCATGGACATCACACCGGATATTCATGTAAAGGCAGAGGAGAAGTCTCTCTTTGAACTTGTGACTCTCCTTGTGGATAATGCTAACAAGTATTGTGATCCAGAAGGGACAGTTACGGTAAGACTTCGTCAGATTGGAAGAACGCGAAAACGGGCTCGTTTAGAAGTGTCAAACACCTATAAAGAAGGTAAGGCTGTTGACTATAGCAAGTTTTTTGAGCGTTTTTATCGTATTGAAGAATCCCATAATAACAAAGAACACAAAGGTTTTGGCATTGGCCTGTCCATGGCTCAAAGTATGGTCAAATTATTTAAGGGGCGTATCTTTGCCTCTTATAAAAATGACACCATCACCTTTACAGTTATCTTGTAAGGATATTTTTTAAATATTTGACTAGGTGAAAACCCTAATTTATGATAAAATAGTAAGGATGAAGATTTAGTGTTTTCTTTGCAAAAAAAGAAAACATTTTCCTATCCTAATCATAAAAAGGAGTTGCTCGAATAAGCCCCTTAACCACCTTAAAAGGATGGTAATTGACGACTTAGGAAAGATGAATCTCAGCTAAGAATTAAATCATAAAACAAAATAGTTAATAGGGAGAAATCATGGCAGAACCAAAATACAAACGTGTCCTCATTAAACTTTCAGGTGAAGCTCTAGCTGGTGAAAAAGGTGTTGGGATCGATCTTCCAACCGTCCAAGCTATAGCTAAAGAAATTGCTGAGGTAGCGGATTCAGGTATTCAAATTGCTCTAGTTATCGGTGGTGGTAACCTTTGGCGTGGGGAACCTGCAGCTGAAGCAGGAATGGATCGTGTTCAAGCGGACTATACTGGAATGCTTGGAACAACTATGAATGCCCTTGTTATGGCAGATAGTTTGAAACAACTCGGTGTTGATACACGTGTTCAGACAGCGATTGATATGAAATCTGTGGCAGAGCCTTATATTCGTGGTCGTGCCCTTCGTCACCTTGAAAAAGGTCGTATTGTTATCTTTGCAGCAGGTATTGGTTCACCGTACTTCTCAACAGATACAACAGCGGCTCTTCGTGCAGCTGAAATTGAAGCTGATGCTATTCTTATGGCTAAAAACGGCGTTGATGGTGTCTACAATGACGACCCTCGTAAAAACGCTGATGCTGTCAAATTTGATGAATTGACACACGTGGAAGTTATCAAACGTGGTTTGAAAATTATGGATGCCACAGCTTCTACCCTTTCAATGGATAATGACATTGACCTTGTTGTCTTCAACATGAACGAACCAGGAAACATCAAACGTGTTATCTTTGGTGAGCAAATTGGGACAACTGTATCTAACAAAGCAGAATCACACAAGTAAGAAAGAGAGAATTTATGACAAACGCAATTATTGAAAAAGCAAAAGAACGTTTCACCCACTCACACGAGTCATTGGCCCGTGAATTTGGCTCTATCCGTGCAGGTCGTGCCAATGCCTCACTTCTTGACCGCATCACTGTAGAATACTATGGTGCTCCAACACCACTTAACCAATTGGCTTCAATCACGGTTCCTGAAGCACGTGTCCTTTTGATTTCACCATTTGATAAAGGTTCAATTGCTGATATCGAACGTGCTATCAATGAATCTGACCTTGGAATCAACCCAGCTAATGATGGTTCTGTTGTGCGCTTGGTTATCCCAGCACTTACAGAAGAAACACGTAAAGAGTTGGCTAAAGAAGTGAAAAAAGTCGGTGAAAATGCTAAAATCGCTATCCGTAACATCCGTCGTGATGCTATGGATGAAGCTAAGAAGCAAGAAAAAGACAAAGAAATCACAGAAGATCAATTGAAAGCTTTGGAAAAAGATATCCAAAAAGCAACTGATGACGCTGTTAAGAAGATTGACAGCATGACAGCAGAAAAGGAAAAAGAACTCCTTACTGTTTAATCAATAGAAAAATAAGGAGAGTGGGACAGAAGCAAAAGAGCATGGACTATGTTAGCTTCCTTGTCCGACTCTCTTTTTAGAGGAAAAAAGATGAATACATTACTTGGAACGATCATTACTGCCCTAGTAACTGATGAAAATGATAAATTTTACTTTGTACAAAAGGACGGTGTGACTTTTGCCTTGTCTAAAGAAGAAGGGAAATACGCCATTGGTGACATGGTGACAGGCTTCGCCTATACAGATAGCAAGCAAAAATCACGTCTGACTCAAAAGGAAATCAAGGCAACTCGCGATTCCTATGGTTGGGGAGAGGTCACTGAAGTTCGTAAGGATTTGGGTGTCTTTGTAGACGTAGGAATTCCAGATAAGGAGATTGTTGTCTCTCTCGATGTTTTGCCAGAACTCAAAGAGCTTTGGCCTAAGAAGGGGGATAAACTCTACATCAAACTCGATGTTGACAAAAAAGACCGTATTTGGGGACTTCCTGCTGAACCTGAGGTCTTTCAACGTATGGCTGGACCTGCTTACGATAATATGCAAAACCAAAAATGGCCAGCTATTGCCTACCGTCTCAAATTGTCAGGAACTTTTGTTTATTTGCCAGAGAATAACATGCTTGGTTTCATCCATCCATCAGAACGTTATGCAGAGCCACGTTTAGGTCAGGTCCTTGAAGCGCGTGTGATTGGGTTCAGAGAAGTTGACCGGACCCTCAATCTTTCTCTTAAACCACGTTCTTTTGAAATGCTCGAAAATGATGCTCAGATGATTTTGACCTATTTAGAGAGCAATGGTGGCTTTATGACACTTAATGACAAGTCATCACCAGCAGATATCAAGGCAACCTTCGGTATTTCTAAGGGGCAATTTAAGAAAGCCCTAGGTGGTCTGATGAAGGCCAAAAAAATCAAACAAGATCAGTTTGGAACAGAATTAATCGGTTAGGAGAAGGCATGAGAAAATCCTTTTATACTTGGCTGATGGCCCAGCGTAATCCCAAATCCAATGAACCAGTAGCAATTTTGGCTGATTTGGCTTTTGAAGATTCAACCTTCCCGAAGCATACCGATGACTTTGAAGAAGTCAGTCGTTACTTGGAAGATCAAGCTAGCTTTTCCTTTAATCTAGGGCAGTTTGACCAGATTTGGGAAGATTATCTAGCCCATTAATAGTGACTAAGTTTACGATAAGCATAATGACTTTTAGCATTTTCTTTAAAAAGTATTACCATTTGAAACGGGATGAATTGTTACAATTTTTTACAAATATATCAGCTTTTTTTCAATAAATTAGGCTTGTTACAACTAGTTGGTAATTGCTTTAAAGTGCAGTAAATCACCTCTCTTTTGACAAAAAGTGTGGTATTATTGTAGAAGTTAAAATTGTTAAAAAGGAATGAATTATACATGTTATCAAAATCTAAAACAACAAAGGCTCTTCTTTACTCGACCGCAGCACTTTCACTTTTTGCTGCAAGTCACGTACATGCCGATGAAGCTTCAAACTGGGCAGCACGTTCAGTAGACCAAATCAAAGCAGATATCGCTGTAAGTGATAACCAACAAACTTACACAGTTCAATACGGTGATACTTTGGGAAGTATCGCTGAAGCAATGGGTATCGATGTGAACGTTTTGGCTAACATCAATCAAATTACAAACATTGATTTGATTTACCCTGGAACAGTCTTGACAGCAACTTACAATTCTGATAATCAAGCAGTCTCTGTTAAAGTTGAAACTCCAGCTTCAGAAACATCAACCACACCTGTAGTTGCAGAAGCTAATTTGACAACTAATGAAGTAACTGTAAATGGTCAATCTGTAGTTGCAGCGGACTTGACAGCTCCAGTTGAAACAGTAAGCACAACAGCTACTCAAGCACCTGCTACAGAAGAATCAACTCAAGCTGTTTCAGAAGTAACAGAAGCTATCGCATCAGCATCAGAAGCAACAGCATACGCAGAAACTGAACAACCAGTTGCTGATGCTATTGATCATGTAACTGCGTCAGCAGAAGCTACACCTGAAGCAGAAACTACTCCAGCTGCTGAAACACCAGCAAAACCTGAAGTAAAAGCAGAAGCACCAGCAGCAACGTCAGAAGCGTCTTCAGAAGCACCAGCAACTTCAGAGGCACCAGCAGAACAACCAGCTGCAGAGCCAGCAGCAACATCAGAAGCTGCCTCAGAAGCACCAGCAGCATCAGAGGCGCCAGCAGAACAGCCAGCGGTAGAACCAGCAGCAACATCAGAAGTAGCATCAGAGGCACCAGCGGCTTCAGAGGCACCAGCAGCACAACCTGCATCAACAAATACACTTCCAACGGATCCACACCTTCAACCACAAGCTGAAGCTTTCCGTCAAGATGTAGCAGCACAATTCGGTCTTACTGACATCGGTGGTTACCGTGAAGGTGACCCACAAGACCATGGTAAAGGACTTGCCGTTGACGTTATGGTACCAGTTGGTTCAGAAGTTGGTAATCAAGTCGCTCAA